>Ga0116144_10005200_pt1 | contig 11954 bp, 10 predicted proteins | sample AD_UKC035_MetaG_FD_89746 | JGI IMG/M metagenome (GOLD analysis project Ga0116144, IMG submission 89746) | Active sludge microbial communities of municipal wastewater-treating anaerobic digesters from USA - AD_UKC035_MetaG | ecosystem: Engineered > Bioreactor > Anaerobic > Digestate | place: USA... | reverse complement strand
TGCGCCGTCTGACACCTCATAGAGAATTATGCCTTCCCTTATTAACTCTGAAAATCCTTCAATTCCCACTAATGCATTTTCTACAGGCTGTGTGACATTTCCAATGAAAGGCAACCTGTCTGTATCAATCCAGAAATTCCCCCTTCTTGTCGGCGGGAATATCATTATCCCGCCTGTCTGGGCCCATCCTATATTATCAACCGCCTTACCCTCTGTGTAAGACAACCCGCCAACTGTCCCGTCAACATTATTCCACGGATTTGAGTTGATAGCCCAGAGGAATTTACCGCGCTCCGCAAGGACGTAAGGGTCAGTGAGAACTGCCTGCCCTTCTTCCCCTGCGGGAGGCGGATCGGCAACCTGGACATGGAAATCCAGGCTTGCATCGTACAAATCTGCCCTTAAAATATGGATATGGTTCGGAGGTTCTTCAACAACCCTGTGTTCGTATGTTACAGATTGGGCAAAAAGAACCGATACTGAAATCAGGAATAATGCGTAAGCTTTAACAATTGCTCTCATCAGCCTCTCCTGTCCCGGGTTGATACTCGAAGAATATTGTTAATCAAATCTCCAGCCCCACAGACTTGCGAAGAATCATTATTACATCGGAAATATCTACTCCTGCATCCCCGTTTATATTCGCAATAGCAAGAAGCTGCGCACTATATTCAGGGGCAAAATATTCAACATCGCCTATTATCACAGATAATCCGACAGCCATCCTCAGACACAAAATCACATCAGAAATATCTATTCTGCCGTCTCCGTTTATATCTCCTTTCAACATTGGCATATCAGGCATAAAATATTTTAATCCCCAGACACCAACCTTTCCGTTTGAAAACAATACATACGTCTGATGAAATCCTGCCGATACTGCCTCCACGCCAACCAATCCCTCAGGCACATTGCATTCTCCATAATCATTTCTTCCCCATGCTACAACTGTTCCGTCGTTTTTAAGTGCCACCGTATGAAATTCTCCTGCCGATACCGCAGCCACACCGGCAAGACCGGCAGGCACATTGCACTGGCGGTAATCATTCCTTCCCCATGCTACAACCGTTTGGTCGTTCTTAAGCGCCGCCGTATGAAATCCTCCTGCCGATACCGCAGCCACATCGCCGAGACCGGCAGGCACATTACACTGGCCGTAATCGTTTCCTCCCCATGCCGCAACCGTTTGGTCGTTCTTAAGCGCCGCCGTATGAAATCCTCCTGCCGATACCGCAGCCACACCGACAAGACCGGCAGGCACATTACACTGGCCGTAATCGTTTCCTCCCCATGCTGCAACCGTTTCGTCGTTCTTTAACACTACGGTATGCTGAGACCCCGCTGATACAGCCGATACATCAACAAGACCGGCAGGCACATCGCACTGTCCGTAATCATTTTCTCCCCATGCTGCAACCGTTTCGTCGCTCTTTAACGCTGCAGTATGCTGGGCCCCCGCCGATACAGCCGATACATCAACAAGGTCCGCTGGCACATCGCACTGTCCGTAATCATTTTCTCCCCATGCTACAACTGTTCCGTCGCTTTGAAGTACTGTTGCATGGTACAAACCGGATGATATCGCCACAACATTATTAAGGTCTGAAGGTACATTGCACTGGCCGTAATCGTTCCTTCCCCATGTTGATATTGTACCGTCATTTTTCACAGCCACTGCATGTCCCCATCCCGCAGAAATTCCAGAGACATCGACAAGACCGGCAGGCACATCGCACTGGCCGTAATCATTCCAGCCCCATGCCACAACTGTTCCGTCGCTTTTCAACGCAACTGTATGTCCCAGGCCGGCTGACACAGCCTCCACGTCTGTCAGGTCCGCAGGCACATCGCACTGGCCGTAATCGTTCCTTCCCCAGGCAACAATTGTTTTGTCGCTTTTCAATACTACCGTATGAAACCCACCTGCGGATACAGACTCCACATCGGCAAGACCGGCAGGCACGTCGCACTGGCCAAAATCATTCATTCCCCATGCCGTTACCGTTTTATCGGCCTTTAATACCACTGTATGTCCCCATCCCGCAGATATAGCATCTACATCATCAAGGTTCGCTGGCACATCGCACTGGCCATAATCATTCATTCCCCATGCCGTTACCTTTTTATCGGCCTTTAATGCCACTGTATGTCCCAGTCCGGCTGATACAGACTCCACATCTGTCAGGTCCGCTGGCACATCGCACTGGCCGTATCCGTTCCAGCCCCAAACCGACAATGTTCCATCCCCCTTCAAAGCTGCAATATGGGACGCCCCAGTAGATATATCCTCAACATCCACCAACCCCGGGGGTATAATGCATTGGCCTGAATCATTCTGTCCCCAGGCTGTTACTGTACCATCTAATCTCAAAACTACCGTGTGATATAAACCTGCCGCACCTTCTTTTGCGTTTGTTACCTGGGCAGTAACAAACGATTCGAACCCGAAAAATAAAAGCAAAGCTATAATGACCTTAAGCAATGATTTGAAATGTTTGAAATGCCTGCAGAATTCATTCGGTACCTTTCTTTTTGCCATACGATTCATTTTATCTCCAAGGGTTACCTGATTTACTGGCTGTTATATATTGCGCAATAGATAAACAGGTGCCTGCTGTTACAAATGGATAAATTACAAGCCTGCTTTAAAAGAACTGACTTTAAATTTTATTCTATTTAAGAGAAAGAAGCAAATGACCATGACTTAATTTTGGTTTGTAGAAATTATGAATTTATCATAACAACAGGCTAACATTATTGCACTTCAGGAAGACTTCCGGAGTGCAAAATTATTTTTTCCTGGAATCAAAAAAAATAAAAGGAGTCATTCAAGGATAAAAGAAATTGACACTTTTCAGGGGCACATGCTATTATACGAACTGATAGCGTTGAAAATTGACCGGCATTTTAACACGCTTTTGCAGCGGACGGCAAAATGAAGAGTACTACAAGAATCCTTCTCATTGTCAGCGGAACAATTTCTGCTTCCATTGGCATTATTGGAATGTTTCTGCCGGTACTGCCTACCACTCCATTCCTCCTTTTGGCCGCATTCTTTTACTCCAGGAGCTCCGGAAGATTTTACAAATGGCTATTGTCCAATAGACTTTGCGGTACTTATATCAGAAACTATGTCGAGGGGAAAGGCATTCCTGCCCGGCAAAAAATTTTAACGTTAATCATGTTATGGCTGACAATCGGCTATTCAACCTTTTACCTTATATCAATAATGTGGATAAAAATTTTACTGTTATTAATAGCCGCGGCAGTCACTTTTCACGTGGTAAAGATAAAAACCTTGAAATATGAATAAAAGCCAGGGTACCTGTAAAAAATGATACATAAAACTTTTCTGCACCCCGCCAAAATAATGGAATTTTTAAATTATTGTTATGATTGTAAATTTAATATCTTGACAAAATATATCCATTATGCTTTAATGTTTTCCGTAAAACTATTCAAATAATACAAGGAGAAAAAGATGAAGAAAAAAGAGAAATTGACGACTGCAGCCGGCGCTCCGGTTCCGAACAACCAGGATTCACTTACAGCAGGGAAAAGAGGGCCTATGCTTCTTCAGGACATATGGTACCTTGAAAAGCTCGCACACTTCGACAGGGAAGTAATTCCCGAGAGGCGCATGCACGCAAAGGGTTCAGGTGCATACGGAACATTCACGGTAACCCATGATATCACGCGCTACACGAGGGCAGCTATTTTCTCCAAGATTGGCAAGAAAACAGATATGTTCGTACGCTTTTCTACGGTTGCAGGAGAAAGGGGGGCGGCAGATGCGGAAAGGGATATACGCGGATTTGCAATGAAGTTCTACACGGAAGAAGGAAACTGGGACCTGGTGGGAAACAACACGCCGGTCTTCTTCTTCAGGGACCCGCTTAAATTCCCCGACCTGAACCATGCTGTCAAAAGAGACCCGAGAACAAATATGCGAAGCCCTAAAAACAACTGGGATTTCTGGACGCTTCTTCCCGAGGCACTACACCAGATAACCATTACCATGAGTGACAGGGGCATACCTTTTTCGTACAGGCACATGCATGGATTCGGCAGCCACACTTTCAGCATGGTAAACATGAAAAATGAACGGTTCTGGGTGAAGTTCCACCTTTTATGCCAGCAGGGCATAAAAAACCTGACTGACGCAGAGGCGGAAGCCATAATAGCAAAAGACAGGGAAAGCCACCAGAGGGACCTGATTGAAAGTATTGACCGCGGGGATTTTCCCAGGTGGAAAATGTTCATACAGGTGATGACGGAAGAACAGGCGGATAAAATGGCCACCAATCCTTTTGACCTGACAAAAGTCTGGTACAAAAAAGAGTATCCTTTGATAGAAGTCGGCTATTTTGAACTTAACCGCAACCCGGAAAACTATTTCGCGGAAGTGGAACAGTCGGCTTTCAATCCTGCCAGCGTGGTGCCAGGCATAGGATTTTCACCTGACAGAATGCTCCAGGGAAGGCTTTTCTCCTATGGAGACGCCCAGAGATACAGGCTCGGCGTCAACCATCATCTTATACCCGTGAACGCTCCGAAATTCCCGTCAAACAGTTATCACAGGGACGGACAGATGAGAGTGGACGGCAATGCCGGCAGCAAACTTCACTATGAACCCAACAGCTACGGAGAATGGCAGGACCAGCCGAAATTCAAGGAGCCGCCCCTTGCAACAAAAGGTGCTATAGACAGGTGGGACTACAGGGAAGATGATGACGATTACTACACGCAGCCGGGCAAACTTTTCCGGTTGATGAATCCTGCCCAGCAACAGGCACTGTTTGAGAACACTGCACGCAACATGGGAGATATCCCGAGAGAGATAAAAATCAGGCATGCCGCAAACTGTATCAAAGCTGATACTGCTTACGGCAAGGGTATTGCAAAAGCCCTGGGGCTGTCTCTGGATGAAATCAAGTGAGGAAAAAGAATTTTCAGGATACTGATTCTCATTATCCATGGTGTAGTATATACTTTTAAAGTAATGTAACCCCCGGATATCTGTATAAAACCATGAAAAAATCAATATGGCTGTGTTTTCTTTTAGTATGCACATTCTCTTTTGATATTCCCGCAGAGAATTTGACCATAGTAACGCCTTATTTCGGGACAGAAGAGAACTCTTATATAAACAGCGATTATAAACTTCACATCAAAGACTCGGCAGTGATGAAAGGCCTTTACCTTCAGTCCATAGACACGTCAAAATACCAGTGCAACCTTTTTCTTTACAGGACAGATAACATAAATTACAGCGATATTAAAGGTGTGAATTTTATCTATGATTATTACTTCGGCAGGAAATCAAACAGCAAAAACATGGTCGGCGCCGGCATAAATTACATGAAACTGGACATGGCAGGAACACATGTTCCCACCTCGCTCGGAGACCTTGATGCGTTTGATTGCAGCATGGATACTTACAGTCTTTACATGAGGGCAGGCAGGTACATTGGATATGACAAGGGAAACATCCGGTGGACGCTTATGCCATGGATAGGCGGGCAGATGGACATTTCAGACGGAAAAGGACTGGTTGATTATCCGGGACCGGGGTCGGCTCCGTTCAATATTGACAGCAAAGACTATTACTGGATAACGGGACTGAAAGTGAAGGCGGCTCTGCACCATTTCATTCAGGTGGAAGCAAAACACACACTGACATTTAACAGCGAAGATTCATATAACAAGACCACTGTCATGGTAAATGTCTTCATGACAAAAAACATTGGATTTTCGTACAGGTATAACCGCCAGGAAACATGCTCGGGCAAGGATATCTACAATATTTTTGGAATTGCAGCGGTTTTTTAAATTTTCAGGATTTCAATTTTTATTCCAGTCAGGAAGATGAACGCCCGCTGATTTTTCAAGTTCTGCATATGCAAGCTGGTAATCATACAAAGACTGATAGTATCTGTTCCTGGCAGATGCCAGGTCGCTCTGAGCATCCAGCACATCCGTCGTAGTCAACATGCCTTCGCTATAGAGCAGGTTTGTCACTCTCAGATTTTCCTCGGCTTTCTCCAGCGATTTTTTTATGTTTTCTGTCTGCCGGGCTGCCGTTTCCATGTTTAGTAAAGCTGTTTTCACTTCAAGTTCAACAGCCTTGAGCAGTAGAGAATATTCAGTATCAACTTCTTTTTTTGCATGTATTGCCTTCTGAATCCTGTCCCCTGTTTCACCCCAGTTCCAGATATCCATTTCCAGGGCAACTCCTAAATTCCAGCTGTTATTCCACCTGTCCACCGGAGCCGCAGAACCCCTGTCAACCATATAGTTGTAAAAAAGTGCAACTTGAGGCTTGCGGCCGCTCTCTGCGACATCTATATTGTATTCGTATATTCTGCCTGCACTCTCCAATTGTTTCAGTTCGGGCCTGCTTTTATATGACAGCCTGGTCCAGTAATCAAGGTCATTTTTTTCTTTCTGCTTTTCCAAAATATCCTCAATCTCAAATTCTGTTGAAAGCGGTTGGTTCAAAAGGAAACTGAGACTTGCCTTTGCAAGAGAGATGGAGTTTTCCATTGCCAGAATCTGCTGTTCTATGTCAGAGAGAAAAACTTCCGTTTTCAAAACATCAACTTTCGTAACTATACCTTCCCTGAACATAAGTTCTGCTTTTCTCAAATGCTCCTGTGCCATCTCTTTCTGTGTTTTTACCGTCTGCAGTCCTTTTTCAGCTTTCAATATGGAAAAATATCCCCGTTTTGTGCCTGAAATCAGCTCCTGTACAATAATATCCTTTTCGAATCCTCTTCTTTTAACATCCTCTTTTGCCTGTTCGTAAACAGCATTAAGCCTTCCACCCGTGTAAAGAGGCTGGTTAAGAGCAATCGCGAGATTATAAAGATTTGAATCCGCAAAAATAACTCCCATCATTTCCTGTGCTTCGTTCATGCGGGTATAGCTGAGAGACGAGGAAATCTTCGGAAGGAAGAAAGTGGATACCGCATTCCTTTCATATTCTGCCTGTTTAATTTTTTCCATACCTGCGGCTATCTGGAGATTGTTCGATACCGCCATTTCAACAGCATTTTCAAGAGTAATGAGTTTTCCTCCTGCAAAAGCCATGCAGGTTGACAGAAAAGAGAAAAGAACTAAAATTGCTTTCATGATTTTTGTACGCATGTTATTGTCCTAAGCCGAATTTTTCATACCGGAGGTTAGCCTTTCTTAGACTTGGGCTGTTACCTTCCTGTTATTATTTAACAGTCTGATATTATCGCATATTGGTCCAAAACAGTCAAACTACTTATCAAAACAGCAGAAATTTCGACATAAGTGAAAATAGAGGACAGCAAGGGCTGAGAGTTCACTTTTAATTTTACCTGCCGCCAATTACCAAAATTGCTATCGGAATATCACGCCTCTTTAAAAACGGATGAAGTTGGATTATTGATGTCTCTGTCAGGCATGGGAATAAGCAGAACCGGGGATTCCGAACATCTTGCAACGTTCTGGCTTATGCTGCCTATAAATGACTCATTAAGAAAACCCTTTCCCTGCCTTCCCATTACTATGAGCGAAACCTGCATCTCTTTTGCCAGGTTGACTATTTCTTTCACGGGATGTCCATATATAATTTTTATGTCGACATCGGCTTTCCTGCCGAGAAATTCCTTCCTTATTTTTTCCAAACGCTGCACGTCAATCCTGTTGAATTCTTCAAGACGATGGGTCAGGTGGGGAGAAATAAAAGTCTTGTTTTGAACGTGCAGAAGAGTTATGCGCCCGGGACCGCGGCCAACAAGTTTTTTCAGGTAAAGAATCGCATATTCAGCATTTTCTGAAAAATCCGTGGGGAACATCACGTGGCTCAGGAAATTATATTTTTCCTGGCTGACGAAACCAAATTGTCTATCCGCGGGCATAATATGTATCAATAAAACGGGCATCACCTGATGGCAGATCGTTTCGTTCGCCAGGCTGCCAAGGAGCAGTTCATATGTGCGGGTATGCCTGTAGCTTCCGAATACCATGAAAGAACATTTTTTTGCAAGGGCATTTTTATTGATTTCTTCACATGTTTTCCCTATCACTACATCCGTTTCAATGCTAAACCCCTCCTTCACGAAAAACCGCCTGTACCTTTCCATGGAAGACTGGAGAGTATTCTTCATCACTTCCAGGTTGATACCGGGCATTTCCATTTTTTCTATGCACTGCAGAAGAAAATATTCTTCTGTTCCCAAATCCTTTAGTCCCCTGATGCATTTTTCAAGAGGGAAATTGCCGGTCCACAAGTCAGTTACAATCATTGCTTTTGAGAACATATTATCATCTCCTGTCTGTATGCCGGTATTTGATAAAATGCTTTCTCCGTTTTATATTGCCCGGATTGCAGGGCTATCCTTTCCATCCGCTCTCCATTTTCTTTATACCCGTTTTAATCTAAAATGAAAGGGATGAAAGGATGTTGCCATATTTGAAATGAAAACGGATTGCTTGTTTTGCAGATGAAGTAATCGCCACCCGTGTAACTATAATTACATCCTGCCTTCCTCTATCTGCTCCTATGCATGTCGGAATTTCTGAATGGTCTATGCTTCCTTGACAAAACTGGCAGGTATCTATAAAATAGTATTAAATGACCTCACAAAAACAGGATTAAGGAAAAAGGTGTAACGAAAATTTCGGAGTTTCGTTTAAAAAAGGAGGACATTATGTCAAGAAGGATATTTGCAATCTGCATGTTCTGCATCATAACGGGTTTCACATTATCCTCGTGGCTCAACGCCGCTGAATATACGGTGCCCAACGGCGATTTTGAACAGACACTGACCTTGAAGGAAAACGATTCGCTTTACAAGAGGGCGTCCGACCTCAACTTCAAAACCGAATCGCCCATCGTTCTACCCGAGGGATGGACTCTCAACCTTACCGGTTCGGCAAAAGACGGCGAGTACAGGCTCGTATCGGACAAAGATAAGGCACAAAGCGGCAACAACTTTATTTACCTGAGAGGACACCTTATGACAACCAGGAACATTGATACGAACGCCGGCGATGAAATGGATATAAATTTTTATGTCAATAATCCCGAAAAATCAGACATAACCCTTTTCCTCTACTGCTACACGAAAGATGAAAATGGCAAGTCCTCCAATATTGGAAGTCTCAAATTTTCAACAACCACCGAACCTGAATGGACAAAACGGACGGGCAAGATAAAGATACCTGATGAGATAAATGGCAAAAAATTGAAAACCGTCAGGGTGGCTTTTACAAGCAGAAAAGGAACATACCTTGACAATATCGAAATAAAAATGGGAAAACCTGAATAGCCCGGACTTTTGAGAGATCGTTTTTTAAAAATGGATATTTACATGGCTTCGGCAGTCAAGGAAGCTTTCGCAGGAATCAGGAAAAACCACGGAGGACCTTTTGGCGCCGTCATCGTCAGGAATGGAAAAATTATCGCGCGGGCGCACAACATTGTACTGTCCTCAAAAGACCCCACGGCCCACGCCGAAATAATGGCAATAAGAAAGGCTTCGGAAAAACTGGGCAGGTTCGACCTCGCAGACTGTGAAATTTATTCAACCTGCGAACCATGCCCCATGTGCATGGGGGCGATAATATGGGCCAGGCTCGGAAAACTCTATTACGGCTGTTCGAGGAACGATGCCGCATCCGCCGGTTTTGACGACAAACTTATATACGACGCCCTGGCCCGAAAGGATGCAGGGAAACTCATTAAAAAAAGAGTCCTCGGCAGGAAAGAATGCCTGAAGCCTTTCGAGGAATGGACGGCAAAACCCGATAAGGTTATATATTAGAAAAATTTCCCCCAGCTAAGGAAATTAACCCGATGCACAAAATATTCATTACAGCGGGCATGTTGATGTTCAGCAACATATTTATGACCTTCGCTTGGTACGGACACCTGAAGAATTTCAGAAGCAAGCCATGGATAATAGCCGCCTTCATCAGCTGGGGCGTTGCACTGATGGAATACATGATACAGGTTCCCGCAAACCGCATAGGATACCAGGTGCTGAATCTCGGACAGTTGAAAATACTCCAGGAAGCCATCACCCTGTCTGTTTTCATACCCTTTTCCATATTTTACATGAAAGAAGGTATAAGGCAGGAATACCTTTGGGCATCTTTCTTCATACTTATGGCGGTCCTGTGCATTTTCAGAAGTATGTTGGTCAAATAATCTATATTCATGCAGAAAAATAAAGCAGGAGAAACTAAAATGAAACTGATAGTATTCACAAAGAGTTTCAGGGAAAGAAGCCTCACCCTGCTCATGAAAGATATTAAACGCATGGGCGCAGATGGGGCCGACCTTACAATCAGAGACGGATACCACGTGGAACCCTCGAACATGGAAACAAGGCTTCCTGAAGTCAAGAGGGCTTTTACGGAAGCAGGACTCTCTATTCCCATGGTTACCTCTCCGGGAGCACTTACGGACCCGTCTGAGAAAAATGGCGAGAATTTCATAGCCTCGCTTGCAGAATCTGGAATACCGCTTGTAAAAATTGGTTACTGGGTCGTGGAAGGAAGTTACAGAGAATTACTGCGGAGTGCCCGAAAGTCCCTTCAAGGATGGAGCAAACTTTCCGAAAAGTACGGGGTTAAGATTCTTCTCCACACTCATTCAGGACCATACCTCGGTTCAAACGCCGCGGCCATGATGGACATCGTGGAAGGCTGCAGCCCTTCCAACGTGGGCGTTTACCTTGACACCGCACATATATCCTTTTCTGGAGAGCCGCTTTTCATGGCTTTTGAAATCCTTAAAGACTACCTCGCGGCAATAGCGGTAAAAGACTTCGACAGGAAACGGAAGGTTGAAGGCGGCAAAATAACCTGGCAGAGAAGAATAGTCCCCATGGGAGAAGGGTTCAGCGAGTGGGATGCGCTGGGAGGGCTGATGCAGAAATACGGGTTCAAAGGACCTGTCTCTTTCCACAGCGAATACACGGGATATACTTTGGCAAGACTTGTTAAACAGACCTGCAGGGATATAGATTTCTTCAGAACAGCAGTATTGAAAACAGAAAAATAGAAACTGACAACATAGGAGATGCCATGAAAAAATGGAAGATAGGCATAGTGGGGTTATCGAGAGGCAAGGGTTTTGTCAACGTGTTTTCTTCGCATCCTGAAGTAGAAGTAACAGCCCTTTGCGACATAGACGAAAAGAAGCTCGAAGAAGTGGGCAATGTATTCAAACTTCCTGACAGCGCGCGTTTCAGTAAATTTAACGATTTTGTCAACGCTGACACCGACATGGTCATGGTCGCTACGCCAATCCCCCTGCACACCGAACATACGGTAAAATCCCTTGAAGCAGGCAAGCATGTCCTTTGCGAACAGACAGTTGCATACACAGTGGAAGAATGCAGCAGAGTTGTAGATGCCGTAAAACGCACCGGCAGGACATACATGATGGGCGAAAACTACTGTTACTTCCACTACGTCAGAGAATGGAAGAAAGTAGTGGAATCTGGAAAGCTCGGCGAAATAGTTTATGCGGAAGGCGAATATATACACGAAATAGTTTCCCTTCTGGTTAATGAAAAAACAGGCGAATTTTTCTGGAGGCACGAACGTCCGCCCATATGGTACTGCGCCCACACCCTCGGGCCTATACTGATGGTCATGAACGACAGGGTAGTCAAAGGATGCGGACTGACAAGCGGTTTCAAGGCTTTCCCCCAATACAAGGACCATCCCGGATTCCTCGATTTCGAGATAGGGCTTTTCAAAACGGAAAAAGGGGCCGTTGTCAAAATACTGCGCAGCCAGGTGCCAGCCAGCCCTCATTTCGTATGGTATTCACTTTACGGCACACGGGGACATCTTGAAAACAAGCGCACCATGGGAGAAGGTTTTTTGTACGTGAAAAATGAGACGCCCGCTGACGGAGAGATTTTCACCAGCTCGGTTGTCGACCCGAACGCTCCTGAAGAAGC
>Ga0116144_10005199_pt1 | contig 11955 bp, 10 predicted proteins | sample AD_UKC035_MetaG_FD_89746 | JGI IMG/M metagenome (GOLD analysis project Ga0116144, IMG submission 89746) | Active sludge microbial communities of municipal wastewater-treating anaerobic digesters from USA - AD_UKC035_MetaG | ecosystem: Engineered > Bioreactor > Anaerobic > Digestate | place: USA... | reverse complement strand
TTCGGTGGAGAGGTATATTCATCAAAGGAGGTTATATAGGGCATAATTTGAAAACCATTGACAAAGCGACCGCATGCGCCAGGCTTGCAGATGAAAAAAAAGGAAAAGATATCCTGGTTCTCAAGCTCAGCGGGCTTACCGATATTACGGATTACTTTGTCCTCGCAAGCGGAACAAGCGAACGGCACATAAAGACCGTTGTGGATTCCGTGACGAAGGGCATGAAGGAGGAGGGCATAAGGCCCAATACGATTGAGGGGTATTACGAGGGGCGCTGGGCGGTAATCGATTATCAGAGCGTTATCGTCCATGTATTTCTCGAGAGCCTCCGCGAGCTGTACGATCTCGAAAGTCTGTGGATCGAGGCGGAGAGATATAGATTAAACAAAGAAAATAAGGAGTTAGAGGTGGAGAATGAAAAAACAAGAACGTGAGCATTACAAGAAGAGGCTGCTGAAGATGAGAGAGGCCATACTGAGCAAGGCAAAAAAGCTGAAGGAAGATTCCTACAGCCTTGGCACGGACGGCATCCAGGATATGGCCGATGCGGCAAGCAACTCTTATAATGCGGATATACTGATGAGCATCAGCGATAACGACCTAAAGCTGTTGAAGGATATCGACAGCTCCCTCGATAAGATAGTAAAAGGGACCTATGGCGTTTGTGAAGAATGTGAAGAAAAGATCAGCGAAAAAAGACTTGAAGCAAACCCCGTCGCACGGTATTGTATTACATGTAAACGATTAATGGAAGAGAAGGGAATCTAACAGAATGAGATACAAGGTTTTTTTCTTCCTCTTTTTCATCTTCCTCCTTTTTTATCTCTATATTTCGAATTTAAATTCGGAGAACGTTAAGCTTTATTACGGAGGCGGAAGATTTTTCGAGATGTCGGCGGCCGACTTTGTTGTTGTTGCCTTCGTCCTCGGGGTCATCTTCTCCATCATTGTAAGCTTTTTCTACGACATGAAAAATGCTGTCATAAGCTGGAGAACAGGGAGAAAAGAGAAGAAGACCGAAGAGTTCAGGGAGGTCTTCGAAAAGGCGAAATCCTATGACCTGAAGGGTGACAGGGAGAAGGCGATCGAGAGCCTTGAGCGAATCATCCGCAGGTTTCCCGACATAGAGGAGCCCTCCATTGTGCTCGCCGATATGTATACCTCCATGGAGGAGTACGGGAAAGCCCTGGAAACCCTTAACGAAGCCGAAAAGAACCTTGGCAAGAGAGAGGCTGTCTTGCTGAAAAAGGTGGAAATATTCCGGTCAACGAAGGATTTTCAAAAGACAGAGGCCGTCCTCAAGGATGTCCTGAACCTGAACGAATCAAACATGGAAGCCCTGGCGATGCTGCGGGATTTTTATATATGGAAGAAAGACTGGGACGAGGCATATGAGCTGGAGAAGAGGATAGGAAAATTTATCAAGACCGAAGAGGAGAAAAGGAGGTTTGTAGGGATACGGTATGAGCGGATCTATGACCTGTATCATAAGAAGTTTGAGGCGAATGAAGATAAGGTCATCGACGAGCTTAAGGACATCATCGGCGACGACAAGAGGTTTATTCCCGCATACATCCTCCTTGCCGAGGTATACAAAAGAAAAGATAAGCTGAACGAGGCCGGCAGGGTCTACGGCAGGGGATATTCAAAGACGGGCCATATCATCTTTCTCCTCAGGATGGAAGACCTCTATATTGACCGGGGAACCCCGGAGGTTATATTGAAGATCTACACGAGGATCCTCGACATATCGCCAAAAAACCACCTCACATCCTTCCTCTATGCGAGGCTGTGCCTCAGGCTCGAGATGATCGATGAGGCAATTGATACCCTTGATTCATTGATCGCCGAGGGAGAGGATTTCAAAGGGCTGCACAGGGCCATGGCCGAGGCATACATACACAGGGGAGAGATGGAAAATGCGGTGGAAGAGTTCAGGAGCGCCTTCCCGATAGAGCAGGCCTACATACCTTTTGTCTGTACAAAATGCCAGGCGATAAAGGAAGAGTGGGCGGACTTCTGTGAAAGCTGCTATAGCTGGAACACGATCAATGTGAAAAAAGAAGAGTTTATGCATACGGACTCGGAAGAGTTGAGAACGCTCTACGAACGGGAAGACTGGACGCGGGCGGGATATTGATGATCGACGATGGCCTGTGCATGAAGCCTGTTCGCGCCAACGTCCTTGTGCATGCAGTCAGGCCTGGCAGATACGGTGCATGACCTCTTAAAAACTGTGTTGGACATTTTCTACCCTTTGCGCTGCGGGGGATGCGGCGAGCGCGGCAGCGCCATTTGCAGGGACTGCATTGGGTCTTTCCGGGTTGTCGATGAGGCATCATCGTGCCCGATCTGCGGCAGATGGGTCGGCAAGAGCATTGTCTGCGGCGCGTGCCTTGAAGAAGACAGGGGATTTCAGAAAGGCCATTATGGTTTTTATTTCGAAGGAAGGCTGAGGAACGCCATGCATGCCTTTAAGTTCAGCGGCAGGAAAGATATCGGCCGGCGACTGGTATCTTTATCAAAAGAGAAGATCCGCTCCTTTGCCGAAACATTTGATTGCCTTGTTCCGATCCCTGTCACCGAGAAAAGATTAAAAGAGAGGGGATTCAACCAGTCCTTTATCATCGCAGAAGAGATAGCGAAAATAACGGGCAAAGAAATAAAGCACAGCGTCCTGTTGAAGAAAAAAAACACACAGGACCAGTACTCCCTTACCAGAGAAGAGCGAAAAAGGAATGTCAGGGGGGTTTTTGCCGTAAAGGACAAAGGCAGGATCAAGGGGAAAAGGGTACTGCTCGTTGACGACCTCTTCACAACGGGATATACCGCCCATGAAGCAGCGGTGGTGCTGCTGCGGTCTCATGCGGGGGAGGTCAGGTTCTTTGCCCTCGCGCGGACTCCTTCATGAGAAAAGCTGCCTATATAATTTCCGCACTTATTTTTCTGTGCGCCCTTTTCTTCCTGCTCATCAGGTACAGCCTGCCTTCGCTGAGCGCCTACGCGCTGGGAAAGGTCCTGAACGGATCGGCCCATGTAGCTGAAGCGCGGCTCGGGTACGAGAAGGGCATTATCAATCTTTATCTTCAGAATATTCATATCAAGGGAGGCATAGAGGGAAGCATCAGAGATTGGAAGATCTCTATGGATGTAACGCAAGGCATATATTTCAAGTCTGTGGCAATCTCGAATTTTGATGTAACGGTTGCCGGATCAACAGGGGGGAAGGGTTTTGCGCCGTTCCCGGCGGAATTGCTCGAGGTGAAGAACGGCAAGGTAACCTATGAGAAGGACAAATTTTCTGTGTCCGAGATCGTAATAGAGAACATGAACATCGGAAAGCCCTTTACCTTCAGGGCCGACATCGGGCCCAGCGATTATTTTGACAGGATCAGCGTTTCGGGCGAGGGGACATATAAATCAAAACAGTTCAGCGTCAAGGGCACGACGAAGGCTTACAATGTTAACCTTGCGAGCTTTGACGGCAACCCGAAAGGCATGGCTGACGCAAGCGGGGATTTTGTTGTTCGAGACAGGAAGCTGACGTTGAACGGGCAGTTCAGGGTAAAGGATTTTGAGCTGCACGGGGGGCAGTACCTGAAAAAGCCGCTTTTTGTGCAGGAACTGAAAGGAGACCTGGCAGCGACCATCTCGGGGAATTCGATGGAGATCGAAACGGAAAACGTCCTTTACAGGAACGCTCCTTTTGCGGTCACGCTCAGGTTCAAGCGTTACGATTTCAATGAATTTCATCTTTCATCGGGCTTCCTTGGCGTTGAGGCGTACGAGGAGTACGTTGGTTTGCAGACTATAGGGGCCGAGATATGGGATATTATTCATGGGGGCAGCGCGAAGATCCGGAAGCTTTCATGGACGAAGGGAAAGACCGTCAACGCCGAGCTCGAGATCAAGGACGTGGCAGTAAGGTATAAAAATTTTGATTTTAAGGGGGTTAAAGGCCTTTTATCGCTGGGGGAGCGGACGACGAGCTTCTCCGGCATGAGCGGCTCCTCAGGAACCAGCAAGGTGTACGACGTTAGCGGTACCGTAGCAAAGGACAGGAGCATCGACGCGAAAGGAAAATATTCCCTTAACCTGCGGGACATACCGTCATTCCTGGACGTCGGCGAGTTTCAGTTCATAGGCGGGACGACCGATGGCTCGCTGGAGGTCTCCGGAAAGGAAGATAGCGGGTACAGGATTTCCGGGGCCGGAAAATTGAGAGAGGCCGACGTTCGCTGGAAAAAGGCTTCGGTATCCGCGTCAGGCTCCTACAGGTTTGCGGACGATGAGATCACCTTCGAGCCGCTCATAATAACCAAGGGCAATACAAGCATAACGATCAAGGGGAAATGGAAAAAAGGATTGCTCGATCTTTTAATAAAAGGCGGCCTGGACACAGAACACCTGATGCCTTTTATAAAGATACCCTTTGACACAGCGGGGTTGATGGATCTTGATATGAATATCCGCCTGGAGGATGGCGCCTGGAATGTCGGCGGCAGCCTGGGCATGGACAATGTTTACTATGAGCTTCTCGGTTATATGAAGAAGGAAAGGGGCATACCGAACAAAGCCCGCTTTGATGTTGTTGCGAAAGGGAAGGATGTCCATGTGCGCGATCTCCGGTATACCCTTGACAATATTGAGCTTGATCTGAAGGGGGGGATCGAAGGCAACAGGAAGATATCTATGGATATCGCGTTGAACGTCGATAACGTCGCAAAGGTTGCCCACCTCTTTTTTTTTAATGAGAAGACCGCGCGGGGCGACATAGCGCTAAAGATGTCCATACGGGACCTGAGCCTTCCTTTAAAAGAATTTCCCCACATGGCCGGGCACGTGAGGGTCCGCAACGGGTTTCTCAGGCTGCCCGGGCTGAAGAGGCCCTTAAGAAATATTGATCTTGTTTCTGACTTTAAGGGAGATGAATTTGATGTTGTCTTGAACAGCTTCGCCTGCGGCAAGACAGCGATCCGGAAGGGCAGGTTTCGCGTAAAGGGCCGCCAGGCCCCCCAGTTTTCCCTGTCGGTCGATGTGGACCATTTTCATTCCGGCGATTTCCGGGATGAGTACGAGGGCAAGATCCCCGTGATCCGCAAAGACAGCCTTTTGGCCAAAATGAATGGCGACATATCTGTAAGGGCAAAGGCCGTGGAAGCTCAAAGTATAAAGGCCGAAGACCTGGAGCTAACCGGTGTGCTGAGCGATAGAAAACTTAGCATCGCCAGGTTCAGGGCAAATATCTTCGGCGGACAATGCGACGTGCACGGGATAGCCGATCTGTCCGGCGACAAGCCGCATATGTACGTCAACGGCAGGTTGAGCAGGATCAAGGGCGGTCTTTTTTTGCAAACTTTCGGCGCAAAGAACGAAGAGATCGACGGCAACGCATTTATCTACGGAAACATAAGCGGGGTAGGCAGCACGTTGAAGTCCCTGATCTCAAAGGCAGACGGCAACGTTACCGTATACAGCAGAGACGGGGTGATAAAGCGGTGGAACCTCCTTGCCAAGACCTTCGGCACATTGAATATCTACGATCTTTTAAAAGGAAAGGTTGATTTTGCGAAGGAGGGGCTTGCCTATAAGAAGATGGGCGCCAACTTCATCGTTACTGACGGTGTTTTTCAAACCGACAACTTCCTTATCGACAGCCCGTCCATGGTGGTTACCGGCAAGGGGAACCTGGACTTCAACTCCGGAGAGATAGACGCCAACCTGCAGGTAGCCCCCCTTATTGCCCTCGACAGGACAATTGACAAGATACCTATTTTGCGGAATATACTTAAAAGAAAAGGCGGCGGGTTCCTCTATATGGCCTGCAATGTCTCCGGCCCCATAGATGATCCTGTAGTGCAGGTCAGTTTCGCGAACACGGTGGGAAGCAAAACGCTGGAGATACTGAGGAACATGCTTTTTTTGCCGGTGGAGGTCTTTGAATGATGAAGGTCGGGATCATAGGCGCAGGCAAGGTGGGCATTTCGATCGGGTTCATGATGAAACGAAGCGGCATTGCGGTCCATGCCGTTTCTGACGTTCTGGACGCTTCGCTTGACACGGCAAGAGCATATCTCGCCGAAGGAGTTTCATATACCAAAAACAACATAGATGTTGCGAGCGCCTGCGATGTCATAGCGATCACCACGCAGGACAGGATCATAAAGGACGTTGTAAAAGAAATCGATGCAGGCATGGGAAGCCTCGACGGCAAGGTATTGTTTCATACAAGCGGCGCCGACCCGTCGTCGATCCTGAAGCCGCTTGATAAAAAGGGCGCCCTGCTCGGCTCGCTGCACCCGCTGCAGACGTTCCCAGATATCGACAGCGCCATTTCGGTCCTCCCCGATACATATATATTCATTGAAGGCGATAAAGGCGCGTTGGAGACCCTCGCCTTTATCGGCGAAAAGGTCGGCTGCAAGGTGCAGCTGATAGGAAGCAACGACAAGGTGCTCTACCACCTGTCGGCGGTGTTCGTCTGCAACCTGCTCTGCGCGCTCTATTATGCGGGTGAAAAGATCATGGATGCTATCAATATAGACCTTGAGCCCTTCCTCCCGATCATCCGCGCGACGCTGAAGAATATAGAGAACAAGGGCCCGCTCATGTCCCTGACCGGACCGGTGATAAGGGGCGACCTGAAAACAGTGGAGGCCCATCTCAGGGCAATGGGCGATAGGGAAGAGTATAAAGATGTGTATAAAACGCTCTCCGGGATCGCCGTAAAGATGGCGGTGGAGAGAAAAACGCTGGACGACGAAACGGTCCGGCAGCTGAGATCCATTCTGGGAGGCAATGCAGATGAGCACTGACATGGAAAGGGCCGTTGAGCGGCTGCGCAATACGAAGTCCCTTCTCGTTATTACCGGTGCCGGGATTTCCGCTGAGAGCGGCATACCCACGTTCAGGGGCAACGACGGGCTATGGCAAAACTACAGGGCAGAGGAGCTTGCCACCCCGTGGGCATTTGAGCGGGATCCCGTAACGGTATGGAAGTGGTACGACTGGAGACGGGGGATCATAGGGAAGGCAGAGCCGAATCCGGGACACCATGCGATCAGGAGGCTTGAAGAGACGCTGCCGGGCTTTTTTTTGATAACCCAGAATGTGGATGGCCTTCACGGGCGGACAGGGATAAAGAACATCATCGAGATCCATGGAAACCTGTGGAGGGTGCGGTGCCCACGCGACGGCAGGACGATGATGCTCATGGATGTGCCTCTAAGATCGATACCCCCGCGCTGCGAATGCGGGGAGATGCTGCGGCCCGACGTTGTCTGGTTCGGGGAGTCGATCCCATCCGATGCGCTGCAGATGTCCTATAATGCGATGAGCCTCTGCGATACCCTGATGGTAGTGGGCACATCGGGAGTTGTCTATCCCGTGGCGTCCTTCCCGGAGAACGTAAAAAGCAACGGCGGCTTTGTCATTGAGGTGAACCTGGAGCCGACGCCGATCACCAACGTTGCGGACGTTTCGCTCTTCGGAAAATCCGGCGACATCCTGCCGGCGGTCGTGGATGGCGTTGTCCGGTGATCAGGAATACAGGCTAATAATAAACGTCATAGTTCTTTAATAATTATAAAAAAATAAATATTTTATTGACAAAGGTTTACTATGTGATAAGATTAATTTCGTGGAAGTTGGCAACAGGATCCGAAAAATAAGAAAAGACGCATCCCTTACCATGAAGGAACTGGCCAAAAAGATCGGGGTCAGTTATCTCACCATGCACCGGATAGAAACAGGAGAAGTAAGCCCTTCCGTGGCAGTGCTCTCGGACATTGCGCACTGCCTTGATTACCCCATCACAGGTTTTTTTCCTGAACAGCAGGATATCACTATTGTACGGGGCAAGGCTCAGCCGGTTGTTGAGTCTGCCAACCTGACATTGAGATTATTGGTGCCAAAAGGCATCATCAACGACAAGATATCGGTCAGCCTCGGTAAATCCGAGAAGGGTGAATGCATCGACCGGCATGTCAATGAAGGCGTTGAAATTACATACATTATAAGGGGTAAATGCATTTTTACTTACGATGGTACTGACTATGAGCTCAATGGTGGGGATATTTCCTACTTCAATGCACACAAGCCTCACTCGGTTACTACGCTTGAGTCTCTTGAATTTTTTTCTATATTTTTAAGGGAAAACAGGTAGCGCAGATGTGAGGTTGATCTAAAATCTTAAACAAGGGGGTAACTTCTATGAGCACGTTTTTTATCAGAATTACAGTATTTGTTCTCGCTGTCTTTTTGCTGGTCCCGGCAATGTCAAATGCAGCTTCGCCGGCCAAAGGGGAGCCCATCATTATCGGAATGCCGAGTTCCCTCAAGTCTCTTGAAGCGTCAGAGGCATTAAAGGCGATAAAGCTTGCAGCAGAAGAGATTAATGCCAAAGGCGGCGTCAAGGTTGGGAATGCAGTGCGTCTGCTGAAGGTGGAAGAAATGGAGACAAGGGACATGGAGCCCGGCGTTCCCATATCGGATGCGCTTCTTGCAATAGAGAAGCTTTTTCTGGAGAAGAAGCCCCATGCCGTGGTGCTCGGTCCATCAAGGTCGGAGGTATTGCTGGCAGCCATGGACCTTTACGCTCAGTACAAGATGGTGAGCATCAATGTGGCCATGACGCCGAAATTTATCGAAAAGTATACGCAGAATCCCGAGAAATACAAATACTGCTTCAGGATGGGAGACGCCAGGTACGTGGTAGGGTACCTGACGAAGGTAATGGAAAAACTGAAACAGGATTTTGGATTCACCAAGGTCTACATCGTGGTTCAGGATGTATTGTGGTCAACCGCCATAGGGGACGGCATGAAAGGCTGGTTTGAAAAAAACAAATGGGAAGTCAAGGGGTATGACAAATATCCTACAGGGGCCTCTGATTTCTCCAGCACGATGATGAAGGCAAAGCAGTCGGGGGCTCAGGTTATTGTGCCTATTTTCGATATGCACAACAGCGGCATCCTGGTGCAGCAGTGGAAAGAAATGAAAGTACCGGCAATTATGGCCGGGTTTATCTCGCCGCTTATGGGTTCCAAGGCCTGGACAACCTTTGGAGATAAGATCGAAGGCATCATCAACGTAGTCTTTCAGGCAGGCAACATACCGCTCAAAAAATACGAGCCATCCACAAAATTCTACGAAGCATATAAGAAGAGATGGGGTGAGCAGCAAAGCGGCCACATGCCTTCAGAGGCATATGATTCCGTTTATCTCCTTGTGCAGGCTATAGAAAGGGCAGGATCGCTTGACCCCGATAAACTTGTCAAGGAACTGGAAAAGACGGACTTCGTCGGCAGCATTGGAAGAATAAAGTTTAAAGACCACCAGTTTATTTTCGGGGATGATCCAAAAACTTCGGCTATTGCAGTGGCCTACCAGTGGAAAAAAGGCGGACGGCGTGTGCCTGTCTTTCCCAACAGCATCGCTGAAGAACGGATCGATAAACCAAGCTCGATGAAATAGATAAAGCAGGGGGTATACGACATGTTGGTATACGGGTTCATCAACGGCACGATATATGCGCTCATTGCCCTTGGATTCAGCATTACCTTTGGCGTCAGCCGGGTGGCAAATTTCGCCCACGGAGGCCTGTATATCCTGGGTGGAGCCCTGACGTGGTACTCTCTCGTGAAGCTGGGCCTTCCCTATTTCCTCTCTGCCATTCTCGCTGTCGTTGCGGTGGGTTTTCTCGGGGCGCTCATATATCGGGTGCTTTTAATCCGCCTGAGAGGGCTCGAGCTTTCCGAGGTTATTACTACCTTTGCTGTGGGCATTGCCATACTTGAACTCCTGAGAAGCATGGGCTTGATGGGCTACGAGTACAGGCTCCCGCTGTTTGTGGAAGGCTCTGTTGATATATTCGGGGTGCCGGTGGGGATCCAAAGGATCATCATCGTAGTCGTAGGCGCCGCCCTCCTGCTGGCCCTGTATCTTTTTGTCCACCACACCAAGGTCGGCCTTGCCTTCAGGGGCGTAGCACAGGAAGAGCATACGGCGCTATCCGTCGGAATTAATCCTGACAGGGTATCGCTCCTTAGCCTGTCCATCGGTTCAATGATCTGTGTGATCTCCGCGGTATTTATTTTACCCCTCGGAACCATATCTGTAGACGACGGGTACGACGTGCTGATAAAGGCCCTTGCGGTCTGCATCATAGGCGGCCTGGAGAGCACGATAGGCGTCATAGCAGCAAGTTTTATCATCGGATATATCGAGGTTCTCACAGCCACCTATATCTCTTCTTCATATACCATGGTGGTTGCCCTTGCCAGCATGCTTTTTATTCTTCTGGTAAAGCCTTCTGGCCTTTTTGGTAAATCAAAGGAAATAGAGGAACGGGTATGAGCTTGGAACGAAGAAAGGAAAGGATTGACAGGTGCATTAAGGCAGTCACGGACGACATCTTTTGCATCTGTTCTTTGCGGGAGGTTGCATATCTTGTATTTCCGAGAATGCTGCCAATTGTCGGGGTGCTTCTTCTTGCCTTTTTTGTCCCCCCCTACTGGAAAAAGGTGCTGGTTATTACCTTCATGATGACTATGATGGCGCTGAGCTGGGATTTTATGACATCCTGCGGGCTCATTTCCCTCGGCCAGGCCCTGTTTTTTGCAGTGGGAGGCTACAGCGCCGGCAGTCTTAACCATTATCTGGGACTGCCTTTCTACCTGTCCATTCCCCTGGGAACGCTTATGGGCGCCACGATCTCAACCTTGTTGATCTTTCCGGCCTTACGATTGCGCGGCATTTATTTTTCCATGGTAACGCTCATCATACCCCTTATGCTTTTAAGGGTCGTAGAGGTTACAAAGATCATGGGGGGCACCGAAGGACTCACTGCTCTCGCCCCCCTTCCCCCCATTGTTTATACCCTTGCAATAAGCATGATAGCCATGTGGCTGACCTTTTTCGGCCTCAGGAGGTTTATAAACTCCGATTACGGCCTGATCTTTATGGCCCTTAAAGATAATGACAGGGCCGTCGAAGCGGCGGGGCTCAATATTGTATGGTTTAAAGTTCAGGCCGTTTTCATCGGGAGCGGGATATGTTCTTTTTGCGGCGCCTTTATGACACATTATTATATGAGCGTGGGCATGTCCGCCTTTGCCCTCGATCTCTCGCTGTTTCCCATTGCCTCAAGTGTTGTGGGAGGAATGGGAACCATTGCCGGCCCCCTGCTCGGCGCTTTGCTTCTGGGCCCGCTCTCGGAAGCGCTCAGGAGCTTCGGAACCTTCAGGATCGTGATCTATGCGGCGCTGCTTGCCGGTTTTACCACGGCCCTTCCTGAGGGGATCTTTCACTATTTAGCGCGTAAATATCATCAGATTGAACGTTGGGTGGAGGTGCCGAGTGGCGTATCTGAAGATTGATAATCTGCGAAAGAACTTTGGCGGTGTCGTTGCAGTGGACGACGTAAGCTTCACCGTTGAGAAGGGAACTCTCGTAGGCATTATAGGCCCGAACGGGTCAGGGAAAACAACTACTGTAAATCTATTAACGGGATTTCTGAAGCCGAGTTCGGGCAGCATCTTTTTCGATGGCAAAGAGATTACAGGAATGAAGGCGTCCCATATCACCAACCTCGGCATTGGAAGGACCTTTCAAATGGTAAAACCTTTTTACCGGCTCCCTGCCTTTAGAAATCTTGTGGTTCCTCTTTTTTCACCCAGGGTCAAGAAGATGGGCGGACATTATGGAGAAAAGGATTCCGTCGCGCTTGATATTCTCGAAGATATCGGGTTTGAGAGGGACTCTGCAGTTCCCTTTAAGGTGGCAAGCATACTCCCACATGGATACCTGAAACGCCTGGAAATGGGAAGGGTTATTGCCCTGCAAAGCGAGCTCATTGTTTTTGATGAGCTTTACTCAGGGCTTACGCTTGCCGAGGTTGCAAGCCTCTCGCCCATGATAGAGAAGCTCGTGGATGAAGGGAAGACCATCATCATG
>Ga0116144_10005196_pt1 | contig 11964 bp, 8 predicted proteins | sample AD_UKC035_MetaG_FD_89746 | JGI IMG/M metagenome (GOLD analysis project Ga0116144, IMG submission 89746) | Active sludge microbial communities of municipal wastewater-treating anaerobic digesters from USA - AD_UKC035_MetaG | ecosystem: Engineered > Bioreactor > Anaerobic > Digestate | place: USA... | reverse complement strand
TCGCGTCGCAAGCGGCCGACAAATACTTCATCCCTTCCTTCCGCATCAAGTGGCATTGGGTATTTTGCATTGGCATTGTCATCAACAACTATAATTCCGGCTGTGCTTTCAAGCATGTTGCGGACATCTTTCAATTCATATTCCTTTTCAAATTCTACATTCACGCTTTCACTATGTCCACCCTTCACCGGTACACGAACGGTTGTTGCCGTAAGTCGAATTTCCGGAGCACGCATGATCTTACGGGTTTCATTCAGCATTTTCATCTCTTCTTTAGTATAGCCCGATTCAAGGAATACGTCTATTTGCGGAAGCACATTCAAATCTATCTGGTATTTGTAAGCCATTTCACCTTTTATTCCCTTACGTTCATTCATTAACTGTTCTACGGCCTTTTTTCCGGTCCCGGATACGGATTGGTAAGTTGAAACTACAACACGGCGAATTTTATATTTTTTATGAAGAGGGTTTAAAGCCATCACCATTTGGATAGTTGAACAATTCGGATTGGCTATGATCTTGTCATTCTTGCTGAGGACATCTGCATTAATTTCCGGAACAATAAGCTTCATATCCGGATGCATTCGCCATGCAGAAGAATTGTCAATAACTGTAGTACCGGCCTCTGCAAACCTCGGGGCCCATTCCAGAGAAGTATTACCTCCGGCTGAGAACAAGGCAATCTGCGGAGCAAGGCTAACTGCTTCTCCCATTCCAATTACCTTAATTTTTTGATCATTAAATGCGATCTCTTTACCAATAGATCTTTCTGTGGCAACAGCCAATAGCTCAGTGATGGGAAACTTTCTTTCTTCCAATACTTTCAGCATTACCTGACCCACCATCCCGGTGGCACCTACAACGGCTACTTTCATAATATTAAGATAAAAACCCGCATAAGCGCGGTTGAGATTTGAGTTTCGAGGGAATATTTTTGTACTGCAATTTTACGATAAATGATCCGATGAAATTTATTTCTCTAATATTTTTTTTATTTATTTCTCAAAATCTTCGGGGACAATGGCAGGATAATTTTGATGATGCTGATTTCTACAATTCTCCTTCCTGGATAGGTGATACATCTGACTTTGTCATAAACAACAGCCTGCAACTGCAGCTAAACGCCGGTGCAGCCGGCAATTCCTACCTTTCTACGGAGAGCAGCCCGAATATGTTTTCGGAATTGGAGTGGAGGGTCTTCATTAAATTGAATTTCTCTCCTTCATCCGGAAACTATAGCCGGGTTTATCTGGTCTCGGATCAGGCTGATCTGAGCGGACCTTTGAATGGATATTATCTTCAGTTTGGTGAATCACTCTCAGATGATGCTGTTGAACTATTCAGACAGGATGGTTCAAGTATTGTGTCGGTATGTCGTGCAAGCAGCGGTGCCATTGCATCATCTTTTGCCATTGCAATAAAAGTTACCAGAGATCAGATCGGACTTTGGTCACTTTGGATCGATTATGCCGGAGGAAGTAATTTTGTTCTGGAAGCTTATGGTGCTGAAGCGATGTATACATCATCGGCTTACTTCGGTGTTTTTTGTGATTATACCAGTGGCAACCGAACGAATTTTTATTTCGATGATTTTTATGTGGGTCCGTTTATACAGGATACGATAGCACCCACTTTATTATCAGGAATTGTACAATCATCAACTGAAATTGTATTGCAGTTTTCGGAGGCATTGGATCAGTCTACCGCCGGCAATGTTGCAAATTATTTAGTCGATGGTGGAGTAGGCAATCCGGTAAGTGCTGTGCTTAACGCTGGCGACCCCACAAAGCTGACTTTGACATTTTCTAGTCCATTTACCCCTGCATTTTTGCATACTATGTCAATGGATGCTATCAGTGATCTTTTTGGAAATCCTATTGATGCCGGAAGTATTTTTCAGTTCACTTATTATCCTCCAGTTGTTGTTGTTCCTCATGATATACTTTTTACTGAAATAATGTTTGAACCTTCATCATCAGGAGGACTGCCGAATTTCGAGTATGTAGAGATCTACAACAATAGGTCCGACGCAGTTTCGCTGAAAGATTGGACATTGAGTGATGGTTCATCAACAAGTGTCTTTCCCGGGTTTATTTTATTACCTTATACTTATTTAATATTATGTAATGCTTCAGCCGAAGCGGCCTTTGTAAATTTTGGAACTACATTGGGCCTGACATCATTCCCTGTCCTTAATAATGATGTTGGTGATCATTTGGAATTGAAAGATCAAAACGGATCATTGATTGATGAAGTTACTTTTTCGAATCAAACATATCGAGATGCAGGTAAAGACGAAGGAGGTTTTAGTCTGGAGAGAATTGATCTTTCATTCCCATGTGTCAATCCTCTAAATTGGAAAGCTACCCAATCGGCTCTTGGCGGCACGCCCGGAAATCCAAATAGTGTTGCAGGAAATTTTACAGATACAGAAAAACCAATTTTACTCCGTGTGTCTGTAGAGGATTCAGTACATATCCTTATTACATTCAGCGAGCCTATGGATACCTTGAAACTCTCAAACCCTTTTATGTATTTGATTTCAGGAGAAGGCTTTTCTGATATTAACCCCGATAGTATTGAAAACACAGTTGAGCCGCTTGTATATCGATTGCGAATACCATTTGTCATTGACCGGCAAGTGTATCGCTTGTCCGTTCAATATGGATTGAAGGATTGCCCCGGAAACGATCTTGAAAATTCTGTTGATATACCTTTTGCCATCCCTCTTAAAGCAGATAGTGCTGATGTAGTCATTAATGAAATTCTTTTTAATCCCCAAAGCGGAGGGGTAGATTTTGTTGAATTATATAATCGTTCAGATAAAATTCTGAATATCCGGAGATGGCGAATTGCGGAAGCTCCGTTCGAAGATTATGTATCTGCTCAGGTAAGTGTATCAGTAGAAGAAAAGCAACATTTATTTTTTCCCGGGCAATACCGTGTTTTAACTTCTGACATTTCTGATATTAGAATGAGGTATGATAATCCCGGATTGAGAACTTTTATATCTGTTGATGGATTCCCTGATTTTAATTCCACTGATGGAGCTGTAATCTTATATGATTCATTAGGGCAGGTAATGGATCAATTTAGTTATTCGGAAGATCAGCATTATCCTTTGTTAATTGATGACAAAGGTGTGTCACTGGAAAGATTAAGTCCGGAGATAAATTCTTATGAGAGTTCTAACTGGCATTCTGCCTCATATTCTTCAGGTTTTGCAACGCCGGGCTTCAGAAATTCTGTAGGATTTGAAAACTCAGGATCAGGGAGCAGCTTTAATGTTGAGCCGTCAGTTTTTTCGCCTGACAATGATGGTTTGAATGATTTACTTTTTATAAAGTTGAAGCAAGATGGTGAACAAGGAATAGCGAAAGTACAAATCTTCAATTTAGAGGGATTATTGATCAAGGAGTTATGCAGACAGGTTTTAGTTGGGGATGAGTATGCAATGATATGGGATGGCTTGAATGAAAACGGCCTGCCTGCAGCTATTGGTACCTACATTATTTATTCTGAAGTATTCAAAGCAAATGGAGAGCTAAAAAAGTTTAAAAGGACCTGTGCCCTAACGATGAGATAAATGAATGCATAATTTTATTGATTTCTGCCGATTTTAAGTGTGATTGTCCTTGCTTTTGCTTTATTTAGCATCGGCATGGAAATAAAAGATCTAAGTAACAGGAAGGAATCTGCGGAGTTTTACGAGAAGCGCTATACTCATGGCTATATGGGTCATTGGTCTGCATTTGAGAAACAAAGATTGCTGGCGCTCATCAAAGAACTACACCTTGGTCCGAAGGGCAAGGCCCTTGATTTTGGTTGTGGTCGTGGTATTTTTACTGCTGTTTTTCAGGAAGCCTTACCCGGATGGCAAATTTATGGCTGTGATATCAGTCCGGAAGCCATTTCATTTGCTAAAAAGAACAATGCTTCTATTAACTTTTTTGTTCTGGGGGATCAAAGCTTTTCAGGGGAACGTTTTGATTTTATTCATTCACATCATGTGCTGGAACACACCTTTGATGAAAAGGTAACAGCATTGGAAATGTGTGACTTTGCGGCAACAAAGTGTACAATGCTTCATAGCTTGCCTTGTAACCATGAAGGAAGTTTAGAGTATAGAATAGCTTCTGCCCGTAAAAATGGAATCGACCCCATGACAGGCAAATTCTTTTTTGAAGACACCGCTCACATGCGACGATTAAGTGCTAAACAAACTATTGCACTTTTTCAGGATGCCGGTTTTAGAAGTAAGAAAGAGTATTATGCCAATCAGTATTATGGGGCATTAAAGTGGATTTCAGAAAGTAACTTTAAGCTTGTGCTTACTATCGCAAATCCATACAAAGCAAATAGTGCAGCCAATTTTTTCTTTCTGTTTGGATTGCTCGGGAAGCTCAAAATTTTCTGGTTTAGTTTTTTTGCAGCTTCAGCATTTGAACCGGCAGATAAAGGAAAGTTCTATGCCTTAAAAAGATTGTTGCAGGTTATTTCTTTTATTTTATTTTTCTGGATGGCAATTCCATTGCGAACCTGGTTGTTAAAGAAAGCGACGGAGGAATGGGAATTGCGTAGGGAAGAAAAGAACGGATCAGATCTTTTTCTTTGTATTGAAAGATGATGATCAGTCCACCTCTCATAGCACATCTTGAGAAGGTCTTAGCCCGTATATTCGGTACAACATTTCATGTATTTCAGATTAGTTTAGTGAGTGGTGGCTGCATCAACCATGCGCATAAGCTGGAGACCAGTGCAGGAAATTTTTTCCTGAAGTTTAACAGCAAGCTACGCTTTCCGGGAATGTTTGAAGCCGAAGCAAAGGGTCTGGAACTATTAAAAAGTACAGGAATAATTAATGTTCCCGAAGTTATTTGCACCGGCGAATTCGAAGCCCTTTCGTTTATTCTTCTGGAGTATATTGAATCAGGAAAGCACTCATCAGATCATTGGGAGCGAGCAGGGCATCAATTGGCGAAGCTTCACAAAAAATGTGAAACTAATTTTGGCCTCGATCATAGTAATTACATTGGATCATTAGGACAATCTAACACATGGCATGAAGAATGGATTTCATTTTTTATGAAAGAAAGAATTTTAGCTATAGGCTCTAAAATAGTAGAGCCGTATAGAGACAAGCTGGAAAAAAAGTTATATGATATTTTTCCTGAAGAACCACCTGCCTTACTGCATGGTGACTTATGGAGTGGAAATATTATGTGTGAGCATAATGGTCATCCCGTTTTTTTTGATCCTGCAGTTTATTATGGACACCGGGAAATGGATTTAGCAATGACGAAATTATTCGGTGGCTTTCCCGGGCAATTTTATACCGCATACGATAGAGAGTATCCTCTTGCAGCAGGATTTGATGAGCGGGTAGATTTTTACAACTTATATCCTTTGCTTGTTCATGTGAAACTTTTTGGAGGCTCGTATCTCGACCAGGTACTGACTATTCTCAAACGACTGTGATTGCAATAAATGGGATAGAAAAATGATACATTATTTTGATTCATCATTTTGCATTGGCCAACTAAATCGATGATAGTTCTCACTTCAAATGGAACTTAAAGTAAGCTCTTAAGATTCTCTGCAGGACGGTTTATCTGCTTTACTGCATATATTTTAATATAAGTCAGAATCTTGAGCTTCACTCTTTTCGTTTTTAATGATAATATACCACAGATTTTTCGGATATTAGCTCAATATATATTAAATGTATTGATAATGTCAAATGAAATAAACTCTTCCAAAGCACCTGAACCTGTAGGCCTTTATCCTCATGCACGACGTTTGGGGAATTTACTTTTTTTAAGCGGTGTTGGTCCGCGTGAGAGAGGCACAAAGAAAATTCCGGGAGTTGAGTTGGATGAATCCGGAAAGATCATTAGTTATGATATAGAAACTCAATGTCACTCTGTATTTCAAAATGTGCGATATATATTGGAAGAGGCAGGTTCTTCATGGGAAAAAATTATAGATATCACAGTCTTTCTGACGAACATGAAAGATGATTTTCCAATTTACAATAAAATTTGGGCATTGTATTTCAAAGAAAACCCTCCTTGCCGGACGACCATAGAAATTAACTGCTTACCTACGCCAATTGCTATTGAGTTGAAGGTGGTGGCAGAAGCTTAGTTTATCATTACCCTCTCAGCCCGGCGAAGAATTAATTCAACTATTGTTTGTAAATGGAACCAGACTTCATTGGTTCAGTTTCACTTTTCAGAATATAAAAATACAAACCCTTAGGATAATCAAGTACATTTATAATACTTCTGTGGTCTATTAAGGTTTTTTCAAAAACTATTTCTCCTATTGAATTGTACAATAAGAAATGAATAGGTCCGGCTGAGTTATTTTGGATAAATAGTTCGTTAATTGCAGGGTTTGGATATACAAGTGGTCGAATTGTGGCACTAAGTTCCTTCACATTAACATTCGGCAAAGAATCAAAAACCTCTATATTGTCAATATAAATTTTGTTCCCGTTAAAACAATCGTCTTCAATTGCTAATCTAACATAGGGTAGACCTGCAAGGCTCGAAAGGGATAATGTTTTAGTTTGCCATTCCACGGGAGTAGGAACAAATAAGTTTGCTGTGGAGGTTGCGGTAGATAGCGAGCCGCCTGAATAATTAATAATATTTTGCCAGTTGCTACTGCCATTGTTAGACCACCAGAGGCCAAAAATATCTGAACTTGCACCGGTTCTTTGAGCATAGGCTACATCAAATCGAATATATGGATTTGAGACAAGATTAAAGTTCATTGCGGGAAGCCTGATTCCGTAATAGCTACCGGCAGCTGTAGTATAGTTGTTAAAGCTAATGCAGGCAGAACCTATACCATAGGCACTCACAGTAGTATCATATTGCCAATTTATTGAAGATCCGATAGGAAAAGTTTGCCAACCGGTGGGAGGGAAAAGACTTGTTTCGAAATCCTGAGAGTATGGAAGTGAAATCTGTGCAGTCACGGATATTGAACAAAATGCTAATAGAATCGTCAGTAATTTATTTTTCATTCTTATTTTTTTTTATTGAAGAGTAATCTAAACCTTCACAACTTTTAAATAATGTACCTGTAAATCATTTAACTTCAAAGCGACGAAGTAAATTCCTTTTGCCAAACCGCTATCCGGCTTCCAGACTGCTTTATATTTCTGTGGCTCTAAATTTTGTTCATTGAGTATTGCGACAAGTGAACCGCGCATATCAAAGATTTGAATGCTGACTTTTGATGCTTGAAATACCCCATAGCTAATTTCAACTTCATCACTAAAAGGATTTGGCGAGACAGTATAGATAAGGCCTTTATCTAAATGGATGTCCGCTATTCCTACAGTACCGTTTCCGTCAATGGCTATGTCCCAGGTGCCTTCGTACTTTCCCTGGTTGAGTGTAATAGGAATAATTCTATTAGTTGCATCATAAGTTCCTGACATGATGGAAGCAGCAGCATCGCCGGGAATATCACTGTCACCTTGAAAGTAAAGCTGCGTAATAATGGTTGGAAATCCGGGAGGTGTAATTTTAAAGTGAAGATGCCTTGGCCGATAGGAGGAACCATTCAGATATTTTCCCGGTAAGATAGTTTCAAACAAATAGTACCCTTGTGCATTGGAATATGTCATGCCTCTGAGATTATAGCCTACATTATCATAGGCACCGGCATCATTTGCATGCCATACATCCAGCAAAGTATTTGGAATTGCAGCGGAACAATCGAGTGTTTGGATAATGCCACTTATGATCAAACGAGTTCCGGGTTCAGTTTGTGAAGCCAGTTGATTATTTGATATTACCGGAGCGTTACTGAGATAAAAGGGGCCCTGTCCATAAAAATCAAGTGTGGTCGGGTTGCAGGTAGCAGAATTTTTTGATGTAGACCCTATTGCAGATTTGGCAAATCCGGGTAGTATGCCAATTGATAATGTAGCCAAGCCGGTGTTTCGCAAAAATTGTCTGCGTGAGTTAGAGCTTTTTTCTGAGGACATTTTTTATTTGATTTAGATTCCGATTGGCACAGGAACATGATTCTTCGGTCTACTTATAAATCCCAATCCGCCAATGGAAATATTTCTGTAAAATTAGGCAGAAGACATTTTTCTCACAATGTCACAATCACGGTTTCATTGGTGTTTTTTACGGATTTGTTGCCGGAATGAATCAGGCGTTTGGCTAACGTGATTTTTAAAGAATTTTGCAAAATAGGATGGGTCATCAAAATTCAGGTCATGAGCTATCTCTTTTATGCTTTTTGATGAATGATATAACATTCGTTTTGACTCAAGCAATACCCTTTCGTGAATTAACTCACTTGCCGTCTTACCGGTGATGTGATTCACAGTATCATTCAGGTGTCCGGAAGATATATTCAATAATGCAGCATATTCACTGACGGATTTTATTTGTTTGAAATTTTTCTCGATCAACCCTTTGTACTTTCTAACCAAATCGTGTTGGGCAGATGATTCGGCAGATAATGAATTTGCCGGGTCAAACATCCGCCTAAGCTCGAGCAGGAGTATTTGCAGATAGGATCTTAAGACATTAGCCTTATGCTCCAGGTCAGAGTTGAACTCATTTTTAATTTTTAGGATCCAATCAAAAATAATTTTTTGTTGTTCCTTGTTTTTGAATTTTAAAACAGGGGAAGAAATGCTTTGATTGAAAAACGGGTAATCGTCAAGGGCATTTTCATTAACAGGATTCAAAGCAAAGAACTCTTTTGTAAATGAGATAACATATCCATCCGCAGACTCACCCAGATTCAATACATGTACCTGATCAGGTGACAGGAAATGAAGAGTGTTTTTTTCCACAGGGTATTGTTGGAAATCAATTTCCTGTATGCCACCTGTTGCGTTAAAGAAAATTATTTCATAGTAATTATGACGGTGTGGTTGTGTAAAGTTGTATGAACTAGGCACCTCTTCCAATGTCCAGCATTCAAATTGTAGATCAGATTCTAGTTTTTTATAAATATCGAAAGTAGGGATCGATTTATTTTTCATTCGCAAATTTTAAGAGTGAGTAGCTAAAATAGCTAAATCAGGTTTACTATTTTTCCGATCAAATATATGAGAGAATACCAAGATAGTTAATTTCAGGTAGGTAGCCAAGTTGTGTCAGAATGTGAAATTGATTTTAACTTTATTTGTCAATTATTTAAGTCTTTCTTTTTTAATCATGAATTTTATACCCGGAATGTTAAATGAACTCTTGGCGACTTTTGTTGTTCATACCAGTTATTCTCGTCTTTGGATGATAAGTATTGAAACATAGAATCGAACAACCTTCCTGGTCCATCATGATCATTGAGTAATTTGTATTAAATTTTTTCATAAGTATATTGACTGCTAAAGAATAAATTGTAGTTTCGAATGGCTTAATCACTATCGTGACATATATGTAGACTTTAAAATGAACAAGCCTGCAATTGCCACAAATTCCAAATTTGAAAGAGCAGCACAAATTAGATGCGAAGCGGAACAAGATGTAGGAAATGCAATTAATATAGTGCCAGTAATAAAAACAGTTTCACAAGAAAAACTATGTAATGGAAAAAAATTGGATGTTTGTACTTTTATTTGTTGTTTTCTTTTATGCAGACAGTTACCGGGCTTTCGCAGCCGAAGATTCATCAAATAATAAAGTGCTGCAACTGGAAAATGAGAAACTTGCACTTGAAAACAAAATAGCAGCAATGAATGAAGCAACCTATGCAAGGAATATGGGATATTATATTGGGATTACTTCTGCTATGTTGGGTTTTCTTGGTGGAATGTACGGGTTTTATTATCAGTACAGAAAAACAAAAGTTGCAACCCAAAGACTGGAAGTTGCCTACAAAGAACTTCAAGATACCCAAAAGCAACTTATAAAAAGTGAAAAGATGGCTGCATTTGGACTCATGGCTTCACGTCTGTCCCATGAGATCTTGAATCCCTTAAATTTCGTAAATAATTTTTCAGAATTATCTCAGGAATTACTCAGAGATATAGCCGATGAAAAGACCGGTGATAAACACCGGGAAGACATAGATCAGCTTAATTAAACACTCGTTAAAATCAATGAGCATGGGAAGCGCGCCACTGCAATCATTAAACAGATTCAGGAGCTGAGCACAAAGGGAATGGCACATGAATTTTTTGAGCCAACATCAACCTAAGTCAAAGTATCTAAATTTTAAAGCTCGTGCGTGAGGTTTGCAACACTCATTAAAAGTTGAAGGTCAGATAAAGATATATCCGCTGCGAAGGATTTTCAATCCTTTGCTGACAAAAAGTGGATTTTCAATCCACTCTGGAAGCATGGAATCTCTCCCTTAGCAACTCTCCGCTGCAAGGGATTTACAATCCCTCGCCATCAAAATATGGATTTGTAATCCACCGTGACGGCTTCGCAGACTATTTATTTGCATTACATAAAGTAGAAAGCAAAACAAAGGGGAATACAATGTATACAAATTAAAACATAGATTTTCTTAGGGCAGAAATGTGCTCTGATTAGTTTATTCTAAGATCAAGTAATAATAATTCGTATAGGCTGATATTTAGCTTGCTTAATGATACCCTAGTTTCTGATAAAAGTAGAGCGAGCGAAATATTTATCTTCTCTGAATTCTATGAAATACATTCCCGGATTTAATTCTGATACATTTAATTCTGTACTATTTTCTAGTTCATAGGATATTACTTCTTTAGCTAATAAATTGAATACTTTTATGTTTGCCCTGTTTAAGCGAATGGGAACTGATATATTTAAAACTGTAGAAGCAGGATTAGGATAAATTTTCATCTCGACGTGGAAAATTTCGTTTATACCGGTTGGTGAAACTTGCAGAACGGCAGCATTGCTTGTATTTTGACAACCACTGCCACTACTTCCGATACCCACAAGTACACAGCGGTAGTGGTAATTATTCATAGTTAGTTGAACATTGGAAATCGAAAGGGTATCTGTATATACTCCACTATAGGGGCCTGAGTTAGTCAGATTCATATAGCCCAGACCTGCATCTTGTTGCCATTGTTTAGTGACATTTGCCGGGGCATTTATGACGAATTGAGCTTGTGTACCTGAAGCTACAAATTGATTTTGCGGGTGCTGGGCAATGATACAATTAGGGGGCCATTCATAGTATGGATTTTGAATAAGAATAGTTTGAACACAAGAAACTGAAGGACAACCATTCAGGCTGTCTGATTTGGAATGGTATATAGGCCAAGGAAAGACCTTTGCATATGAAATATATGGGTAGAGATAACTGGCACTCAAACCTGCTGAAATAATCGGACTACCAAAGCCGGAAAAGGTAAATGTACTAGTGCCGGATTTATTCATAGCTGTTACAGTGACAAGTGCACCATTAGCTTGATAATCAATTTTCACTTCAAAATTGGCTGAGCAATTCTGATAATTAGTAGAGGAAGAATAGTTAGCAGGAAATGTCTTATAATAGGCATTGAAAATTCTGTAACCAAAAATACTATCGTTACTTGTAGCTTGCATACCGTGCAGGTAAAGGGAATTATTACAAGTACACACGAAGCCGGAACATGTGTTTTGTCCATTTGCAAATACATGGCATCCCAGACGATATGCGGAGCAATTGCTTGAAAGGTTTGTAGTTTGAGGTGTGGTCCCAATAAGAGTATCTGTAAAATAAATATTGCAATTTATAGAATCCGGCTTTATGACATCAATCCAGTTCTCTTTGACAGCGACACAATTCGTGAGCGTGTCTAAAGCGTAAAGTGTTACAAGATACTTTCCATCGTCCGGGAAAACATGTATTGGGGAAATGTCGTTCGAACCGGACCCATCTCCAAAATTCCAATAGAAATGAGCATTTGAAATAGTTGACTGATTAGAAAAAATCAAGGTGTCATCACTTGCATTGTAGGAATAATTACTAGTACATTGACTAGATCCTGAATTGATTAGG
>Ga0116144_10005193_pt1 | contig 11966 bp, 15 predicted proteins | sample AD_UKC035_MetaG_FD_89746 | JGI IMG/M metagenome (GOLD analysis project Ga0116144, IMG submission 89746) | Active sludge microbial communities of municipal wastewater-treating anaerobic digesters from USA - AD_UKC035_MetaG | ecosystem: Engineered > Bioreactor > Anaerobic > Digestate | place: USA... | reverse complement strand
TCTTAATTCGGGTTTTGGTAGATTGCTTAAAAAGTTAAGGAATGAAGTCTATTCTATATAATGTGATGAAACAAATGCACCATAGTTTTTATTTAAATATTCTGTCTATTTTGCTTTATCCTAGAACATATTCTATATATTTCGTAAACTAGGAATAATCTATTCTCTTGGAACAAATGTTAATTTTCTTTTTATTATATCATTTATAATATTTTGATCCTATACACCATTAATATTATACGGATATATTTTAGTAAATTCAGAATTAAACCACAATCCTTGCTTTATTTTAGATAAATAATTTGCCATAATCCCCGTATAATGAACTTTATGAAGCAATAAATTTGATTTTATTAATAATTGGTGCTATGATATTCTATTAATTGCAGTTAATATATAATACTATTCTTTAACCTATTGTTCCATTCGTATTAATACTGAACTTGGATCAAGACCCGATGAAACTCGTGATAATTCATTTTTCATAAAGTTTGAATTTACTTTTAGTATTTTTTTTATATAATTGTATAATAAGTTATACTATTTTTCTTTCTTACTAATAGGAAACGATTCATCAGATTGAACATATTCTATAAACTTATTTATCTATAAACTTGGCCAACTTGCTTTATAAAATTCTTCAACTAAATTACTATCTATTAACATCTATAATTCATACATAAATTCATTTGTATCGTCTCTTATGCTATAACTATCTACTCTTGTAGAAAAATCACTAAAATTAGATAATCCCACAATATCATCTTTAACATATTCATATATTACTTTCTAGTCTAAATCAAATGTATATTCTTCTTCTTCCTATGTTAATCTGCCTAACTTGCCCACCATATTACGAAAATTTTCATCTAATAATTTATCTCTAAACGAATTATTAGTTGAATATCTGGATATCATTTCCTACATAGAATTAAAATAATTATGATAATTATACCAAGACTAATAAACATAATATATTGTAGTTATAAACGATTTACTTATTACATTAATAATGTGAGATAATTTAGCCTTTATTTCTTCTAAATTAACACCAGGAACATTTTCAAATAGATTTGGATAATATTTTATGGTACTAAATTTAAATTCTAGTTCATATAATTGCATTATCCAAGTTGCTATATTATTTGTGGCAGGTCTATCATTCAAGATAAAATCATCAATCGCTGTTTCCAGTAATATTTTTTTGTTTATCATTTTTTAATCTACTCCCATCAATATCCATTAATAAATGGATGTGTCTATCTAGTCCAAATTTGGTTAATTCTTGCTACCAATATCGTAATTCTGGTTTAGGTAAATTACTTAAAAACCTCATAAATCCAGACGGAGATGATAGTCTTATTATTTTGGTTTCCCCATATTTATTAACATATTTTAAGTATTTATGTGCAATATATTCTTGGGCTTCATCTTTATCCTCAAACATATAAGATAATCTGCTTATTGCTCCCCTAACCTATTCTTTTGAATCAAATGTTAGATTGCCTTTTTTTACTGGGAAATCTATAATTTCTTTAGGAATTATTTCTCTTACATCATATGGATAATATTTATATGTATCAGACTAGAACCATATTCCATATCCAATGTACGATAATAAATCCTAGAAATCTGATCTATGATGAACAGTAGTAATTGCTATATTACTATTCATTAATATATTAGACTATGAAACGTGGTCTATATTTATTAGCATAGAATATAGATCATCTACTATTTTAGTTATGTTATCTACTAATTCCCCTGTGCTTTTCTTATATCTTCGGGCTAAGTCTGAAATGAACTCATTTTGTGCTTCGGTTAATTTATTATATATTTCAATTATAACTTCTTGTTTATAGTTTTCCTAATCTTTATTTGATACTTTCTTTAACATCTGATAAACAGTTCCTATTTGAAAAAAATGCGAATAAAACTTAGATGCATTTGTATTAATATCATTAATTATATAATAATCTAGTTTTGGATTATTAGGATATTTATCAAAATATTTTTTTATTATGTATTTTATTTTAGTATAAAATAAAACATAATTGGGAGTATTATTTATTTTAAGGGCATTACATGTATTGGCCAAAATTTTTTCTATTTGATACCCATTTTTAGTTGGTTTATTAAATGTTTTATAAAGTAATTGGTTAAGGTTTTCTATATTTATATTATATAATTCTTCTCTATTTCCTTTTTTCGGGTAATTTAATAGTATATTTTCTATTTTTAATTTAGAAATAGCTTCGTCTATATATGGAAAATCATCATGAGATTTGTCATATATATTACCTGCCTATATAATATTTGGAATAAATTTTGAGACATCATGAAAATTTTTCCAATTCTATATCAACTAATATATTACAGAAATTAAGTATTTTCCAATTATTTTTGAACTTTTTTCTAATGTTTCTCTTACTGTATCAAGTGATATGTTTGATGTATTATCCTATATATCAAACATTTCTGGGTGTCTATTTATAAGATTTAATTTAAATTCAAGTTCATATATTTGCATGAACCAATCCGCAACATTATTTGAAATTGGTTTATCATTAGAAATAAAATCAGTATATTCAGTTTCTAGTAATATTTGTCTATTAATCATATGTGTCCCCTTGTTATTTTATATTTACCCTATTCATTTTTATCTAATATTATTTCAAAGGGTGAATTGCCATGTTGCTTTCTAACTACGATTCGTTTTAGTTTGCCATTTGGATAGAATATATGGCTTATCATATAATCTTTATTAAAAGGCGATATAAACCTATTATAAAGTAAGGTTTCGCTATCAGTAACATTTTTTATATTTCCAGTGTGAATAGAATTAAAAATATTTTCTATAATATAACCAATTTCTGACTATTTGAATGAAGCTCCTAATTTTTTATGAATATTCGAATATACTTTTGTGGTTGGGATTATATTGCTTTCCTATTGAGAAGTTGACCATATACTGGGATATTCTGGGTATCGATACACGGTTACTGGTATTCCATTATATATATTTTTAATATTTTCAATATCTTTACTCATCATAGGATCTTCATTCATTGCCCTGTTAATATTATCATAATTTTCAAATATATTGACGGTAAAATAACTGTCTTTTTTGATAAATGCCATTATCTAATATATATAATATTCTGCGTCCCAATCTTCTTTTATCTTAATAACATATTCCTTACTATAATTTTTATTTATATATGTTTTTACTATAATACTATCACCATAAAAATCTATTAGTAATGGGGTTTTATCGGTTGGGTATGTATTTAAACTAGATTTATTTGTATCATATACAAGAGAAAGATTTTTTCTCTAAAAATATTCAAATAGCTATAATATAATATCCTTAGATTCCCATAACTATCCTGTATATATTAATTTATTAAAATCTTTATCATTAAATAATAGATCTTTTACTTTTCTATATAATTCTGGTGTAAATTTTTCAGATTCAATTGAACCGTAATTGGTATATTCTATTGTAAGTATTGCATCATTACCATCTTTGTCTTTTATTCTTTTAATAATATCTGGACTGTCTGGATTACGAGTATAAGATTTTTTAAATAATACTCTATGTGTTGTATATTCGTATGTACCCTGACTAATAATATTTCCTTTAATATCTAATAATACTTCATCATAAATATCTTCTTTATATTTTGTTGTTACTTGTTTTATCATAGTTAATGTTTTATCATCATAATATTTATCCACGGAAAAAGTGAACTCTGAATTTACATAAGATATTATATCTAATAACAATCTATCAGATAAATATATATAATAATTAGTGTTATCATTTTTAATTTTAATTAATTTTGGAATTTTTGTATGTGAAACAATAGTTGTTTCCTCTATTTTTACATTTTTATCATTAATATACCAATTAGGGGTATTATTTTTGTTGTCCGCTGGATCAAAAATTATTAAATAATTTTTATCTTTCAATGAATCAATAATTTTGATTTTTTCGCTATTTTTAATAACACGAGTTAAAATTTTGGTATATTTTTCAGTAGATAATTTTTTCTATTCTTCTGGTTTATAGCATGAAATCTAATACTAAGATGAAATGTAATATATCTATTTTATTAATTTTTTGGTATCAGAATATTCATTACCTACAATTCTAAATTCAAGCCCTGGTATTTTTATTTTATCTTGTTCTTCTTCATTTTTTGTAAATACTTTCTAATGGGCAGATGCATACTTACTTTTAGACAGAAATACTAAATTATTGTCAAGAAGATCTAAAATATTTTTTGAAATGGCTGAAATAGTTGGAGCATAAAATAATTTTACTGGATTTATTGTGTCTCGTTCGATTCCCCACATATTTATATTTTTTAATATTTCATTCATTGTAAGTGCCAACTATTGCGTAAACATAGGAAACTAATATTTATTTGTGTCATTAACTTTTAATTTTCTAAAATTAACCTGATAAAATGATTCATCATAAAAACTAAATAACAAAGGATAATTTGCAGATAAATTATCAACATTAGATAAATTTATATGAAATCCACAACTGGAATTTACATATCCCCCAATATCATTTATAAATTTTAGAATTCTAGTTGTTACATCTATCTATTGCTAAAAAGTTAAAACGGGTGTTACTAATTCTATTCCAAACTTATTTGTTTTTTCGTCTTCTTCCCATTTTAATGATGCATCAGTTTCAAACCTGAAATAAGTGGGATCATCAGTACTATGATATTTCCATTCACTTTTTAATTTAAAATTATTTGCTAAATAATCACTAAATTGTTCTTTAAAATACTTAACAATTATATCTCGATTATTTTTAATAGATGATGATATTTCAGGTAGGTATTTTTCTACTTTAAACTTGGCTGGATCTAATATAAATTCAAATTCCAATCCAATATTAATTTTATTTAAAAGTGATTTATTATTACCCATGACCTTTTTTTCTTCGGCAAACTATTCTTTAAGTATCTACATCTAATCATCTCCAAATAATTTTACTTTTAATTTAATTATATTTATTCAGTTAAATTAAATATGATATTAATATTTATAGAATAATCGGAGGGGTAATATGTGTTCTTTTGATATGTATATTAAGATTATGGAATCAGATAATTAGGTTAAAAGGGGCAAAAAAACACCAGTTCAATAGTAGGTTCATGATATTATCGGGAATTTCAGAAATTTAAATGAATAGAAACAAATGTCAAAAATTATTAAAGATTTAAAAGTAGATTAGGTTTCTCTTAGTGGAATTTCAATAGATTATAAACTTATAAATCAATAGATTGAACTTATTAATAATGATCCGTCATTATCTCCATTTAAATAATTGAGTTTAAAATAGTCTTGAAATGGTGGTAAAACACAATGAGCAAATTGGTTCTAGATGAATAGATACGTAATGACATACTTTAGGTAGTATAGAAATAGGTAAAAGATAAATAGGTGCTTAAAATTAAGTATAATAATCAATGGCGAATTATAGAACCATTTGTTTTAGGTTATACCAGACGAAACAATATGTAGATTAGGTAGTATCAGGTTATTGGTGGTAGTTTACGTGGGGTAACAAAAGGGTGGAAATTATTTAGAATAGACAGAATGGAAGAATAGCAATTTACGGGTAAGTATTTTGAACACCCAAGAGAATTATTTAATCCATGGGATAAACATATGCCAAAAATAATATCAATATAGACTTTTAATAAACCTAAAAAAGAAGAAAAGGTTATTACCCCAATCACAATACCAGTTCAATACAACAGAGGAATTACATAGATCAATAATATTAGAATATTATTACAAAGAATGAATTCGCAATATCCATATGTAACATATGAAATAAATGAAAAATTTCAGATAATTCCCAATTAGATAAAAAATGAAGCTGTGTTATAGGAATTACAAAGAATGAAATTAATAGATAGATTTAATAATGATATTAAAATTCTACAACAAAGTGTTAATATATAGTAGACCTTTATTCAAAATGTATTTAAAGTATCATAGCTCCCCATATTTACCAAATCAATACAAAAATATAACGTGAATATGTTTTAGAAAATATAGCAATTGATGACATAGTTTATAACTGAATATTCAAGATTAGTAAAAACATTTCCAGGCATAATAATTGGTATTGATAATAAAACAAATAGTATTGATTTTACATTTGATGAATAGAATTTTGGTAAATATAGTGATGATCAAGTAATGTAGTATTGGGGTAGAATTGATAGTATTGCAAAAGAAATAGTCAGATTTATGCAAAGTGTTTACGGGTATGATCCTAATACTATATTTAGGGGTCAATAATTAACGGAGGGATTTCAATGACAAATAAATAGTATTTTGTAAATATTAGCTCATAGGAGATAGTATTTAGGGGTATTATATTATTTGAATAGCATAATAGCTATATAATACTCACTGATAATAATAATTTGGAAATACCAGAAAAATTAATTTATTATCTAAAATATCAAATAAAAAGATTTTGTATATAGAATTCAGAACGAAATCCGCATAAAATAATGGAATATGCAAAAAAAGAAATAGAAAGGTATTAGAAAACAATTAATAATATAAATGTTAATCAATATAAGAATTAGTTAATGTTTATAAGTATGGATAATTTTATTACATTAAGACTATTGTCAGAAGATGAATTTATACGATTTAGGCAAGTAGATAAAATTATAAAAGAAATAATAATTTAATTGGAGGCGTGATTATGCTAAAATCTAAAGTTGTTATATAGTTTATTTTTACCAGTGGGAAAGTAACTAAATTTACATATGGGGAGATAGAATAGAAAAATTTTGACGAATTGAAACGTATTTTTATTCAAACAAAAGAAGAAATTGCTGAATCTAAAAAAACAGGAAAAATTCTTGAAATTTAGAATAAAGAGAAAACTGGTTATTTATTTGTATTCCCAGATCAATTATCTTAGTTTAATATATTTTTAGATGATAGAAAATATGATAATTTTGATTAATTCCATATTGTGAGGAAATATTGTGGCTAAAGACTATAAATCGATAGTATTAAATAAAGTAGATAGACCTTATGTCGAATTTTGGAAAACTATAATTCGATCAGCGTCAAGCACCAATATTTTAACTCAACGAAATTCGGAATTATTAGAAATTTTAGATTAGGTTGTTGAATTAGTTAAAAATAGACGATTATTTGTAAAGTATTAGTTATATGACAAAACAACAGGACAACTATTGGGATTTTTTGATCCGTCTAAAATTTATTCTGGCATATCTATTGGAGGAAAATATTATAGATAGAATGATACAATAAATTCCCTTGTATTAACAAAAACATCTTAGGATTCTATATATAGAAGTTCTGATGTTAGATAGGGGACTATGGTAACTACTAATGTTAAAGATAAGCCAAAGCAATGGGAAATTAGTCAATAATTGTTGGGGCAAATATGGATAATAATAATTCAAATTTAGATAAGTTTTCTTTTATTTAGAAAAATAATAATAGTGATGAAACATCTAAATCTATTTCAAAACGAAACCCTACAATAGAACAACGAGATATATTATCAAAACTAGATGATATTATTTCTTCAATTGAAAATGTAGTTAAAAGGTTAGACAAAATAGATAAAGAAGGATTTCATGAGCAAATAGAAGTAATACGATTAGAATATGGTCGTATAATAGACACTTATAATAAATTAGTATCTTAGTAGGATAAATCTAAAAGTGAAAAGACTAAAAGATTTAAAACTATTCTAATTACTATTACAATCTAGATAGTTACTTTATTTGTTGGCATAAAATAGGGGTCTAACCCCGATTTTCAAAATTTATGGATTGCATTATTAAAATTCATAAGCGGAGGAATGTAATGAAAATTTCACCAGGAACAATAATTAAAACCAGTTAGGTATTTATAGTGTTATTTATTTAGTAGCTATCTATTGTATTGATGTCTAGAAATTCTTTCGATGAATATGTAGCCTCACGATTAAAAAGAATATAGATGAATATCAGACAGGTATTACCAACCGAAGAAATATTAAATAAATTAAATAACAATGAATTTGATATATGTTCATCATTAGAAGATCAGTTAAATATTACAAAAAACTAGGTTAGAGCAAGTTTTGATATACAACTTACAGATATATATATTTAGTATAATACTCCTCCTAATACGGGATGGAATATATTATAGGCAACAAATTATACTACCCCATATTAGTAGGTATCAAATTATTTTTATGATTAGACAGAGCATACACAAACTATATTTGAATTCAATACCCCCATTACTAATATAAATGGAGAAAAAATAATAGAATTAATTGTGCCCGTAAAGTTAAAGTATGATAATTATGTTGTCTAGCTGGGCATAAGTATATTATATAGTGATTTTATCTTAAAATCAAATAATGTATAGTTTAGTTTTTATTTGTTTTTGATAATGGGCGTAGCTATAATAGGTCAATTATATTTTATAATAATTAGTAATATTAATAAAAAAACAATATTAAAAGAAAAGACGGAACAGTTATAGACTGCAAGAGAAACTATGTTTGATTCTTGGTGGGAAATAGATAGAACTATAAAGTTAGTGGATGCATCCAATAATTTTTATTAGATGTTGGGATATTCTAAAGGAGAAATAATTGGTAAGTATTTTTAGGAATTTCTTACATAGGAAGAAAATACCCGTGTTAATGGGGGATTAAGATTATTATTAACACAAAAATAGCCATTTAGACATTTCAGAAACCAAAGAGAAACAAAAAACGGAGAAATAAAAACGTTTTTAACAACGGGATTTCCTAAAATAAACGAAAACGGGCAATTAATTGGTTTTTATTGTTATGATTATGATATTACAAATATAGAATAGTTAAAAAATAAGAGTTTATTATTTAGAGAATAGTATTTTCAATATCCCTAGCCAATGATTATAGTGGATAGAGAATTTAATATAAAATATGTTAATTAGTAGTTTACTAAAAAATTTAATTTAAAATAGAATTAGGTATAGAATAAACACATAGATCAATTTATATAGAATGAAAAGTAGAATGCGATTAAAAATAAAATTTTATCATATGTAAGTAAGGATGAATAGATAATTGAAAATATTGCTTGGAAAGATTCTCATAATAATATATATAATCTTTAGTCATATATTTCATAGATTACCAATAATCAAGGTGAAATAATTAATTATTTCTTTATTTTTAGAGATATAGATTATTAGGATATACTTGAAAAAGAATCTCAAAATTTAGAAGATACAATTACGTTTTTAATAAAAGAAAGCAATTATCCATCAATATTAATTGACTAGGAAACAAAAAAAATATTACTTTCTAATGAAAAATCTTAGCAATTATTTGAATATACAATAGATAGATTCAATAATTTATTTCTTTATGATCTTTGGGATTTAACAATAGATGAAATAGATGAGTGGGTAAAAAAAATATTAACTACTACAAGTTGTGGTGAAACCGAAATTACTTCAGTTACAAAAACTAGAAGTAAAATTTAGGTTAAGTTTATATAGAAAAGTTTGCCTTTATTTGATAGAACATGTATTATTTTTATAGTGAACTACCCACGACCCTAAAGGGTCGGGGCTTCTAATAGGAGCCAGTTCACCAGACTAAGCTATGAGAAATCATAGCTACGATATTTAGGTCATAACACCCTCGGTTGACGCATCAGACCGTTGCTCTGTTGTCCACAATTAAGTAGAAGCTAAGGGTACACTTCGGTGTTGTGGATGTAAAAAGCCTATATATCATTGTCGAGATGAGGTCGGAAAAGCAACGTGGTAACAGCGTTGCGGAGTACGCATAACGCCGTAAGGCGAATTATCCAATAGGAGGATTTATGTTAGTGAAGGGTAGGCAATTCATCCGCTACCCTAAAGGGATAGCGGTTTTCTTGCCAAATATTTATAAAAGAAGATTAATATTATGATAATGTTATATAATGATTTTGATTTAAATGAAGAAAAAGTGTTTTCTCGATATATAAAAAAAATAGAACAATTGTTTAGACAATCATATTCATACAAATTTTGGGTAAAAATGCAATATGCTAAGAGAACTCTGATATGCCCATTTAGTGGTATTAATGGAGATGTATAGTATAACTTATTGGAATTACATCATCATCCATTTACATTATATGATTTATGTATAAAATAGTAGGAAAAAGTTATAAGAATATATGAAACAAATAAAAAGTATGATGAAAGATATCATGTGTTAAATCAGGTTCCAGAATTTGATGTAATACGTGTAATTTAGGATTAGCATTTAATTGATTTAGTTCCATATATACCGTTAGCAGAAACATATCATAAATGGTATCACCAAACACAACAGGGAGATTAGTGGGATTAGATAGAAATTAAAAATGAATGGATTATTAATTTAGATAAAATAACATTATTAAATCAGTTTTTTGAGGAAGATAATAATTTATACTTACCAGATTTAAGGATAGATGCCGAGGAAGAGATTGAGGGGGATTATTAATGCCTGATATACAAAATAAACCAAAATTAATAGATCGATTTAAAAATTTATTTGTACGAAAAACTAAGGATAAAGTACAGGATGATGTAAAGTAGTAGATAGATCAATAGTTAGAAAAGTATTATGACTATTTTGGAACCAGAAAAATGACAGATATAATAAACGAAACATTAAAAACTTCTGGTATTCAAGAAAAATAGACAATGCTTTAGCAAAAGAGGTTTAGAAGATATTCCGAATATGAAACTATTATATAGAATATTTCTGAATAGAAAAAATAGTTAATTTTTTATTATGATATGGTAATTAATCCAGAAGTATATACAGAAGATTTCTTAAAAATAGAAGTAGATCAAGATATATCTAAACAAACATAGTATTTTACTCCATCAGATGGTTCTGATACTTTTGTTTCAAAAGAGATTGATATTAAAGAATATATTAAATAGTTTATGAAAACAAATTAGATATATGATATAACAAAAAAATAGATATATGATTCACTATTATATGGGGATTAGTTTGTAGAAATAATAGAATAGGATTATGAAGATGTTCCAAACAAAATAATAATGAAAGACGTTTAGAATGAAATACATTTTAAAAATATTCCTCCATCTAAGGTTGTTAAGTTACAAGTAGGTAATGAAACGTTTGGTTATATTGTATTACCACAATTAGCAGATAGATTAGAATATGATGAAGAAAGATTAGTTATAGATTTTCTATTACGATTTGTAGATAGATTGGATCCAGATTAGTTAAAAATATTTTCTGATACAGTATTAAACAAAGAATAGTATTTTTCTGAAATGGATATACTTATGGATATTGAAATACCAGAAGGCAAGCGAATTTCAGATTTAGATACAACTGAAAGAAATAGCATAGTAGAATCATTGAATAGGTCAGAAGTAATAAAAGATAAATTTTTACGAAAATAGAAAACTATTATTGAGTAGTCAACATTTAATTATAGTGCAACAGGGTAGTAGCCATTTATTTTTCAAATAGATTTAACCCCATATTTATCTGGGGGTTAGACTATGGGCATTTAGCAACATGATGTGGATAGGTTAATGGAAATTGACAGTAAAATGTAGGAATTATTAGGTCCTATTGAAGCTAAATATGTATAGCCCCAAAATATGGTTCATTTTGGATTAACAGATTATCAATATTATCCTTATGGTTAGGGTATACTTGAACCTGTTAGGTCTTTATAGTCATTAATAATGTTACTTGAATATTCAATGGTTATTTATAGATTAATAAAAGCACCCGACAGAAAAAAATATGTAATTGATATTACAGGAATACCTAAAGATAAAATACCAGAATATGTAAAAAGAATTAAAAATGAATTAAAATCAACTAAAGTATTAAATACCAATGG
>Ga0116144_10005190_pt1 | contig 11971 bp, 9 predicted proteins | sample AD_UKC035_MetaG_FD_89746 | JGI IMG/M metagenome (GOLD analysis project Ga0116144, IMG submission 89746) | Active sludge microbial communities of municipal wastewater-treating anaerobic digesters from USA - AD_UKC035_MetaG | ecosystem: Engineered > Bioreactor > Anaerobic > Digestate | place: USA... | reverse complement strand
ATGCAATAAGCGTTGTAAGAATAGCAATGGCCTGGGTAGAGACAATGGTAATTAGCCAGGTGCCACTGATACCATCGTGCAGGTTGGGTTTATTCTTACCGGTGGTGAGGAGTGTAAAAAAGGTATAAATAATAATCGCCCAGGCAACGGTCGCGAATACCAGCAGTACTTCTGCCCATACCTGATGCTGAAACAGAAGGATCAATTGATTACCCAGCACACAGGCTGCTGCCACCAGGGTAAAAAAACCCGGTCCCTTCTGGTAGTTGGCCATATCTTCTTTAACCCGTAACGGATCTAAGATCAACCTCAGCAGAAAAAAGCTGAGAAGCACCAGAAAAAAAACCAGGTTAATCCAGAACAATACGACAGCAATCGTATGCATACCATGTAAGTAAGTGGCTATAGAAATTATTCCGGTAGCCATGGCCAGCGCAAAATAGCCGGTAAACATCTCCCGGATGCCATTTCTAATGTTCAAAATAACCGATTGTCCCATACACCAATATAATACCGAAATTGCCGAAATCCGTAGGCGAACCCATTAAGTTTTTACTTACAACTGTGCGGTAGTTGCCTTTTTAAAATAAAAGATAAATTTATCCTTTATTAGTGATACCTTTGCCCTCACGTTTAACATAAATATCATGCAGCCTGCTATGCCACACTCCTTTCATATCCCGGTTATGGGATTGGCCTATACCATCGACACACCCATAAAAGTGGCGCGCTTTGGTATTAATTCGGTTATTTCCATTGTTCAGGATACGCTGATCGAAAAAATGCGCAGTTATTATTACCCGCAAATTGGAGAACCTTACCAGGCCATCAGCAATAAGGAAGATGATTACCGTGCCAAACGTATTACCGACTATCTGAATTTGGTGAACCGGATTGTAAACGATCAAATCGAAAAACTGAAAGATCAGGACTTTGAACCCGGTTCTGATATTTGCAAATACTTTGAAATGCTGCCGGATGGCTCCGATCTGAAAAACATCTTTTATGAGATGCAAAGCCTGGCTAACGCAGAAGACAAACAACAATTGCAGAACTGGCTGCGAGAACAAATCAGGCCGGGAAGCATTGATGTAAACATTATGACGAAGCTGGACAAAAACAATCACGATCAACAAGGCCAGGCAATTGAAGATGGCTCGGATGCGGTTGCCGCCTTGCGTGGGTATGTGCAAAGCAACCTCAGCAATTCATCCATTGTGCTATCGGCCGGTATGAATCCGCGGCTCTTTAGTTATATGGAAAAGCGGAGTGAATTTGATGCGGATAGTTATGGCGAATTTGAAAAGAAGATCGTGATCAAAGTTTCGGATTACCGCTCGGCCTTAATACAAGGAAAAATGCTGGCCAAGAAAGGACTTTGGGTGAGCGAATTCAGAATTGAATCTGGTTTAAACTGTGGAGGCCATGCTTTCGCTACGGATGGATTTTTGATAGGCCCCATTCTGGAAGACTTCAAAACGAAGCGGGAAGAGTTGACCTCTACCCTATTTGCTGCATACAACGAATCGTTGAAAGCAAAAGGAAAAACTCCTTTTGAAAAACCCCACACCATCAAGATTACGGTGCAGGGTGGCATTGGCACCGAAGCGGAAGACAGGCTACTGCGCGAACACTATGGCGTAGATGGCACCGGATGGGGAACACCATTTTTACTTGTACCCGAAGCCACCACGGTGGATGACCATACCCTTCTATTGCTTAGCCAGGCGAAGGAAAGCGATGTAATCCTTAGCAAAAAATCTCCGCTAGGGGTGCGCTTCCATTACCTCAAAGGCACAACAGCCGAAACCGAACGCTTGAACCGGATTGAAAAAGGCAAGCCGGGCAGTCCGTGTACCGAAAAGTTTTTAGTGAACAATACCGAATTTGGCCCCGAGCCTATTTGTACCGCTTCGCGCACGTATCAAAAGAAAAAAATTGAGCAACTTAAATCGCTGGCGTTGCCGGATGACGAATACAACCGCCAGTTGAACGATGTGTTGGATAAAGAGTGTCTTTGTGTGGGCCTGAGTAACGCGGCCGTTAAAAAATATGAAGTGAAACCGTTTAAAGGACTGAGCGGCATTAACATTTGCCCAGGACCAAACATCGCTTACTTCAGCGAAGTGGTGTCGCTTCAAAAAATGGTTGATCACATCTATGGTCGTGTTAATATTTTACCCGGCAACAACCGTCCGCACATGTTCATCAAAGAACTGATGATCTACGTGGACTACTGGAAAGAACTGGTTGCCGAAGCAAAAGAAGCGATCGACAATAAAAAGAAGTCGTACATCGAAAACTTCCATCATAACCTGCTGGAAGGCATTGCGCACTATCGCACTCTTACGGACAAGATCAACAGCGAGGTCACCACTTTGAAAGACAAACTTCACGAAGGGTTGATTACGGCCGAAACGCAATTGGAGGAAACATTCAGGAAGTTTATGGAAAAAACCATGGTGCCGGCCTGACCCTTTGGTTGGTCAATCCTTTTTTTGTAATTACGCTGTGTGATTTCTATCAACTATGTTTTCCAAAGCCTGTGAATATGCCCTTCGGGCCGTGCTCTACATTTCACTTAAAAGCGTGAATGGTTCGCGCATGAGCATCCCTGAAATTGCCAAAGAGATTGATGCTCCGCTGGCATTCACCGGAAAAATTCTTCAAACGCTGGCGCGTGAAGGATTGATCTCTTCCATCAAAGGCCCCAACGGTGGGTTTTACATTGACCCAAAGTCCAAACCTGTAACCCTGCGCGACATTGTGCATGCCATTGATGGCAGCGATGATGTGCTGCATACGTGTACCCTGGGTTTAAAAGAATGCTCGGATAAATTTCCCTGCCCCATCCACGGAGAAATAAAAGCCTATAAAGAGCGTTTGCGTAAAGTGATGCGCGAAACCACTGTTCAAAGTCTGGCCGGTGACCTGACCAAAGGCCGTACGTTCCTGAAGAATGTAAAGCCAAAAAAATCAAGAGCTTAACCACTCGGCATACGAATCGGCTGTCTCCCACAACCTGAGTGAAATAAGTTGGATGTGCCCGGGAAGAACTTTAGTAATTTGTTCCTGGATAAAGATCAGCAGATTTTCAGCTGAAGGTTCATAATCAAAAATCAACAAGGCCTCGCCCGGAGGTGTGCTATTGTCTGCAATGTACTTTCGGGAAAGAACAAGTTTGTGATCAAGTTTTGAAATGACCGCTTCGTTCACAAGGGTTTTTAGTTCTTTAAAATCAAAAATGATTCCCGTGCCTTCAATATACCCTAAGCCTGAATTACTTCCGGCAATGCAAACATGCAATTCATACGAATGGCCATGGATGTGGGCGCATGGTCCCGCATATCCATGAATAGCATGTGCCGTTTCAAAACGAAAAATTTTGGTAATGCCAATCATTCAATTTGATAGACAGGAGTTTTCCAACCAGCAACAGGTTGTTTACGCGGCTTAAAATTGCACGCTACTATGTTGCGCAGCAGCGGATAAACAATTGTTGCAAAGCCCATGAGCAAGACCACACCCGAAGCTGCAAAAGCAATAAAGTATGGCCGGAGACTATTCATCATCACTGCAAAAGGAACGCCCTCGTTGCTCATTTGCCATTGGGCGCGTTGGATGCCCGCCACTAGCAAAGAAGTAAGAAATACAACCAGTGCTCCGTTCACCAGCCAGCCAGCCCGATAAACCTGAACGCGGTAGGCTTCCATGCTTCGGCAGGTATTTCCAAGCAAGTCGAAAGAAACGGCCAGCAGCAACATGGTGTTGATGCCGATGGTGGTACCCATTACATGTGCTACGGTTATATAGGTTCCGTGCGTGTACACATTGATTGCCGGTATAGAAATTAGAATAGCTAAAAACAGGTTTAAGAAAATCCAAACATCGGCAATCATTAAGAAGCGGTAGGAAAGTCCGAATTGCGTTTTCTGCATGGCGGTAACTGAATCCTTCCACTTGTAGATGAGGCGGCCGAGTATCAACAGTTCGGTCATGCTTACCAGGTAACCTATGTGCCGGATGGCAGGAGTTACCGGAAGCGTATAGATGTGATGGCTCCAGTTAAACAGGAGGTTAAAGAATCCCAGAAAGAAAAGTGCAAACGCGGTGGCGGATCGTGCATACGGTTTATCCTGACTGATTTTTTCCATCAGGTAAATTCCCGCTCCGTACACCAGCATGTTCCAGCATCCAACCATAGAGCCGTATGATTTCCATTGCACGGTCATGTCCAGCACAATGTCTTTTCTGAAATGAGAAAAAATCCAGAGGTATGATTCAGAGAAGGTGAAGAGAAAGCCAAAAGCACCCGTGAGCCACATCCAGATATATACTGGTTGTTGCCGCAGGGTTTTAACAGACTTGACAACCTGTATAATAAAGAGTATCCAACCCGCCAAAAGGAAGAGAGCCAGTACCGGAGGAAACTCCCAGTACTCCCTGCCGCCAAAAAAGCCCAGGGCATATCCGGAAAGAATGAGGATGGCACCCGTTACAAAAAAAATCAAATGAAAACGCGACAACCAACGGCTGATTTTAACCTGTGCATATTCACGCAGGTAAAGCACCACGCCCCCGGTGGCAGAAAATAAAATCCAGAAAACCACCGAGCTCACATGAAAGGGTCTGGTTTTTTCAAATGACAGATACTGCTTAAGAAAACCGGGCAACATGTATTGAAACGCACCAATGGCTCCGAACATCATACCGATGAGCATGAGTACCAGGCCACTGAAAATTAACCATTTGGGTGCCTCAACTTTATTTGTATTCAATTGTTCCGTTTAAGTTGCGTTTGAAATTTTTCGGATCGGCTTTTCCGGATGCATCAATGCGTTCAAAAAAACGAACGAGTTGATCCAACTCTGTTTCAGAAAGATTGAAAGCAGGCATTACATTCGTGCCTACCTGCACAAATGCTTTAATGTATGCCGGCCCTTTGCCCGGGGCTGAATAAACATTGGTAAGATCGGGCCCCATGAAACCACCTAATCCGTATATCTGGTGGCAGGCCGTACAATTTTTTTGCTGCCATATTTCCTTGCCCGCCAATGCCTCGTTCATGTTGGATGGTTGGGTGTGGGAATCTTGGGTGTAAATGAACCCCGAGTAAATTCCAAAAGAAATCAGCAGGGCTGAGTAAAGAATCAGTTTGGCCTTATCTGTCATTTGTTGTGTATTCGGCACAAAAATATTACAAATAAAGGATAATTTTGTCTTTTAATTGTAAACGAATAAAAAATGGCTGTTCGGATTACGCTGGCGGAGGAAATACACCGGTTAAAGAAGGAGAAAAATGCCCTCATTCTGGCTCATTATTATCAATACCCGGAGATTCAGGAAGTGGCCGACATGGTGGGCGACAGCCTTCAGATGGCCCAGTTTGCTGCGGCCTCCCGGGCTGATATTCTGGTGGTGGCGGGTGTGTATTTCATGGCCGAAACAGCTAAAATTCTCAACCCTTCACGCAAGGTTTTACTTCCCGATACAGGGGCGGGATGTTCGCTGGCTGATTCGTGCCCGCCCGATGAATTCCGCTCTTTTGTTCAACATCATCCCGGTGCACCGGTTGTTACTTACATCAATTGCAGCGCACAAGTAAAAGCGATGAGCGATGTGATTTGTACCTCATCGAATGCGGAAAAAATTATTCGCTCTATTCCCGATAACGGGCCAATCATTTTTGCTCCGGATGTAAACCTGGGCCAGTATCTGATCCGCCAAACCGGAAGAGACCTGCTGCTTTGGAACGGCAGTTGCCTGGTGCATGAAAGTTTCTCGATTGATAAAATTCTGGCATTGCACAAAATGTATCCGCGTGCCAAGTTTATTGCACACCCCGAATCGCAGCCGCACATCCTGAAAATTGCATCGTATGTCGGTTCAACAAAGGGAATGATTGATTTTGTCAGTAAGGATGCAGCCCAGGAATTTATCATTGCCACCGAAGCCGGCATTTTACATGAAATGCAAAAGCAGGTGCCGGATAAACTGCTGATTCCGGCTCCTGCCTATGAAGACAATACCTGCGCCTGTTCCGAATGCCCGTACATGAAAATGAATACGCTGGAAAAACTTTACGATTGCCTGCTCACCGAGCAACCTGAAATTACTGTACATGAACAAACGCGGAAACTGGCAGAAGCTGCACTGCAGCGGATGTTGCAGTTATCGTAACTTCACTTTCTTTCAAACCTTGCCTGAAAGAAGCGCAGGTATTTGGGTTCGTACACCACCTTCAGTCCACGGATTTTATTTCGTCTGGCAAAAACAGCCGCAGCCGATTCCGCCACTACATCCATGTGCGCCTGGGTATAAACCCTGCGCGGAATGGTAAAGCGCACCAGTTCAAGTTTAGGATAATAGTTTTCACCGTTTGGCTTTCGCCCGGCCGATACCATGCCACGCTCCATAGTTCGCACACCCGATTCAATGTAAAGTTCTGCCGCCAGTGTTTGTGCCGGAAATTCATCCTGCGTCAAATGCGGAAGAAAGGCTTTGGCATCTACAAACACTCCGTGGCCACCGATGGGTTTCACAATGGGTATGCCGTACGATTCCAATTGTTGTCCCAGGTATTCTACCTGCCCGATGCGTGCCTGCTGATGGCGGTCGTTCAAACTTTCTTCAATGCCTACGGCAATGGCCTCCATGTCGCGGCCGGCCAGACCACCATAGGTATGCAGCCCCTCATAAATCACTACCAGGTTACGCGCTTCTTCAAAAACATCCCACTCGTTGGTGGCCATAAAACCGCCAATGTTTACCAGCGCATCTTTCTTTGCACTCATGGTTGCACCATCGGTAAGCGAGCAGATCTCCTTTACAATGTCCTTAACCGATTTCTTTTCGTAACCTTTTTCGCGCTGCTGAATGAAGTAGGCATTTTCAGCCACACGGGTCATGTCGTGAATAATGCGAATGCCGTGTTGTTTGGTAAACTTGCGAAGCTCTTTCAGGTTTTTCATGCTGATGGGCTGCCCGCCTGCCATGTTTACATTCGTGGCGATGCTCACATACGGAATTTTTTTAGCACCGTGTTTTTTGATCAGCCTTGTGAGTTTTTCCAGATCAACATTTCCTTTGAAGGGAAATTCATTGGTTGGATCGTGTGCCTCATCGATGATGATGTCTTCGAAAGTTCCTCCGGCCAGTTCCTGGTGAAGACGGGTAGTGGTGAAATACATATTACCGGGCACCACATCACCTTTCCTGATCAGTATCCGGGAGAGGATGTTCTCTGCTCCTCTTCCCTGGTGTGTGGGCACTAAATATTTGTAACCATAAAATTTTTGTACCGCCTTCTCAAGTTTGTAATAACTGTTGCTGCCGGCATACGCTTCATCGCCCAGCATAAGGGCCGACCATTGCCGGTCGCTCATGGCATTGGTACCGCTGTCGGTAAGTAAATCGATGTACACATCTTCCGATTTCAACAGAAAGGTATTGTATCCGGCCGCTTTGATGGCCCTGCTTCGTTGGCCCCGGGTGGTTTGCTTGAGCAACTCCACCATTTTCATTTTATACGGTTCTGCCCACGAACGTTTTTGAAGTTTTTTGATCATGTTGTAGATAATGATTTTATGTTAAAAGAAAATTGTTTGCAGAAGAATTGATGAACACAATGTTAAAGGCGTTCAAATCGTGCTGTGAAATGTCTGAGCATAGGTGGTTCATAAACAATGCGCAGGCCGCGTGGCTGATGGCGCAGTTCCAGTATGTCGTCAAACGTTTCGATGGTGTAGTCGATATGACTTTGCGTGTACACCCTTCTTGGTATGGCCAGTCGCACCAATTCATGTGCTGCGGGAATTAGTTTTTTATTTTCATCGTATTTGCCAAACATCACACTGCCTACCTCCACGCAGCGGATGCCGCCTTTGGTATATAAATCGCACACCAGCATTTGCCCCGGATATTGGTGAACCGGAATCTGGTTGTATAATTTTTTAGCATCCACATACACGGCATGTCCGCCAATGGGCCACACCACCGGAATTCCTTTTTTTCGAAGATGTTCACCCAGATAAGCCGTGCTTCGAATTCGATAGTGCAAATAATCCGGATCAAAAACTTCGGTGAGCCCGATGGCCATCGCCTCCATATCACGACCCGACAAACCGCCATACGTGGTAAATCCTTCAGAGATGATTAGCAAATTGGTACACTCGCGCCCGAGTTTATCATCGCGCAAGCACAACAAGCCGCCCATATTCACCATGCCATCTTTCTTGGCGCTCATCACAAAGGCATCACACAAGCCCAGCATCTCGCGGGCAATCGCCTCATAGGTTTTATCTGAGTATCCGGCTTCACGCTGTTTAATGAAGTAGCTATTCTCTGCAATCCGGCACCCATCCAGCACCAGCATGAGGTTATGGTTGTTACAAATGGTTCGTACTGCGCGAATGTTTTCCATGCTTACGGGTTGGCCGCCTGCCGAGTTATTGGTAACCGTCATGATTACGGCTGCCACATTTTCAGGGCGATGATGGGTTATAGCCTCTTCCAGTTTTTTCAAATCGATATTGCCCTTGAAGGGAAGTTCCAATTCTAAATCAAGTGCCTGATCGGGCATCAGATCAAAAGCAGATGCTCCGGTAAATTCGATGTTGGCCCGCGTGGTATCGAAATGTGTGTTGCTCAAAAAAACTTTTCCTTTGCCGCCCAGGATTCCGTAAAGGATGCGCTCGGCCGCACGGCCCTGGTGAGTAGGAAGAATGTAGTCCATTCCGGTAAGCTGCTTCACTACGGTTTCCAGGTGTTTCCAACTTCGGGCACCGGCATAACTTTCATCGCCTTGCATCATGCCGGCCCATTGCCGTTCGCTCATGGCACCGGTTCCGCTGTCGGTCAGCAAGTCGATAAACACATCGTCTGAATTCAATAAAAACGGATTGTAACCGGCAGTCTGCAGGGCCTGTTGGCGGTGCGACTCGGTAGTTACCCGCAGGGGTTCCACCATCTTAATTTTAAAGGGCTCGGCCAGGGTGCGCTTCATAGTAGAAAAATAATAAAGGGCAAAATTATCTTTTTTAAGAAATAATAAAGGATTAATTTATCTTTTATTAGCTTTGAGAATCCCAAATATCAATAACCATGAATAAGCCAGGATCCATTGAATATCTGCTTAACCCCAAAAACTGGTGGTTACCCCTGTTGATTATTTTTATTATCAGTATTACCGGAGTTTTTATGATGGGCTTGCATACCTACACCGATGCGCCCCCCGTTCCCAACTTCATTACCCATGATTCCAAACCTGTTTATAGTAAGGAAGACATTCAGAACGGCCAGGTTGTATTTCAGAAGTATGCACTCATGGAGTATGGCAGCGTATTTGGCGATGGGGCTTATCGCGGCCCGGATTATTCGGCCGAAGCGCTGCATCGCACAGCCACTGGTATGCAGGAATATTATAGCAAACAACACGCAGGCGATGGCGATTTAGCCCGTTTGGGTATTTCCGAAAAAGTTAAGGCGGAGATCAAAGCGAATACATATAATAAAGACAAAAACTCCGTCATCCTTACAGATGCACACGCCTATGCTGCGTTGCAGTTAGTAGATTACTACAATCAGGTGTTCACCAATCCCGAACACGAACAGGCATTCTCACCAGCCGGTTATCTGACCAACGAAAAAGAAATTCGCGATCTCAGTGCCTTCTTCTTCTGGAGCGGCTGGGTTTGCGGTGTAGAACGTCCGGGTAAAACGTACAGCTACACACACAATTGGCCGTATGATCCAACAGCAGGAAACACACCCAGTGCTGCGGTGGTTATCTGGAGTATTGTGGGCTCATTGGGGTTGGTATTTGGCCTTGGCATTGTGTTGTATTACCACGGTAAGCTGGACAAACTGGATGACGCTGCCTTTACCAACAAAGCCGCTCCCCTCATGACGAAAACAGGCGTGAGCAATTTTAATCCTACAGCCATTCAGAAAGCTACTTATAAATTTTTCTACGCGGCCATTCTACTTTTTCTTGTTCAGGTGCTGGCCGGTGTTCTTACCGTGCACGATTTTGTAGGCTTTGTCAATTTTTTCGGATTTAACATTGCCGAAGCCCTTCCCATCACCATTACCCGAAGCTGGCACGTGCAACTCTCCTTGTTGTGGATTTCAGCATGCTGGATTGGTGCTTCGTTTTTTGTAATGCCCATGCTTTCACCCAGGCAACCGGCCAACCAGTTAAAACTCATCAACATCATGTTTGCGCTTATTGTCGTATTGGTGGCCGGCTCATTCGTGGGTATGTTCATCGGACCAAAAGGTATTAGTGGTGATGCATGGATCTGGATCGGCCATCAGGGATGGGAATACCTGGAGCCCGCCAAGGTATGGCAAGGACTACTCTATATAGTTTTTGGATTTTGGGCAACCATACTTTATCGTGGGCTCAAGCCTGTGATGACGTTGAAAAAACCCTGGGCACTTCCCAACTGGTTGGTGTATGCCACCGTAAGTATTCTGGTGCTGCTTTGCTCGGGGTTAATGTTTACTCCGAAAACAAATTTTGTGATTGCCGATTTCTGGCGATGGATGGTGATCCACATGTGGGCCGAAGCTTTTTTTGAAGTATTCACTACCGTGTTGATTGGTTACTTTATGGTGCTTATGGGACTGGTGAGTGAACGCGCTGCCACCCGTGTGATTTACCTGGCTTGTCTTCTCTTTTTAGGATCGGGTTTGTTAGGTATATCGCATAACTTCTATTGGAATGCCAAACCCGTATTCACTATGGCGTTGGGTTCGGTGTTCTCTACATTACAAGTAGTTCCGCTCATTTTGCTTACACTCGAAGCCTGGCGGTTTGCCAAACTTCCGGGTCAACTGGAAAATGGAAAGAACGGCAAAGTTACGTTCGGATTTCCCGGAGTATTTCTCTTTTTGATTGGTGTAAACTTCTGGAACTTTTTTGGTGCCGGGGTTATGGGCTTTATCATCAACCTGCCCATTGCTAATTATTATGAACACGGTACTTATCTCACGGTAAATCACGGCCACGCTGCCTTGATGGGCGTGTATGGAAACTTATCCATAGCCGGAGCTTTGTTCTGCTGCCAGTTGCTCTTTAAACCAGTTGCCTGGAATACCCGGTTAATAAAAATTTCCTTCTGGTCAATCAATATCGGTTTGCTGTTGATGGTTGTACTGGATTTGTTCCCGGCAGGTATTCTTCAATTTATGGCGGTGGTAGAAGAAGGACTTTGGTTTGCACGTAGCAGTGCGTTTATTGACAGCAACGTGTTTCAATCGCTTACCTGGCTGCGCATCATAGGCGGCTCCATCTTTGTGCTTGGTGGTGTTATACCACTTACCTGGTTTATTGTTTCCAAATGGAACATGTTGAAGCCTGTTAAGAAAATCAGTCCGGATACCCTGGCTGCTAATAATGGCCACGCACAACACAATCATCAGGAGCAAGAACTGGAACTTGAAAAGCTTTAGCTAAAATGACGGTAACCGATATTCTGCGATTAGAACCACAAAGCATTCACATCATAAAAAAATACAACCTTGATGCCTGTGATGCCGAAACTTTTTTATTTGAAGATGCGTGCCGTACGCATGCGGTAGATGCCCGGTGTGTAAAGAATGAATTAATTGAACTAAGGATCTCACTAAAACAAGCTAACGAGTCGTTTGCTCAATTGCTTGATGGAATTCTGCAACAGCATGAAGTCATTAAGAATACTCTTTCCAACATTAAGCATGCATTGCACCTTGCTGTTCAGCAACAGACAGACTTTCAGGAGAAACTCCTCACCATTAAGAATAAATTTGATGTGCTGTCCGAAACGCTGGACATACATCTCTACAAAGAGGAAATGATTTTATTCCCTGAGTTTGTTAAGCTTTGGAATAATCAAAAAAATCAGAGAGAGCGTCTTCCTCTATTTCGAATGATGTACCCCATTGAAGGATTGGAAGATGAACATCAATTGGCAAGAACCATTCTCAT
>Ga0116144_10005189_pt1 | contig 11972 bp, 5 predicted proteins | sample AD_UKC035_MetaG_FD_89746 | JGI IMG/M metagenome (GOLD analysis project Ga0116144, IMG submission 89746) | Active sludge microbial communities of municipal wastewater-treating anaerobic digesters from USA - AD_UKC035_MetaG | ecosystem: Engineered > Bioreactor > Anaerobic > Digestate | place: USA... | reverse complement strand
GCCTCCCTGACAGTTAAGGTTGGTGTCAAACCTCGCCGCGAAAATATCGTCGCTTCCCATGTTGGCACCTGAAATGGCCGGAGTGAAAGCCGCCGAGCGTGTGTTTCCGGCCACAAGTATATTACCTGCGTCCAGTGATACAGCACGGGCATAATCATCGCCGGTACCGCCCATGTATGTTGCCGCAGTAAGCACAGAAAGGTCATTTGTCAATTTTGCAAGAAAACCGTCTGCCCCTCCGGAATAGCCCCCTGCAGCGGGAAAATCAGCCGACCTTGTTGAACCTGCAATGAATACATCAAAAAAGCTGTCTATGACAATAGAGTAAGAAATATCCTCTCCGGCGCCGCCAAGGAACGTCGAAGCTTCAAGCACGCTTAAATCATTGCTGAATTTCGCCACGAACGCGTCTTTAACTCCACCAAAATTAGTATCATAGGCACCGGCAGTAACCGGAAAATCAGAAGAAGTGGTGTACCCTGTCACAAACACTTTGTCAGAGGCATCAACAAACAAGTCATGTGCGCCTTCCCACCCGCTGCCCCCGAGGTACGTAACGGCAAGCAGGTTTTTAAGGGAAGCGTCAAACTTCGCCACAAAAACATCATCCTGCTGTCCTTTATAAGTTTCATAAACATTCTGGATGCCTGTTCCAAGGTCTGCCAGCGACGCAGTCTTCCCCGCAACAAAAACATTTCCTTCGCTGTCGTATGCAATCGAATAACATTCGTCGGACTGGCTTCCTCCCAGGTAGGTAGACGCTACCACGGTATCCAAAACACCTGCGTTTGAAAAACAGGGGAAGATTCCCCATGCAAACATAAAAGCCAGGAAAACCCCTGCCAAACCCTTCCTGCCGAACTTCAATTTCATGATATCCTCCTGTTAAAACAGTTATAAAAATAAAAAAATGGACATTTACTCCAATTGTAACATCTATGTTTTTTTTGTCAAATTTTTTCAGAACACTTCGTCCGGAATAATCACTCGAGCAGAAAAGGCTGAATTGTATCAAGCGCTTTCTGAAAGCAGCCGTTATTATCTACAAATTTCCTGTAAGTGGCCGGATTAGTTTTAAGGGATGACAAGCTGCAGAAAACCTCTCCTTTTTCTTTTCCTGTATATTCCCCGTATGAAGAATAATCCCATTTTTCTGCCTTATCAACCATGAAAGAAAGAACAGGGTTAAGGTGTATGTACCTCGTCATGTTAAGAATATCCTTTTCCTTTTCCAGAAGTACCTTCTTGAAACGACCTTCCCATAGAGGGCCCCGCCTTCTATGGGAAGCATTGAAATGTTTTGTGTAGCTGTTTAGTATCCTGTTCATGTAATTTGAAATGCCGTTATCACTCCTCTGGCTCAAAAGAATATGTATGTGGGTGGGCATTATGCAATATGCAATTATGTCTACGCTTCCTTCCTCCTGCGAGTTTTTTATAATACCTTCCGGCATCCTGTAATTTGAATCTTTGTATAACATATACTTTGAAAAAGACATGGAGCGCCTTTGCATAAAGAAAAGCAGGGCTGTTTTCATCCTTTGATAATCGGATTTCGACCTGAAAACCACGTAATTTGATATGCTTCTGCTCAGCACATGGTATATCCTGCCGTTTTCAGTCGTTGTTTTCCTTGTCATTTTTCCTTTATAGCCGTTTCACCTTCTATGGGGAGAGTCTTTTCCCTGTGAGTTACAACAACGCCCCTGAATTCTTTTTTTCCCTTTTCCCCGTCGGGAACCGAAACGTCGTAACTGATTTCAAAATTCTTGAGCTCTCTTTCGAATACAAGCCATTTGTATGTCTTGTTCTCGTACTTTATCCACTGGGGATAACTTGAAGCTATCTTCCAGTTTTCCGGAAGCGATTCCTCTATAATTACCCCTGTTGTTCCGGGCAGAGGCTGAACCTTCAAAGTTACAGAAAAAATGCCTCCGGGAGTGTAGCAGGAAGGCAGTACCCTCAATGCCCTGGTTCGCAGTTTTTCCTCAACGGGAGCTGAATCCTGTTCCTTCCCTTCTTCAACCCTCTGTACGTCTATATCTTTCTGAATGGTCGTGGTGCATCCCGCAATCAAAAGAAGAGCAAGAATCAAAAAATATGCTGTTTTTTTCATTGTATCTCCCTGAAATTAAAGGGCGCCCGAGCCTGTTATGACTCCACTGCCCTTCGTCGACTTATACGTGCCGGTTATCGAACCTCCGCCGCTTCCGTCCAAACGGTAGGTAACTGTCTGCGAAGGAACAGATTTTCCGTATATCAGCCACCTGTAATCGTTATTGCTCTTTTTTGAATAATTTGGCGTGGCGGACAATATGGAGTATGCAGGAGGCAATGTTTCGACAATTATCAATCCGCTTATGTCTGTATTTACAGTTATGTTTAAAGTAACATAGTTAGAGCTTACGCTCCTGACTATCATTACCGGATTTGCCGGCGGAGTATCGCCGTTATCATCGCCACCCGTATCGATTCCGCCGCCTCCCCCTCCGGCAGAAGACTCTGCAGTTCCGGAACCTGTCTCCGAAGTAGTTTTCGATGACAAAATCCTTCCCGCAGAAGGTACTGCAGTTCTGCCTGCAGTTGAGGTTGCAGCGGCAGGGATAGGGGAAACAGTTCCCGGCTGGGGCGAAACAGAAGATGCTCCGGCATGAAGCGAACGGGAAGGCAATGAAGAAACAACCGTCTTTCCATCCTTCCATGAAGGATAATATTTTTCGTGCACTGAAAGTATCCTGCTGAACCATTCAGGTCCCTTGTATTCTGTTTCTCCCTTTTTTTCCGGAGAAGTAATTATCCGGTCCGGGTGTACAACTCTTACGGGTTTTTCTGAAAGTTTTCCTTCAGTTTTTTTTTCGGGCACAAAAATATTTTGAACCGCAGATGTGACTTCGGGAAGTTTCGATTTGCGGTAAGAGAGAAGTTTTGACACCGTGAATGAAACTGCCAGGAGCAGGGCAACTCCAACAATTAAAGTCTGCCTTCCAGTTTTCATCTAAAGACCTCCGCATAATATCTTAAAGGGCCTTACTATACAGTGTCGTGTCTCATAAATCTCTTAACATTTGATTTTTCTCTTGACACGACACTTTTAGGCAGGGGGCAAGCCCCCTCCTAACGTCACGGGAAAAGCTACCGTTCCTGTTCTCCCCCAAACGTGAGGGAGCTTCTCCCTCACCCTCCCTCAGTGTGCTGTGCTATGTTCTCAAATGTAAAGATCTGTTGGAGACAGCACACAAGGATAATTTACCACAAGAAGGCCATCCTGTCAACGTCAGCAAAAGAAAAAAGGGCGGATATCAATCATACCGCCCTTTTATGATTCTTAACGCTCTTGCAAGGCATGAAGTTTACATGTTCATCCGAAGCCCGGTAAACAGCCTCCAGTCGCTTGCACCGTATCCGTCTACAAGGCCTACTCCGCCGCCTATGACAGCAGTCGCCTTCGGAAACCTGTGCCCGTAGGAAAGAAGAAGTTCAACAGGCGTGCTTTCAACGTCGAATTCTTCGCTCCTGCCGTAAAGTTCGCCCGCTATATAACCGGGCTTGCCGGGTATTTGGTAAACAATGCCTGCCCCGAAAAGGAGAGAATGGTTGATAGCTATCTGGGCAAGCTTTTCCTTGGATTGGTAGGCTAACCCGAGATTTAAGGTAAACATTGTATTTTCATCCAGTTTTTTATCATATATTCCTCTGACCCCTATCCCCCAATGCTCGGCTCCGAGACCTGCGTCTTCATTACCTGTTTCCAACTGGATATAAGGGGCTATGGCAAAACTGCCGTTCATGCCGGTATTGGGAAACCTGTATTTGAAACTCAGAATCATATCGCCGACCCCGTCCTCTTCTATGGGCGCTTGTGCAGACTGCGAAAATACGTATGGTACAGTCAAAGAAACCTGGCTGCATTCTGTTAAACCGAGAGTTATTGCCGCATTCAAAAGACTCTGGTTTTCTATCAGGTCAATTTCCGTTCCTCCCGTTTCTCCTTCAAGGGGATTGCTTGCGAAGGAATAAAAAAAGTCCACTGCCAGCTTCTGTTGTCCCACAGTTCCCGTCGTGGGGACAATAACCGTTGATTCTTCTCCTGCAGCAACCTTGAAGTGGTTGGTCTCTGCGGCAAAAGATGTTGCAGAAAGCGTTCCCAGAAGCAAACCTGTAACAATAAGGTTGACTGCCGCCCTTCTCGTTCTTCTCAGGACAAAAAGCATGGCTAAACCGAAGCCGAGAAGCATGTATGAAAACACTCCATTGACAATAAGGTAAGCAACCGCATAGAGAGGTATAAGGGCTATCCTGGTTCCTGTCCTGAGAACCTCGTTTCCCGCTATGATTTTCGCATACCTGGGACTGTGCCTGTAGTACCATCTCACGAAAGCCCTACCCGCTGCATTGGTCATGAGGTACCTGTCCCTGAACTGGCGCAGAAGTTTTACGTGTCTCTCAAAAGGAGAACCGAATGCCGCAGTCGCAATAAAGCATCCGCTACCGCCCGATATCCTATCAACTCCGGTAAATACGCTGAAACCGAGGGGGTCAGCAATAACCCCGTTTTCCTCTCCGTCAAAATCCCACTGGCCGCCGTCTGTCAAAGTCAATTGAAGCACAGTAAAGGTCTCTCCGCCTGCGTTCTGTATTGTACCGAGATCTTCCACGTCGCCAAAGACCAGCCACTCTTCCGTATCAGGGTTGTATTTCCAGAAATCCCCGTTGAAATCTCCAGGAACTATTATATTGAATACTACGGTATCACCCTGGTCAACCCCTTCAATGCGTATATCAACCATGTAATCAATATCAAGGGCTTCACTCCCTTCGGCTCCCTCGGGATTCAGAAATTCGACGGTTATACTATCTGCATCACTGCCTTCTCCTGTGCTGCCGGGAAGGGTCGCCATGAACAACTGTCCGGTTTCTTCATCCTTGAATACGTGGGCTCCATCAGTATCAAGATCGGTAAATCCTGCAATGAAAGTATTTTTCTCATCATCTGTAACTTCGGGAACTTCCCTGATTACCTGGAATTCTACAGACCAGTCGGACCAGAGAGGTTCGGCCTGCTTATCCTTTTCTTCAGGTTCAAGGTACTCGCCGATCTCGTTGTCGCTCACTCTCCACCTATACCACGCACCGGGCTTGAAAAGACCCCATGGCGCAGTCAGCAGGGCAACATTTTCGCCGTCAAGTGTCCTGGCTGCATTTTCCTTGCGGAATATGACCCGGGTATCCATAAACTTGACAGCTTCCTGGCTTCCTGCTTCGAGAATTTCCTCTATCTCCCAATTGCTGTTGACAGTACCGCCCGCGGTGCTCCTGTAAAACTGAGCGGTAAAAGGTATGAAAGGAAGTGCTTCTGTCTCGTTTGTATCGACAACCGGAGGCTCGATGGTTTCAGGCCTCTGGATGATAACCATTGTTACCGCTATGTCCTGGTTCCCGCCGTTGGACGTGACGGGAATTGTTGCAGTATATATGCCTCCCTGAAGGTCTCTGCCTGCTCCCGTGTCAAGGGGAGTAACTGTCACTGTCACAACCTGGCTGTTGCCGTTTACCTTGGCATCAAGAATGACTGCCGGAGGCAGGGTGCCAGATGAAGGAATAACGCTTATCCAGTTTGTACCCTGGTTATAGGTAATAGTGCCTGTGGACCATTCAAGGTCACCGATGGCTCCTTCATTTGTAATAGTTACGTTCTGTGAAAGGCTGAAGGTTGGCTTGTTTGTGTAATCAACGACAAACCTCAGTTCTGCAGGGTCAACTGCCAGTACGGGGTTTTTCTCAAGGAATACCGCGGTTATATTCTTGTTGCCGTCCATGGCAACGGTGATGGGATTTTCGCTTGAAGTGATTACCTTGGACTCAAGTTCATAACCTTCCACGTCCCCTTCCCAGTAAACAAATGCGTAGTCAGCATCTGTTTCCACGGCAGTCAACTGCACGTGTGTCCCTTCATCGTACCATGTTGTAACGGGAGCCTTGCTGTCGCCGTTTACAACAACCTGTTTCTGGATTTCTCCTATGCCGGTAATATCAGTGGTCAAACTATACTGGAGTTTCCACAGCCAGGTAATGGAGGAATTTTCGTTTATCGTGAATGTAACACTGTTGGTCGTTCCGGTTGCAGGAACACTTCCCGTGCCGGTCCAACCTATACATACGTACTGGCCAGTGTTTGCAACCGGGGAAGGAACGGAAACGGTCACCTGGCTTCCTTCCACGTAAGCATGCTGTCCTACCGCAGGGTTGGGATTACCGTGTGCGGATATAACCTCCAGCGTATATGCCCTCGCAAAGTTTGCTGTAATTGTTTTGTCTGCATTCATCGTCACCGTTGTCTGGGGCGCATTTGCATCGGCAACGCCACCTGTCCAGCCGGTAAAAACATAACCCAGACCGGGGTTAGCGGTAATGTCAACTACAGCATCTTCGTCATGCACATACTGTCCCGCAACAGGCGTTATCTCGCCTCCAGCAGGAGGATTGGCGGCCATTGTAAGAGTGTACTGCTTTATAAAATTGGCTGTAACTGTCTTGTTTGCATCCATCGTCACCGTCGTAGTGGCCGAATTCGGATCGGCAACACCGCCTGTCCAGCTGTCAAACCTGTATCCCGCATTTGCGTTTGCAGTGAGGTCGACAACCGTGCCGCTGCGATACTGGGCCTGGTCAGGATCTTTAGCAACGGTTCCGCCGCCCGCGGGAGAAGCAACTGCAGTAAGTGTATAGAGAGGGTCAAAATGGGCAGTCACGTTTTTGTTTCCATTCATGGTAACCGTGGTTGCAGCATCTGTGCCCGCCGCATCACCCGTCCATTCTCTGAAAATAAAGTTTGCGTTTGCCGCCGCTTCGATATTGGCATCAACCCCTGCGTTATACCAGCCTGTCCCGTTCACTGTGCCGGAGCCGACAGGGTCAACTGTTGCCGTGAGTTCAAACTGTTCCTGCCACTGCCACGTAATCGCAGAATCCTGGTTTATAGTGAAAGTAACACTGTTGGTCGTTCCTGCAGCAGGAGCATCTCCTGTCCCCGTCCAGCCGGTACATATATATCTGCCATCATTGTCTGCAGGTGACGGAACAGAAGCCGTTACGGAATCTCCCGTGTAATAAACATGGGGACCAACCGACGGGTTGGGAGTCCCGTGGGCGGAAATAACTGTAAGGGTGAGAGGCTCCTTGAGCGTGATATTGATGCCTGTTAACTGCTGTCCGACACCAAGTACAATTGGATTGCCTGCATATGCTCCCGAAGGCTCGTCTGCCTGGTCCCATACATCATCATCGTCAACATCCATGTATGAAGCAACATAGTAAGTGCCGGGAGCAACGTTGGTTATGGCGTATGCTCCAACTCCTCCTGCAGGCTGTACCCCGTATAAAGGGTCTCCCGTGAAATCAGTCGTGGCGAAAAGACCGATATTTACATCCCCGGTTTGAATGCCTCCGTAAGAAGTAGCCCCGGAAACCATCGCCTGCGCCTGGCCCGTGAAATCTGCGCCGGTTACATCGTCATACATAGGGTCCTTGGCTCTGGGTAAAACTCCGCCAAATTCATAGGTCCTGTCAAGAGGAGTAAAAGAATACCCGGTCAGTATCGGAACTATCCTGTAGATATAATTTGCAGCAAGGTCGGTAAAAGTATATACCCCAAGTGCGTTTGGGCTTGTGGTAGGAGTAGACTTGCTCTTTCCTGTAACGGACGGTGATACTTGAAGGGTCAGCACAACATCTGTAACGTCGCCGACGCCGCCCACCAGGTTGACCGTGCCGGTAATGGAATAACCTGTAATGTGGAAAGAACCGTTCTCCACCGTCCTGGTAATCTGTGTCCCGTTTGAATCAGTAATCACAGCGGTGGTAATAGTCAAAGCGGTCGTGTCTCCGGGAATGCCTATTACATTGAACCTTATGATACACAGACTGCCCGGCGTTCCGGTGAGGGGCTCAAGGTCACCCTGGAAGCCACCTATGGATATCTGCCCGGCCACCGTGGTATTGGTCTGCCTGGACCAGCCCGAAGCCGTAAGTGTCCCCGCAAGCGAGCCGACGGGTTGCAGTACAGTCTGGTCAAAAGCCACCGTGAACTGGTATCCCGTAACACCCGTGGAATCGTCTATACTTATGGGTATCTGTATCTCGGTGCCAATTACCGTCTTTGCTACCTGCGTATTGGCAGGCACGCTGATTACAGGAGTAGTTTCTCCCGCTTTAACAAAAAAGACTGCCATAAACAAAAACAACAAAACATTTATCCACCTATTCTTCCACATTGTCCGCCTCCCTGTATATGGGTTATGCACAAATTTTTTTATATTATGTTATTATATATTCCATTCCCAAAAATGTCAAGTTTTATATTTTATGGCAATTCAAGAATCAAGGCCGACCGATTTGCGCAGGGTCAATATTACATCGCTTATGTTGACCTCGCCGTCCCCGTTCATGTCGGTCCTTAAAATAAGCCATTCGGGATAAAGGGGAGAATAGGACTGTCCCTGTATGTCAACTTCCAATCCTATCGAAACGCGCAAACAGAGTATCACGTCAAGTATGTTGACAACGTCGTCAATGTTTATGTCCCCTTCTGTCATGACAAAGAGCCTGCCTTCAGAAGTAACGTAGGGCACCGGCTGGCCTTCCTCGTTGGCAAGCAATACATCTTCAATCGCCAGAGGAATGCCTTCCACGGGGAAAAGCCCTGAATCTATTATCCCGGCCCTTATTATGGCAATACTATCTCCATCATCGCTGCTGCCGAGCGCTTCCTCCCCTGCGCCTTCCACCTCAAGATAACCCGGTATCGACGGGTCTCCATTTATTATCCAGCCGGGATTAAGCGAGCCGGCTGTTATTCCGGCTAAGGCCTGGCCCATATCCAGCATTGCAGGGTCGTAAATCAGGGTAAACCTGAATTCCTTGAGTCCGCATGCATTGGACACGTTTACGGGGATATCGGCATATGCGTCTGCCATGCCCGCAACCACGGTGGGAATATACGCTTTTGTATTGATTACGAGAGTTATCAAGGCTGTTTTTTCAACAGAGCCGCCCTGCCCTCTTACCGTCACTATATATGTATCGGGCATCACATCTTCGGAAATCCCGATATCCAGAAGAAATGTATCTTCCGGAAATGAAACGCTTCCAGGCGTAAGTTCAAATGTTATTTTATCTGTTGCAGGAAAAACCGATACGGAAAGATTGATTGTCTCGGTAAAATCGCCTATATATTCAACACCCGCGGCTATGAGAGTTTCCGGAGATGTATCGTCATCGAGAACTGCAATCACAGTGTTTTGCTGTGGAACAATATTAAAACCATTCTCGATAAAGCAGGCCTTGATATTCATGGGGCCGGCCATGGTTACGTTCAGCGGGTTCTGGGAACCTGATGCGTCGCCTTCCCAGTGGCTGAATAGCCATCCGTCCGCATGGACAGGCGTAAGAGCCACTATAGTGCCGGCATCATACCAGCTGCCCGGGACAACAGGGTCCACTCCAACATTGCCGTTACCCTCAACAGTTACGTTAAGAAAATACTGGGCAAGCCAGTTGTATGCCAGCGTGGAATTTTGCGTGATATTGAAAGAAAGGGAAGTCCCTGTTCCAGATGCAGGAACGCTTCCCGTGCCTGTCCATCCGGTACAGCGGTACCTTGTACCTCCCGATTCGCCGGCAGGCGAAACAACCGATGCGTTTACAGATGTATTATAGTCATACGTATGCTGTCCAACCGCAGGTTCGGGAGAACCGTGCGGTGAAGCAACGGTTAAAACAGGCTGGTATATACCCGTAAAATCCTGGGATGAATTATGGCTGCTTATATCGGGATAGCTCCTGTTTACAGGTTCAAACCTATAGCCGGCAAGCGAAGGCGTTACCGTATAACTTCCTGTCATTACGCCTGTGAAGGAATAGTTGCCCTGTGAGTCAGGATGAGCAGAAACCGATGCCGAACCTGAAAGAGAGAGAAGAACATCAGTTGCCGAACATAAACCGCCCGTAACAGATACGTTGCCGCTTATCGTATATCCGCCTGTTGTAAATGTTCCGGGAACGGCAACTGAAGGGATGGGAGAAGCTCCTTCTGTTGACACTATTGCCTGTAAGAAAGCAAGAGAAGTTTCATCTCCGGGAATACCTATGACATTGAAATTCATTATAGCAAGACTGCCTGAACCTTCCGTGAAAGGTTCGTTATTCATGTTTACTCCATCAATGTTAATCTGCCCCGGAATATTGATATTTTCCATGAGCGTCCAGGCATCTGTTCCCGTAAGAGTTCCTGCCGAAACGGATAATGGCTGCAAAACATCCTGATTATAGGTTATCCTCACTCCAAATCCTCCGACACCTTCCGCGTTGTCTATATTTACAGGTATCTGTATTACAGCGCCAGGTACGGCGGATGTGTCGGGAATACTGATTATCCTGTTGTCAGTAGTAATATCAACCGTAACCGTTATTTCCTCATTTCCCCCGTTGGATTCCACGGGAACGGTTGCAGTATAAGTCCCATAGGTCAAACCTGTTCTGTCAACGGTCAGGGTTATCTCTTCATTGTTGCCGGGTAAAAGACTGCCGCTTGAAGATGATACCGTTATCCAGCCGCTGCCCTTGTTGTAGACAACCTCCCCTTTATTCCAGTTAAGCGCCCCGGCCTCCCCCGTATTTGATATGTTGATTGCCGCATTTTTTTCTACAGGAACATCAGGCTCGCTCAGATTGAAGGTAAAATCTGCGCTTGCAGGGTTGACCGTCAATTCCTGGGATTCTTCAACGAAAATGGCAGTTATGGTTTTAGGGGCGTCCATTGAAATTGCCAGGGGATTGTCGGTTTCGTGCCCCGCGGGAATATCTCCTTGCCAATGGCTGAAAAGATACCCGCTTTCGGCCGCGGGAGTAAGTTCAACATCCACACCTGCATAATAATAGTTACCTGAAGGGTTAGCATTAACCGTACCATTGCCTGGCGGTAGAACCTGCTTGGTAAGAAGGTACTGCGTACGCCAGTTCCACGTTATAGAAGAATCCTGGGTGATGGTAAAATTTGTTGAGTTAGTTGAACCTGAGGCAGGAACGCTTCCGGTGCCAGTCCATCCGCTGCATACATGCCTTGTACCTTCTTCACCTTCATATGCGAGAAGTGGAACGGAAGCTGAAACGGCGTCTCCGGAATAATAAGTATGGTCTCCGACTGCGGGAACCGGACTTCCGTGGGCTGAAACCACGGTAAGCATGGCAACCGCCGAACCTGTGAAATCGGCATCGCTTATATCCGACGAAAGAGAAGGCCATGTTCTGTTCAGGGGTTCGAAGACGAAGCCCGCAAGCGTGGGAGTTACAGTATATCCGCCGGGCGCAAGGCCTGTAAAAGAGTAGTCTCCATTCAAGTCAGGATTTGTACTTCCATTCTGCGTCCCTGAAAGGACAATACTTATATCGGCAGGTGACCCCGAACCGCCCGACAGGGTAATATGGCCTGAGATAGAATAGCTTGTTACGGTAAATGACCCGTTCTGAAAAACTGCGGCAGGTTCTGCGCATTGACATCGTTAATTTTGTTGTTGCCGCTGAAAACCAGGTTTGTTGTACTGCCGGCATTTCCCATCACGTTAAAATTCAGCAGAACCAGGCTTCCGGAGCCTCCCGCAAGCCCCTCGAGTGAAATGTCAAGACCGGCAACCGTTATCTGTCCCGGAGTGCTGATATTGGGAGTCAGCATCCAGCCCGATGTAAGGCTTCCCGAAGATGCACCGGTAGCCTGAAGCACCCCCTGGTCAAATGTCACAGTAAAATTATATCCGCCAACATCTGTTGCGTCGTCTATGTTTACAGGCACCTGGATTGAGCTCCCCGAAGATGCCGAAACTGAAGGTATAGATATGTTTGCTCCCGCGAGAGGAATCGCAAGAAAAAGGAATAACAAAACTGCTGTTTTATTATTGCACATTTTTTTGCTCATTATAATC
>Ga0116144_10005188_pt1 | contig 11973 bp, 10 predicted proteins | sample AD_UKC035_MetaG_FD_89746 | JGI IMG/M metagenome (GOLD analysis project Ga0116144, IMG submission 89746) | Active sludge microbial communities of municipal wastewater-treating anaerobic digesters from USA - AD_UKC035_MetaG | ecosystem: Engineered > Bioreactor > Anaerobic > Digestate | place: USA... | reverse complement strand
CTCCGTGCCAACACCTTGGTGGAACACCTGGACATCCGCTTCGGGGTTGATGCCGAGGGCCGCCTTCAGGCCAGCATGCCGGTGGACAAGCGGACGCACCAACCGATGGGTCTGCTGCACGGTGGTGCCACGGCCTCGCTCGCTGAGACCCTGGGCAGCGTCGGCACCGCCCTGCTGATCGATCTGAAGACGCAGGCCACTGTCGGGATGGAGATCACCGCCAACCACCTGCGAGGCGTGAAAGCGGGACGTGTGACGGCCACCGGGGAGCTCGTGCATCAAGGCAATCGAACGCACGTTTGGGACATCCGGGTGCATGACGAGCCAGGAAGGCTCATCGCCATTTGCCGGCTCACGAACATGATCATCGACCGCCGATGACCTCCAGCGCCCTGCACCAGGCACTCAGCCATTGCATCCAGCATCGGCTCACGTTCGCCGCCTTCCGTCTTCCGGGCACCACCCACGTGACCTTGTGGGCACAGCAAACTCCGGAACTTGACCGCGTGGAGAACGGCCTCTGGTGGGAACTGAACGATGTGTTCCTCCTCTCCCCGTTCCGGACATCCGAGCGCACTCCTTTGATCCGTTCCGATGTGGAACTGACCTTCGGTGATGCGGAACCCCATTGGCAGCGTCTGATGGAATGCACGGGAAGCAAGGAGCCGGCCCGACCGACGCATCAAGGCTCGACCCTGCAGGAAGGATTCCTCGCGGCCGTGCGCCTTGCCCAGCAGCGATGCGCTTCCGGTGAAGTGGAGAAGATCGTGCTTTCGCGGACCATCGAGCTGCCGATCGGTGAGCGTGACGCACCCGGTCTGTTCGAAGAAGCGCTGTCGATACTACCAGATGCGTTCGTTGCCATGGTCGTCACCGCCGAGCACGGATGCTGGTTGGGCGCTACCCCGGAGCGGTTGATCCTGGCGGAGAACGACACCATGGAGGTGGATGCGGTTGCAGGAACGGTGCCCATCCAACTGGCTCCGAATGACGTCGCCGGTTGGGGTGAGAAGGAACGGCATGAACAACGTGTGGTCACCAAACGCATCGTCAGCGACCTCATCGATCAGGGTGCCCGGGACATCGTGATCACCGGGCCGGAGGTGCTGGTGGCCGGACCGGTCGCACACCTGCGGACGCGCATCACCGCCCACGTGGAAGGCCGGGGCGTGGAAGAGCTGGCGGCCACCATCCACCCCACTCCGGCCGTTTGCGGCATACCGACCGACCAGGCACGGGAACTGATCACAACCCTGGAGGACCGCGACCGGGAACTCTACGCCGGGTTCTGGGGTCCTTGGAGCGCGGATGGGCGCATGGAACTTTACGTGAACATCCGGTGCATGCGGGTCCACGCGGACCATGCCGAGCTGCGCGTGGGTGCGGGTATCACCACGGGATCCGTTCCGGAGAAGGAATGGGAGGAGACCGAGCACAAGGCCGATAGCTGGCGGCAGTTGGTCCGCACCCCGATAACGGCCTGATCGATGACCAGTGACCTGTTCGCCGCAGCCGAGCTTGCCCGCCTCTGTGCCGCGAAAGGCGTGAAACACGCCGTGATCAGTCCCGGGAGCAGAAGCGCGCCTTTGGTGATCGCCTTCAACCAACAGGCAGGGATCCAGTGCCTGCGTGTGGTCGACGAGCGGAGCGCCGCCTTCTTCGCGCTGGGCATGGCACAGCAACTGCATGCCCCCGTCGCCTTGATCTGCACCAGTGGCAGCGCGGTCCTGAACTACGGACCGGCCATCGCCGAGGCGTACTACCAGCGCGTCCCCTTGCTGGTGATCACGGCCGACCGCCCGGAGGAATGGGTGGACCAGGGCGAGGGCCAGGCGATCCGGCAACAGGGTGTCCTGGCCCTGCACATGAAGCGCAGTGTACAACTGCCGCGGATCACGGACGATGAACTGGCCCGCTGGCATTGCGGCCGGCTGATCAACGAAGCGATCGATGCGACGCTGCTGCCCGTACCAGGCCCGGTACACGTGAACGTGCCTTTCGCGGAACCGCTCTATGGCCGGACGGACAAGGAAGCGGATGAGAGGGGCACATCGCGCCTCATCGCACCCGTGATGACCGAGTCCTTCATCCTCCCCGATCATGCCCGGTGGCTGATCGGCCAGCTCTCGGCCTGCAAGAAGGTGATGGTGCTGGCAGGGCAGGGTGAATGGAGCGAGGGCATGCGCAAGCAACTCGTGCAGTTCGCCTCGCTTCCACAAGTGACCGTACATACCGAAGCCACCAGCAACCTCGACGATACGGCCTTCATCACCTGCATCGATCGGGTGATCGAAGCGGTGAGCGGGAAGAACGAGAAGGACCTGCGGCCCGAACTGTTGATCACCTTCGGTGGCGCGGTCGTGAGCAAGCGGATCAAAGCCCTGCTGCGCAAGTGGAAGCCCGCCCAGCATTGGAACGTGGACGCCGGACAACGGCACTACGATACATACCAGAGCCTCACGCACGACATCGCCGTGAGCCCGGAGATCTTCTTCGCGCAGCTGGCCCAAGGCGTGCAGCCGAACGAGAGCTTCTACGGGCAGGCCTGGAAGATGATGGACGAGAGCACACGGGGCCGGCATAACAGGATACTTGCCGCAGCACCATTCTGCGACCTCACCGTCCTCAACACCCTGAACGACCGGATCCCTGGTGATAGTGCGGTGCAACTAGCGAACAGCACTCCGGCCCGGTACGCGCAGCTATTCGATCGGGTGCGCGGCATCCGCTGGTACGGCAACCGCGGTACGAGCGGTATCGATGGGTGCACGAGCACGGCTGTAGGCGCAGCCTTCGCCACGCAAAAGCTCACCACGCTGATCACCGGTGACACGGCCTTCTGTTACGACAGCAACGCGTTCTGGAACGACCACCTTTCGCCATATCTGAAGGTGATCGTGATCGATAACGGCGGAGGGAACATCTTCCGGTACATCGAAGGTCCGGACAAGGACCCCGATCTGCTGCCGTGGTTCGAAGCGCCACACGGTCGCGATATCGAGAAGCTTGTGAAGAGCTTTTACCTCCCCTATTTCCAGGCGAACGACCACGCGACATTGGATGTCGGACTGGACAAGCTCTACGCGGACCATGACAAGCCTGCAGTGCTCCATGTCCTCACCGATGCACGAACTTCTCCGGAGGTCCTCCGTTCTTATTTCAACCAACTCCGCACATGACGAACAGTGCGCCTGCACGCTTCCGTCGCGCGTGCCCGCCCCGGGCACGTCATCGCGGTTAACATGCATTCCATGAGCTCCCGCAACTGGACCACGATCAAGGAATACGAAGACATCCGATTCGAGTTCTTCGAGGGCATCGCCAAGATCACGATCGACCGACCCGAGGTGTACAACGCCTTCCGGCCGGACACGAACAAGGAGATGATCGACGCGATGGACATCGCCCGCGAGGACCCGGCGATCGGCGTGGTGGTGCTCACCGGCGCGGGCGACAAAGCCTTCTGCAGCGGTGGGGACCAGAACGTGAAAGGACGCGGCGGCTATATCGGTACCGATGGGGTGCCACGCCTGAACGTGCTCGATCTGCACAAGCGGATCCGCGAGCTGCCCAAGCCGGTGGTGGCGATGGTGAACGGCTATGCGATCGGTGGTGGCCACGTGCTGCATGTCGTGTGCGACCTCACCATCGCAGCCGAACATGCGCGCTTCGGGCAGACCGGCCCCAAGGTGGGCAGCTTCGACGCGGGCTTCGGCAGCAACTACCTGGCCCGCCATGTGGATCAGAAGAAGGCCCGCGAGATCTGGTTCCTCTGCCTGCAATACTCGGCGCAGGAAGCGCTCGACATGGGCATGGTGAACAAGGTGGTGCCGCTGGCCGAGCTGGAGGACACGACCGTGGAATGGTGCCGGATCATGATGCAACGCAGTCCGCTCGCCCTGCGCATGATCAAGCGCGGGTTGAACGCTGAACTGGATGGTCAGCGCGGGTTGATGGAGTTCGCCGGGGACGCCACCTTGATGTACTACCTGATGGATGAGGCGCAGGAAGGACGCAATGCGTTCCTGGAGAAGCGGGCACCGGACTTCCAGAAGTTCCCGAAGTTCCCGTAAAGGATCAACTGCAGAGGCGCAGAGAACGCGGAGGCTCGCTCAGGGATGAAACAATGGTTACAGGCATTCCGGTTGCGCACGCTGCCTTTGGCCGTGAGCAGCATCATCGTTGGAAGTGCATTGGCGGCCATCGTGGATCCTTTCGTGATGGACCATCCGGGATTCCGGATCAGTGTTCTCGTACTCGCTTTGATCACCGCGATCCTCCTACAGATCCTCAGCAACCTGGCCAACGACCTGGGAGATCACCTGCACGGTACGGATAATGTGGATCGCGTTGGACCTCAACGCAGCGTACAAAGCGGAGCCATCACCTCCGCCCAGATGCGCCGAGCGATCCTGATCTGTGGCTCTCTCGCCTTCATCAGTGGCTGCGCCTTGATCACGGTGGCGCTCGGTATCACCCTGGAGACCTTGTTCTTCCTATTCCTGGGAATTGCGGCCATTGTTGCCGCGGTGAAGTACACCTTCGGTAGCACTCCCTATGGCTACGCAGGTCTGGGGGACATCAGTGTCTTCCTGTTCTTCGGCATCGTGGGTGTCGGTGGTACGTTCTACCTCCACACCACGGCATTCGCATGGCCGGTCTTGTTCCCTGCCGTGGCCATGGGCCTGCTAAGCACCGGCGTGCTCAACGTGAACAACATGCGCGACATCGTCAATGATGCGGCCAGCGGTAAAAGGACCGTGGTGGTACGTATGGGCTCCGCGATCGCGCGCATCTACCATACGCTGCTCGTCGCAGGCGGAATCCTCGGCCTCGTCGGCTTTGCGCTCCTGGCGGACCTCGGATGGTCCATGTGGCTCTTCATGCTCGTGGTCCCCGGTTTCATCGTGCACCTGAAGAGGATCTGGACCACCCCTGAGCCACGCGGCCTGGACCCGCAATTGAAAGTACTGGCCATGGGCACCTTCGTTACCGCGGTCCTCTTCGGGCTGGGCGTTATCCTTGCGAAATGATCGCCGCACGATGGGTCGAGAAGACCTTGGAGCCACGCTTCGAGCTGGGTACGTCCAAGGGCCCGATCAATGCACGGACCGTGTGGTACCTGATGGCCTGGCACACCGAACGACCCGAGGTCATCGGGATCGGTGAAGCAGCGCTCTTCCCCGGCCATAGCAAGGAATTCCCAGCGGATGTCAAGTCGAAGCTGATCGAACTATGCGCCGGAACGAGCGACTGGCATCAACGGCTGACCACCGACCTTGTGGACGTTCCCAGCGTGCGCTTCGCCGTGGAGCAGTGCCTGCGCGATCTGGTGGTGAGCGGCACCAAGCAACTCTACCCATCAGACTTCACGCTAGGCCAGCGCGCGATCCCGATCAACGGGCTGGTCTGGATGGGCGACAAGGCCACCATGAAGCAGCGGATCCGCGAGCAGATCGACAAAGGCTTCACCACCGTGAAGATGAAGATCGGCGCGATCGGCATCGATGACGAACTGGCGCTGCTGAAGGCCGTGCGGAACGAGTATGACGCACGCACGATCACCCTGCGCGTGGACGCCAACGGCGCCTTCGACCAGCGCAGCGTGCGCGATGTTTTGCATCGCCTGGCCGACCTGGAGGTGGAGAGCGTTGAACAACCCATCGCGCCCGGCCTTTACGAGGCCATGGCCGAGCTCTGTGCGGACACGCCCCTCCCGATCGCCTTGGACGAGGACCTCATCGGTCTGAACCATCCGGACAACAAACGTGACCTGCTCGATACCGTTCGACCGCAGCACATCGTGATCAAGCCGAGCCTCGTCGGCGGGTGGGCTGCGGCGCAGGATTGGATCGATCTCGCCGCGCAACGCGGCATCGGCTGGTGGATCACCAGCGCGCTGGAAAGCAGCATCGGCCTCAACGCGATCGCACAGTGGACGGCAACATTAGCGATCGATCGGCCGCAGGGCCTTGGTACCGGATCGGTGTACGCCAACAACATCCCCACTCCCTTGGAGGTGAACGCCGGAGCGTTGTGGTACCGGCCCGAAGGGAGCTGGGACCTGCGAGGGATCACCGCTTCGTGATCCGATGCGGCATCCTCCCGGATGCTTGCGACCTTTGTGGCATGGCCTTCGTGTTCGATGCGATCACCGTGGATGGCAGGACCCTGCGGTCCGTCGACGCCATGCAGTTCTTTGATCGCCTGGGTGCGAAGGTCAAGGACCGCCCCTGGGTGGCACCGCTCACCCGCCTGGTCTACGAGCTGATCTGTTACAAGACGAGGCCCCTTGGCGTGCAGACCAGCGGCACGACCGGAGCTCCGAAGCCGTTGCGGATCCCGCGCCGCGACCTCGTCAGCAGCTCGAAGCTCACTGCACAGGTGTTCGAACTTCATGCCGGCGATCGCGCGCTGATGTGCCTTCCGGGCGCCTTCATCGCGGGCAGGATGATGATCGTGCGCAGCATGGTGCTCGGCCTTGACCTGCACCTGATCGATCCGCGCGGCAGCCTGCTCGACAACCTGCGCACCCGCGACCGGTTCCGTTTCGCCGCGATGGTACCCTTGCAACTGCACCGGGCGATCCAGGAGGACCGTGCGCGTGTGGAGGAACAGTTCGATACGATCCTGCTGGGTGGCGGGCCTGTGAGCGCGGTGTTCACCCAGGACATCGCGGACCTGCGCGTCAGGGTGTACCAGGGCTACGGCAGTACGGAGACCGTGACCCACGTGGCCCTTCGCGCGTTGAACGCGGCCACCGGCGCACAGGAACACGGTGTGAACGCGCCATTCCGCGCGATCGGCAAGGTGAGCTTCGGACGTGATCCGCGGGGGTGCCTGGTGGTGTACACGCCACACCTCTCCACCAAGCAGCACGTGACCAACGACCTGGTGGAGCTGATCGATGACACGGCGTTCCGCTGGCTCGGTCGCTTCGACAACGTGATCCTCAGCGGCGGCAAGAAGATCTTCCCCGAAGGTCTCGAAGCACGGACCTCCGGCGTGATCCCCTACGCGCATTATTTCACCGCGACACCGGATGATGTGTTGGGCCAGACGGTGATGCTCGTGCTTGAGACCGACCGCCCGCAGGATGAGGTGCTACCTGAAGTGATGGAGCGCATCATGGAGGCCCTGGAGCCACATGAATGGCCGCGACGGGTGCAGGCCATCCGAAGTCTGCAACGAACGGGAACGGGAAAAGTGATCCGCCACCAGGAATGAGCGGCTTCCTCCTGCTGCTTCTCTTCTACGCGGTCGCCTTCGTGATCGTGGTATGGCCGCTGCACTGGATGCTGCACCTCTTCCTTCGGAAGGACCGTTATGACCTGCGGTTCTATCGCCAACCCTCCTATTGGAGGCTGTACTTCTGGGTGTTCGGTACGGCGATGTTGATCACCTTCAGCGCGAACATCCTTCGAGGCTGGTTCAGCTGATATCAGCGCATGTTGTTCACCGCCTCCGCATCGAAGGGCTCCTCGTCGTCATCCAGCGGCTTGCTGGCGGTATAGGTGCGCCACTTCTCCAGGACGGCCTGCATGTCCGCCGGCAGCAGGCTCTCGAAGTGCATGCGTTCCCCGGTGACGGGATGATCGATGTCGAGCGTACGCGCATGCAGGGCCTGTCGTGGCAGCTGCTTGAAGCAGTTCTCCACGAACTGCCGGTACTTCGTGAAGGTCGTGCCCTTCAGCACGCGATCGCCCCCGTAGGCAGCATCGTTGAAGAGCGGATGGCCGGTCCATTGCATGTGCACCCGGATCTGGTGCGTGCGCCCGGTCTCCAGCTTGCATTCCACCAAGGTCACATAGCGGAATCGCTCGAGCACCTTCCACCGCGTGATGGCCGGCTTGCCCTGGTCGCCTTCCGGATAAACGAATTGCACCGTTCGGTCCTTCACGCTGCGTCCGATGTGCCCTTCGATCACGCCTTCATCCTCCGTGAAGTCGCCCCAGACGAGCGCGCTGTAACGGCGGTCACTCGTGCGGTCGAAGAACTGCCGGGCGAGGTGTGTCAGCGCCTCCTCCGTCTTCCCGATGACCATCACGCCGCTGGTGTCCTTGTCCAGTCGATGCACGAGACCGGGCCGGGGTATCTCCGCACCTGGCGTGCTCGGTAGTTTCCCGAAATGGAAGAGCAGCGCGTTCACCAGGGTACCGGTCCAATTACCATGACCAGGGTGCACCACCAGCCCGGCCTGCTTGTCGATCACCAGGATGTGGTCGTCCTCGAACAGCACCTTCAGCGGGATCTCCTCCGGTAGGATCTCGACCTCACGCTGCGGATAGGGAAGTACGATGCTTATCTCGTCTCCGGGCTTCACTTTCTGGCTCGGCTTGGCGGACTTACCGTTCACGAGCACGTTGCCCGCCTTGGCGGCGACCTGGATCCTGTTGCGAGAGGTGTGGGCCAGCCGGTCGAAGAGGAACTTGTCCAGCCGTATGAGCGACTGCTTCGGATCGCACACGATGCGATGGTGCTCATAGAGCTCCTGCTCCTCCCCCCCTGGATCGAATTCCTGCTCCATCAGTGCTGCACGACAAGGCGTCCCTGGCCGATCACGTCGCCATCATCGTCGAGCAGATGCAGGACATAGAGACCATTGGTCAGCGAGGCGGTGTTCATGGGAGCGGTCCCGTTCCAGTTCTCATGGAACACCTCACGCCCGACCGCATCCAGGCACCGCACGGAGGAGCGACCGGTGATCCCGCCGGGGGTAAGGATCCGCACCAGGTCGGAAGCCGGGTTCGGAATGAACAGCAGGTCCGTTGGTCCATGGTCCGTCTCATCGATGGAGGCCCACGGATCCACTTCGGACACCATGACCGGCCGCATCATGAGCGAACCGCTGAAGCTGGTATTCTGGAAGCTCCCACTGGTCTGGTAATGGATCTTGGTCCGGTTGTTCCTGTTGCGATCGAAGCCAAGGTTCATCTTCACCGCGTTCGTCTGCACCCAGCCGATGTAGATCGTCCCCTCCACGCGGATCGCACTATCCAGCGGGTACTCGACGAACTTGTCGATCCCGTCGAGACGATATTCAGGCGAGGAGAAGGAGAAGTTCTGGTGCTGGATCACCTCCGGGCTCAAACTGGTCCATATCGTAAGCAGGAAGGAGCCCTGGGTCGGCGCCGGATCCGGAGGCTGGTTCGCCACCGGGTTGAAGTACATGCGGATGGCACGCAGGGAATCCGCGCCGATGAGATCGAAGCGGTACGCAAGTTTCGCGCCCGCCTGGTTGAGGCTGTAGCCCATCTCCGCGGACCCGTCGTCGTACGCGTAATAGTTGCTCAACTCCTGCGTCAGCCGCATCGTGTCATTGTACTGGTTGATATCCGGCGTGGCCTCCGCCAGGAACCGGACATCATGGAAAGCGACATCCGTGGACGCGGCGTTGTCGAACACGAAGAAGTTCGGCGCACTGTTGATCGGATGGGTGGTGTTGATGATGCTCGCCGCGTTATTGTTCGGGCTCACCCCGTTCACGAAGGATGCAAGAGGCCCTCCATCCTCGTTCACCGCGGTCATGCCGTACTCGATCAACCGGTCGTTGATGTCGAGGTTCCTGATCCGTTCGTTGACCTGCAGTGCCATGGCCGAACCCGGAGCGACCTGGAACTGATCGAACGGGATGGAGGTATAGGTCTGAAGAACGCTCGCCTCCGGCATCACCCAGGCCACGTCCACGATGCGCACATCATTGTAGGACCGCTGTCGCCCGAGGCGCACATAGTCCAGGTGCCAATGGTCGAAGGAACCGCTGAGCGTGGCATAGTTCACGAAGCGGAACTGGAAATCAGGCTTCAGGAAACGACTTTGTGTGATGGGCACGAGGACCTGCTGGAAGGGTGCCTGATCCACATAGGGAATGGCCCATGCCTTGTACCAGGTCTGCTCGTCCGGCGCATAGAATTCAAGAAGAAGGCTATCGATCACCTGGGGGAACGTATCCCCGCTGAGACCCTTCGCTTGATAGAAGAAGCTCAGGTAAATGGAATCACTCGCAGGGTAGTCCAGGTCGATCGGAACGGACGTGAGCCTGTCCGCCCGGCCATGCGATGTGTAGTTCGCGAAGTCATAGGGATAGCCGGTCCGCGCGAGCCCATCGAAAGTGGCCACACCGATCGTCGGTGGATCGACCGGATAGGTGCCATTGATGTACACATCATCATCCTGCCAAAGGACCAAGGGCGTGGCCACGTTGTTCATCATGTAGGTGCCCTCGGCCGGAGGCACGAGATATACCAACAGTGAATCCTGCACCAACGATGGCGGATCGATGAAGGTGGTATCAGGGGGCGGTGCGGTCAACGAGTCGCGGATGTTGTACGCCGGCCAACCCTCAACGACGGAGCTCGTGGGCGGATAAACGGACAGGTCACGCACCGTGATCATCACACTTGGCAGCGGGATGCGCGTGGTGACCGGCGGATCGCTGGCATCGATGACGGTCCGGAAGGTCGTATCCGTCATGTAGCGCATGCCAGGAGTGGATGACCCGTCCACTTCCAGGCGGTAGACCGTATGGTCCAGGGTCACCCCGGCATCGGTCTCCGTTGCGTTCCGCTTCCGCGTCCGATCGATGGAGAAGTCATCCATCAAGGGCACTTGTTGCGTGATGAACTGGTATTCGAAGTGCCGCTTCACACCGTCGTCGATCTTGACCCGGGACCCGTGGTGTGAAGGCCTTGCTGACAGTGGCTGCAGAAGCTCTCCTTGCGCGATCGCACCCAGCCCGGCGCAGCATGCACCGATGATCGTCAAAGTCCTAAGGTGCTTCATGCAGGGTATCGGTTTCCGTATAGCGCGTCGGGTCGTTCCATCCCTCACTCGGTCGAAGGCCCGCCGTATCCGCGGTCAACCAGATGTCGATCGAGCTCCCGAGCGGAATGCGGTTGTTCGCGGATGCGGCGGGTGATTGCCTACGCACCCTCGCCAACGTGGAATCCACGCTGGTATTGCAACCAGCACATTCCACGAGGACCCCAAGGTTCAGGGAGGCCATGTTCAACACCATCTGTACCTCCGCATTGGTCAACCCGGCGAGGTCCGGTACAGGGACGCGTTGACCGTGATCCCCGCTGCCCAGGACCAGCGTGATGGACTCCCCCTGCGCGATCCGGGCATCCGGTGCGATCGGCACACCCTTGTACATCTGGGCGATGACACAATCCACACAAGGGTCCGGCTTGTACTGGAGTTCCTTCACCTTCAGCCCGATGATATCGAGGACCGAGATAGCCTGTCGTTTGGACAAGTCCACCAGCCTTGGCATGTCGATCATCCTGGGGTGGCTCGCGTTCAACACCAGGTAGACCTTCCGCCCCGGCTTCACATCCACACCGGCATCGGGATCCTGATCCACCACGCCGCCCTTCGGCAACTCGTTCGAGTAGATGGAATCGATCACCACGGCATGCAACTCCCTGGCGGCCAGCATGGACGTGGCTTCATCCAGCGACAGGCCGGACAGATCAGGAACGCGCGCGGCGGTGCCATGCAAGGTGTATGCACGCAGCCAGAGCCAGCCGCCGAAGAGCAGCAGGATCACCAGCACCAATGGGGCCACGATATGGAACAGACGCCCGCGCATCGTGAAAGGCGGCCAAAGATAGCCGGACCGCCCGGCGGCGGTTCCACAGGCCCCCGTTCACAGTTCCTGACCGCCCTTCCCGGTGATCACGGCTGACCATACCAGCTTTGCTGCGACCCCGAAACCATGGCAACCGAACCCATCGCCATCTTCTGCGGAGGCTACACGGGCGAGTCCGTGATCAGTTTGCAGAGCGCACGTACCATGATGGATGCCCTGGATGCCGAGCGGTATGAGGGCCTATTCGTTCAGGTGGAACGCTCCGGCTGGACCTGCCTGCGGACCGATGGACGTGAAGTCCCCTTCGATAGGGCGCTATTCACGGTCGACCGCGGTCAGGGTCATGAACGCTTCGCCGCCGCGCTGATCGCGATCCATGG
>Ga0116144_10005187_pt1 | contig 11973 bp, 11 predicted proteins | sample AD_UKC035_MetaG_FD_89746 | JGI IMG/M metagenome (GOLD analysis project Ga0116144, IMG submission 89746) | Active sludge microbial communities of municipal wastewater-treating anaerobic digesters from USA - AD_UKC035_MetaG | ecosystem: Engineered > Bioreactor > Anaerobic > Digestate | place: USA... | reverse complement strand
TCGGTGAGTTGGCGAGCCATTGTTACGAACTCGGGAGAGCGGCCTGGGCGAAAACGGGATACATCGTGTCGAAGACCGAGCGGTAAGCGTCCCACATCATCTCGATAAAAATGCTCTGGCTTCGAACGGTAACGAGCGAGAACTTCAGCCGATCGATCGCGTCGTCGGTCATCAAGAATACCGGCTCATGGCCGAAGAGTCCGCGCGCGTCAACCGCCGGGTTCTGATCCGAGATGATCGTGAGGAATAGACAGAACCCAAGCCACGAATCGAGCGTGCCGGCGGCAACGTAGCTTCGCCAGTTCGAGCCGTTGTACTTGATTCCCGCGCCGGCGGAGATGCCGTGCTTCTGATCGCACTGGACGATCCGCGGCCAGTTCGTCCCGCGATAGAGCGTCGTCGGGATCGTCGCCGGGATCAATTCAGGCCACTTCCCGGGAGAACTCGCTCCCGAAGGATAGCCAAGCGTCGTATAGCCATGAGCGCGCATGTCCTCGATGAACGGCGTCGTTTTCATGATCTCGTGAAAACGAACGTGGTTCGACGGGAACGACGTGCCAGGGAAAATGCTCGTATCGCCGGTGATCGACATCATCGGCGCCGAGTTGAGGAAGACTCCGGCGGTGTGGATGTTGAACGCGAGCCCGGAGCCTTGATGCCCGGTCGTCATTCCCCACGTCGCGCCGGTCATCACCCAGCCGTAGTAGTCGATGCCGATCTGGATCAGGTTGTAGAGGACGGCGTCCCACGTTGCTTCTTCGCCCGCCGTTCGATCGAGAAGCAGCCGAAGATACGCTCGACCCGCGTTGATGTTGATGTCATTCGGGTCGTGCCCGGAAAGGTTGAAAAGGCATGGCCCGTGATACTGCCGCTTATCGCCGGCCGCCGTGAACTGTGCCGTCGTCTGCTTGCCCATGTAATCGAGCCACGTCGCCGAGACCGTTGATAGCAGCGAGGCAAGAGTTGGGATCTCGCTGCTATCTCCTCGCCCCGTCGACGACGGGCCTGGATTCGCGAGCCGAAGATTCGAGATCAGCGATTTGCGGACTTGAGAGATGTTGTGAATCGTCTTCGTGTGCTTCGCCCAGGTCGGCCGGAACGAGCCCGGCGCCGGAGCGGCCGGAAGAACCGATAGGACGCAGAAAGCGTTCGTGAACGGACGCGAGAACTTCTCTTCCGGGCCGTGCCCTCGATCCGCGATCAGTCCGGCCTTGCTCCGGCAGTGAACGACCGTCGTTCCGCCGCGCGCGACGTTCGGGACGATGTTGACCGGGAACTGAAGCCGCATCGCCGCGTCATACTGACGCGAGCCGCCAATATTGGTTATGTGACCGGCTTTCGTATCCTTGTTCCACTTCGCCGGGTCCTGTTCCAGCGGAGGATTCGCGAACGGCTGCTTCGACTGGAACTCGAGCCAGTCGATGTCCAAATACGAGCCGTTCTGCATATGCCCGCCGCCGAGATCGACGTAGGCGGGCGTGACCGAGATGATTCGGACGTGCGGCTCGACTCCGGTTTGCGAGAGCGGAATCACCCACCAGTCGCCGCCATTCTGCCCCGTGACGAATCGGCCGGTCCAGTACGGCTTATCGAAGGTGAATCGGAATTCGAATGTTCGCCCCGAAGTCGTGATCGACTGCACGACCTCGCTGCGCCAGTCCTCGCCCGAGTCCGGCGGAGGAGCGGCTCCGGTCGCTTCGACGACGGAAGACGTGTAGGCGGACACGTTGAGCGAGACGTCGCGCGCGCGGACGCGATACGTGTACGAAGTCGACGGCGTGAGCCCCTCGTCGAGATACTCGGTCGTCGAATGCGCGATCGTTGCGACGATCGAGCCATTCCGCTCGACGTCGTAATTCAGCACGCCGCTTCCCGTATCCGTCGACGCCGCCCAGTCGACGAGGATCGAGTCGGATCCCTGGCTCTCGGCCGTGAGCGAGCCGGGAACCGTCGGCGGGACGACATCGGACGATTCCGCGTCCGTCGTTGCGAGGACAGCGGCAGAGTACGCGGAGAGGTTCCCGGCGACGTCGCGCGCGCGGACCCGATACGAATACTGCGTCGACGGCGTGAGACCCTGATCGTGGTAGAACGTGGAAGCAGCCGGAACCACGGCGACGATGGATCCGTTGCGTTCGACGTCGTAATTGAGAACGCCGCTTCCCGCGTCCGTCGACGCGCTCCAGTCCGGCAAGAGCGACGTCGGACCCAGCACGCTAACGGACAGCCCGGACGGCACCGTCGGCGGCGTTAAGTCCGCGCCTTCGACTCCCGCCAGCTCCGAGATTTCTTCGGCCGTCAGCGCCGTCCGATAGAATCGGACGTCGTCGATTTGCCCAGCGAACTCCGATCCTCCGGACGGCGCTTGCGCGCCGATAACGATCGGAATCCCATCCGTCGAGTCAAGATCCCCTGTCTTCGACTGTACTTGGTCGAGAACCGCGTCGATGTAGAACCGCATCTCGGCTCCGTCGTAGACAAGCGCGAGATGGTGCCACGTCGCGAGATCGAGCGTCAGTAGCGAGATGTATCCGGTCGTCCCCGCCGTCGTCTTGAGCCGGAAGCGAACCGTCTGCCCGGTCGCGAGCGAGAACATGAACCAGGTCGAAGCGGGATCGCCCAGCGCCGTACCCTTGACAATGACGCGCTGGAACGTGTCGGCGAAGTCGATGCATCGGATCCAGCACGTTACCGTGAGCTGATTCCCGGACACCCACCACGTTCCCGCCTCGGCGCGGCCGACGACGCCGTTGAGATCGAGCGCGCGCGACCCCTCCTTCGCCGTCGTTCCGGTCGCCGCGCCAACGTTGACCGCGTGCCGATCGTGTCCCGACGAATCAGCGAACTGCGCCGGCGAGCCCGTTTCCTCGAATCGATACCACGCCTCGAGAAGCGGTTGCGTCGTGTGTGAGCTGCTCGACGACGACGACGTACTCGAAGACGAGGTTGAGCTTGAGCTGGTCGAGCTGGAAGTCGAGCTTGAACTCGTCGACGATGACGACGTCGAACTCGAACTCGTTGAAGTCGATGACGACGACGAGCTTGTGGAGCTGCTCGAAGACGAAGAGCCGGACGAAGATGACGACGAAGACGATCCCGAGCTGCTCGATGACGAGGAAGAAGACGACGAAGACGACGACGACGACGTTGAACTCGAACTCGTCGAACTCGAGCTGGTCGATGACGACGACGTACTCGATGACGAAGTCGACGACGACGTTGAACTCGAACTCGTCGAACTCGAGCTGGTCGACGTCGAACTCGAGCTGGTCGATGACGACGACGACGACGACGAACTCGTTGGAGCGGCGTCGTCGGGATCTCCCAGCGCCACATCCCATTCAAACGAGCGAAGCGCGTCCGAGTACACCCGGACCTCGTCGATGGCGCCGCGGAACGCCGGGATCTCGCGATCCACGTCCATTCCCACGAACACGCGACCGGGCTCGACGACAAGCGCTCCCGATGCCTCTTGCCGAGCGACGAGGATGCCGTTGAGCCAGAGCTGGAGTTCGAATCCGTCGTAGGCGAAACCGACGTGCTGCCACTGCGCAATCGTCAGCGGGAAATCGGCAGCGACGAGGATGAAGGTGCCTTCCTCGGTCTTGACCGTTGCCCCGAAAACCAGCGTCCCGAGATCGATCACGAACAGATTCCACGCGATCCCGCCCGGAGCCGCCTCGACCGACGAGCGGATGATGATGTCCGCGATCGTGTTCGAGGCGTTGGGGAAGATCCACGCCATCGCCGAGATCTCGGACCCGACGACGTTCCACTCGCCGGTGTCCACGTAGCCCACAAACGGAACGTCGTGCGCGATGCCGGCGCGAAACGCTGCCGTCCCGAAGTACTTCCCGTTCGACGGTCGGAGCTGCACCGGACCGAAAACCGAGCCGTGCCGCGCGTGGCCGGAGTAGTCGATGACCGTCGTCGAGCCGACGGCCTCGTTGAGCGGCAAGTACAGTTCGAGGTTCGGGACGACCGGGTCCGGGAGATTCTCGCCGTAGGAGACGACGCGGATTAATTGCGTGACGACCGTCGGCTCGGCAGATCGCGCGCGGATCGTCGTCGTGAGCCAGTATTCTCCCGGCCGAATCGCGTCGAAATTGACCTTGTTCTCGACGATCCACGACAGCCGCCCGCCCGGCCGCGGGACCTCTTGCCGGACCGAGGACGTACCCTCGATCTCGGGATCCTCCGACTCCTCGGAGCCGTAGCGCCGCAGCGTCCACGTCGCCGACGTCAGCGCGAAGACTACCGAGCGATCGCGATCGAGAACCTCGTAGAGGAATCGGCGAGTGCTTCCCGCGTGGACGACGTCGACCTCTCGTAGCTCAAGACGCATGGCCGGAGCGCTCCTCGAAAAGGATGTCGAGCGTCGTCGGGATCACGGCGACGCGATAGTGCTCCGGGACTGGAAAGTACGGCGGAGGCGAAGAAGAGGAAGACGACGTCGAGCTTGAACTGGACGTCGAAGACGTACTCGAACTCGAAGTCGAGGAGCTGGTTGAGCTGCTCGACGTCGATGACGTGCTCGAAGAAGAAGTCGAGGAACTGGTCGATGACGAAGTCGACGATGAACTCGTGGAGCTCGAAGACGTCGACGATGACGAACTACTCGACGAAGACGAAGAACTCGAAGACGAGCTTGACGACGAAGATGACGTCGAGCTGCTCGAAGTCGAGGAGCTTGTCGAGCTCGAAGACGCCGAAGAACTCGTCGAGCTACTGGACGTCGAGGACGATGTCGAAGAGCTGGTCGATGAGGACGAAGTCGAAGAGCTGGTCGATGACGAACTAGTCGAGCTTGAAGTCGAGGAAGAAGACGTCGACGAACTCGAAGAGCTGCTCGACGACGAGAAGTCACTCGAAAAGACGAAGACCGATCCGCTGCGCGGCCGATGGAACAGCGCCCAAGCCGCGGGATCCGCGAGCAAGCGGACCTCGCCCTCGGATAGCGCGCGGTTGATGAACACGGCGTCGGCGAAAGCGCCCTTGAACGTGTCCGTCGACTTGACGATTCCGATCGTCGTTTGGTTGACGGAGCTGAGCGCGGTTACGCCCTGGGTATTCTCGTTCTCGAGTTCGCCGTCGATGAAGCACTGCCGCCGACTATCGGAATGGAAAACGCCGCAAACGTGGGTCCACTTCCCAGCGTCGACCGTTCGGACCGACGTCGCGAAGCGATGGTCGCCTGAATTCGTCCACTGCCCGGCGATCAGCTTGTGGTCGCCGCGGACGTAGATATGGAGCCCTTCGAAGACGTCGGCGGAGTCCTTGAGCGCCAGAACTCCGCGATCGACGGTGAATCCGGTCGTCGGCTTGACCCACGCCGCGAGCGTGATCGGGACGCCGGTCTTGATCGCGAAATTCCCGCGGAATTGCTGCGACGAGCCGGTGATGACGTTGCCCAGCTCGGGATCTCGTAGCGCCGACCACGACGCTCCGACCGTATCGACGAGGTGCCGACGACGGCCGGAGAAGTCCGCGGCGCGCTTCGTCTCGCGGGTGACGAACGGGTACCACGCGAGGACCTCGCGCGCGAACGAGAGTTCGCGGTTGAGGATTGGGACTTGCGGGCGGCCGTACTTCGACACGGACCCCCCTTAGACCGTGAAATTCGTCCGGATCGTCTCCGACGCGCCGACTTGGACCACGCCGACGAGGATGCCGTAGCGATCCGTGGGCCAGGTCGTTCCCGCGTCGACCGACGCCTGAAGATAGACCTCGACCGGTCCGGCGCAGTTCGTCTCGCCGACGACCGTAAACTCGACGATTCCGCCGAGATAGAGATTCGCGGAATTATCTCGGGTCGCGCTCTCTTCGCCCGCGCCGTTGGCGACGGAAACTCCACTCAACTCCGTCACCGCAGCGGCGAAAACCATCGCGCCGTCGGCGTCGAACTTGAAATAGTCGACCTTCGCCGTGACGACGACGCCGTCGCCGGTCGCGTTCCATGCGTGGAAACGGAAGTGCTGGGGTAGATACGGAGCGTTCACGAGACCTCCTCGATCGCGTCGGTGAGCGGGCATAGTACACCAGCCCGCACCAATCCGGCGAGGAAACGGCCCTCGGCCGCGGAGTCGTGCCACCCGGCCGGCTTCTTCCCCTGCGGAAACGTCCAGAAGTAATGATGCCCGTCCGGGTCCGAATCCGACGCCGAGAACGAGTCGAAGCCGAGGAAATAGGCGGGAGCGGAGAGCCTCCCGAGCTGCCGGAAGTGCTCGATCGCGACGATCCCCGTCGAGGGGACCGCAAAGTTCCGCGGCCCGACCGGCTCGTCGAGCGCGAATTCCGGGCGTCGGCTCATTTCGCGCGCGAGCGCCATCGGAATCCAACTCAGCTTCCCGCCGCGAGCCCGCGTCTTTTCTTCGAGCGAACGGTAGTTCCGATGCTCGGTCGCGTCGTCCGGCCCCCAGATGAAAAACGCGGTCTCGTCGTACAGCTCGGGCGATCGCCGAGTCGGGCCGCGCCGATCGTTCGAGAAATCCGCGATCGTCACCCAGATCGACGTCTTCGAGCCGACGCGCCGATCGTACGGCGGCTCGACGTGGAATTGGTTGTAGCGGACGACGGTTCCGAAGCTATCGACGACGCAGCCGAGATCCTCCGCCATCGCCGACGGACCGTTTCCAACGAAGAGCCAGGAATTCGCGAAATTACGGCCCGGCTTGGGTCGGAATGCCTTCGGGGAATCGGAGAAAATCGGGAAATTGCGCCGTTCCGGCATCGTCGAACGCTTTCCAGATCGGGCGCGATCGGCCGATCCAGTGATAGAGGTAGAGGTTTCGGATGAGGAGAATCCGCTTGCCGAGCCGCCGGACGGCGACGTGCAGGAACTTGTCGTGATCGCAGAGCCGCGGCGGGTCCTCGGAGAATCCGCCGATCGCGTGCCACGTTTCCTTCCGCAAGCAGAACGCCATATTCAGCACGCGGCCGCGATCGGGCGGAGTCGTGACGTCGATGAGCTTCAGCGGCCGATCGGCGAGAGCGCGGCCGATCCGGCGGTGATACTCGTAGTCGTCATTCGTGTGGTCGATATCCGGCTCGATCTGCCACAGCGCCGTCGGCCCCGGGAGGCGGTTCATCATGCAAGTGAACGCGCCCGCCTCGGGCTCGGCTTTGATCGAGCGCTCGAGGATGGTGAACCAATCGCTCGTCGTGAATGCGGCGTCGTGGTCGAGGACGAACCCCCAGTCTCCGGGGAGGAGCCGATCGAAGAACTCGTTCAGCGCCCGGCCGTAGTTCCGGGTTCGATCGGGAGCGTAAGGCATCGCAGTGAGAATCATCCGACGGCCCCCTCGAACGCGACGCGCCCCCGCGGGCACCAGTGGTAGACGTAGAGCCCCTCGATCAGATAGACGCGCTTTCCCGCGCGCTGGACGCGGCGGTGGAGTTCCCAGTCGTGGCCCTTTTCGCTGCCGCCTTCCTTGAGCGGCCCCTCGGCGATCGCAACGTCGCGCGAAACCGCGAGGAAGAAACCGCTCGCGAGGTGCGCCGCGAACCCCCCGAACGTCGGCTTCGTGACGTCGACGAGACTGAACGGCCGCTTCGCGAGCGCCGTCCCGAACGCTCGGTGCTCGTCGAGATCGTCGGACTTCGGCGCGTTGACGACTTGCCAGCCCGATCGGCGGCTCGGGAGACGATTCGTCATCGCGCAGAACATCCCTGCGTGCGGCTTCTCCGCGATCGCGCGCTCGACGAGCTGGAACCACGTCGCGGACGTGAGGAAAACGTCGTGGTCGAGGAGGACGGCCCAGTCGCCGGGCTTAAGTCTTCGGAAGACGGCGTTCCATGTCCTCGCTAAATCCCTCTCGGCGTCGAATGGTATGAGCGAAAGGAGCACGCATCCTCCTCCAGACGGTCATCGGTAGCAGTTCATTCCGGCCGACCGACTCGACCGGCAAACAGAAAAGAGGCTTCCCCGTGCGGACTCGTGGGTCGAAACGCTCGAACCACTGCCGCGCGCGGAAAAGCACGGGAAAGCCATCCTCGACCATATCGGCGAGCTTCAATCCCATCTTTGGGTAGAACGAGGTGAACGGAACCTGCCCCTCCATCTCATGGAGCCGGTAGTCTTCCGCGCTCGCCGATCGCCAATGCGGGAGCGCGAAATCGTCTTCCCCGCCCCATGTGTGCGCGAGTTCTTCGAGGGCCCCTTCTCGCGCCGCTCCGAACGGAATCCCTGCGCTTACCGGGCAGAGACCGCGCTTGATAACGAGCGCCGCCGAGTAGCCGATGGCCTTGTTCCGCAGTTTCTCCAGGAGTAGGGAATCGAAGTCGTCGACGCCCGGGAGCTGGTCGTCTTCGCAAAAGATCGTAGCCTCGAAACGTCCGCGATTCGCGAGCCAAGCGTCCGAGAACGAGCCGTAGGAAATCCCGATGTTCTTCCGCCGAAGAATCTCGACGGAGATTCCGGTCTCGATCTCGTGGCGCAGCGCGAGCGCTTCGAGCCGGAGCTGGTAGCTCGCTGGCTCCAGCGGGAACGTCGGCGCGGCGACGGTAATTTTCTGAATCCGAGACGTCTTCAGCCGCGCGATCTGCGCGAGGTGGACAGCGACGAAATACGTCGGGTCGGCGACTTGCGCAGGCCAGTCGTCGCGGCGCGGCCCGCCCCAGGTCGCGAGGATGTAATGCGCGTTCATCCCCGCCACCGCGCCCTCTTCTGCTCGTAGCGGCCGGGCTTCTTTTCTGCCTGGTACTCCTCCGCAGCGTCTTTCGGCCCAGCCCATCCGAGTCCCCATTCCTCGGGCTCGAACGCTTGAATCGGAGCGATGAACGGTCGGCGAAGTCCGTCGGGCGGATCGTACCAGGTCATCTTGGCCCGCGGCCGGATGTATCCGCACGAGAGTCCGTCCGGCACGAGATCGGCGAGCTTCTTTCCGATCGCGTGATACCGATTCGTCCAGTGAACTTGTCCCCATTGATTCGCGGGATAGTCGCTGCCCATCTCCGGCCGGTTGTCGTGCGGGAGGACGCCGGATCCGCTGTCAGCCGCGAGCGCCGCGAGATCTTCGGCCGACGCAATCCCGGAACAGATCCCAGCGTGTTCTCGGGTGTGGTTCCGGCGGATGTACCCGCCGACGTAGCCGAGTTCCGGGTCCGAGAGGAGCTTGCCGACGAGGATGTGGTCGAAGCTCCCGACGGGATAGACGTAGTCGTCCTCGTTGAAGATCCAGTGCGTGAAGCCGTCGTCTTTCGTCGCCCGCCAGACGTCGGAAAAGCTGCCGTAGCTCATTCCGACATTCGGCCGGCGGAAGAGAACGGCCTCGATTTCGCAGCCCTCGACCGCTCGTTCGAGCGCGGCGTGGTACTCCGAGGAACCGTCCTGAGGCTCTTTCGGAAGCCACGGCGCGGCAACGACGACCCTTTGAACGAACGGGCTCGCGAACCGTGCGAGCCAGCGAAGATGGTGCGCGACGTAGTAGGAAGGATCGGCGTCGTGGCCGACGTTCGGGATCCGCCGGATTCCGCCCCAGGTCGCCACGACGTAGCAGATCCGGATGTCCGCCCGGCCGATGACCGACTCCGCGAGTTCGATCGCTCGCGGCGGAAGCTCAAAAGTGGGCCAGCGAAAGCGGTCGAAGATCTCCGCGGAAGTTCCACCCAACGACATAGTTCCCCTCTTTCACCGACGGACCGATGACCCGAAACCCGAGCCGAATCCAAAGCGACCGCTCGCCGATGTCGCGCGTGTGCGCGACGACGCCGCGCTCGCCGTGCGTCGCGCAGCAGATCGAGACGAGGAGCGAGGCGTAACCCTTCCCGCGATGCTCCGGCTCGACCCAGAGCCCGCCGATCCCAGCAGTTCGATCGATGACCCGAGCGGCGTCAGCCTCGATCGTGTAGTCGATCGTAAATCGCCGGAAAACGGCGACGTCGCGCTCTCCCGAGAGGAGCACGATATCCTCGACGCCCAAGATGTCGCAGCCGGATTTCCGCTGCGTGTCGAGCCATAGCGCCTCGATCGCCGGGTTGCGACCGATCGAGACATCGCCGATCGGCCGTCGCTCGACGATGAGCCCCGTCGGAGGGTCGATTACGTACGCCATCGCCACAGCCCTCCGCAGATCCGCTCGACCTCGTCGTCCGTCATCTCCGCTCGGCACGGAATCGCCACTTGCGCGGCGGAGAACGCATCGACTCCCGGGAGCCACGCTCTCGGGTTCTCCGCGGCGAAGCGGAAGCCCGGCATCACGTCGAGCCGACGATGGACCTCGCCGGCCTCGAAGCCGTGCTTGCGGGCGTGCGCGATAAAAGCGTCGCGGTCGTTCTCGAGATGCGCTTCGCCGGCGATCAGAAGCGGGAAGAACCAGAAGGCATGTTTCGGGAATCCGGGCTCGTGCGGGACCGCGTCGCTGAATCGGCACGACGCAGCTCGGAACGCCTCCGCGATCTTCTTCCGACGCATCGAGCGCCGCGCGAAGCCTTCGAGGTTCGCGAGCCCGAGCGCCGCCGCGACGTTCGTCATCTGGTACTTGCCGCCGATCTCGCTGGGCTTCTGATCGCAGCGCATCGACTGTCCGGCTTCGCGATCGAGCCCGAACCAGCGATCGAGCCGAATCGCCTTCGCGACGGCCTTTGCGTCGTCGTCGGACGGGTCGAATTGTCGGACCGCGATGCCGCCGCCGTCGCCGGTCGTGAGCTGCTTGATCGCCTGGAACGAGTAGCAGATCAGATCGCCCGAGTAGTCGTCCGAGAACGCCGTTCCGAAGGAGTGCGCTGCGTCCTGGATCAGCACCGGGCGATTCCCGAGCGGGCGCGCGTCGTCGACGACACGGCGGATCTCTGCCCACGGAGCGAGCCGTCCGCCCCAGTCGACGCCGACGACGCAGTTGATCGGCTGCCGAGAGCGGAACCGGTCGTCTTCGAGCCCGCGCGCGACGGTCTCGCCCGAGATCATCCCAGTCTTCTGGTCAACGTCGCACCAGACAATCGAGCCGCCGATGTTCACGATCGGCGCCGCGGTCGCGATGCACGTCTGCGGAGTCACGAGCGCGCGGAGATACCCGTCTCTCCGCCGGACCGCGCGGAACGCCAATTCGAGCGCCGCCGTGCCCGAGCTGGTCGCAAGGATCGAATGGAGCGCGAGCATCGAAACGGCGCGTTCGAACTCTCGAACGACTTCGCCCTCGCCGATGTACCCGCTCGCGAGAACCTTCGCGATCGCCTCGGCCGCTCGCTCCGGGTTCGGAATCGACGGGCGAAAGAGCGGAATAAACGCCGGGTCGCTCGTCATTTCCGAGCCCCAGCCGGGAATACGATCAGCTTCGGCTCGCGTCGAGCATCCGGATCCGGGCTCTTCTCGGGCGCGAGCAGCGGCCCTAGCTGCGTCTCGTAGATCCGATCGGGATCGTAGAGCTTCCGAGCGTGGAGCGACGCCGCAATCGCCCAGTCGCGATCGTAGCGATTGAGGATCTCGCGAGCGACGTCGCGGTAGTACGCCGGATTCCGAATCGGAATCTCGCTCTTGAATCGGTAGCCGAGCGTCGACTTCGGTACGAACTCCCACAGGCTCGGGACCTCGGAGTTGACGACGCAGAGCTTGCTCCCCGTCAGCATCGCCTCGGCGAGGACCAGCGAGCAGTTCTCCGATTCGGTCGGGAAGACGAACATCGTCGCGAGCTTTTGCAGCGCGACGACGTCATCGTACGGAACCGAGTGCAGCCATCCCGATCCGTTGTCGGGCGTTAATTCGAGCCGATCCTCGTCGCTCCCGCGCGCGGCCGCGGTCTCGGCCCAACGCGACGTCAGCGCGAAATCGACGGCCTCTTCGACGCCCTGCGCGTCGGCCTCGCGAAGCATCTGAGCGATATACCGCTCATCCTTCTTCTGATTCGCGTGCGCGTTGACGAGCACGAGGAACGGGTTCCGTCCGCCGCGCTTCCACTCCGCGACGAGCGCGAGCAACCGATCGACCCCCTTCGCCCGCCATCGCGGCGTCGAGAACGGATAGACGAGCACGATGTCGCG
>Ga0116144_10005180_pt1 | contig 11979 bp, 11 predicted proteins | sample AD_UKC035_MetaG_FD_89746 | JGI IMG/M metagenome (GOLD analysis project Ga0116144, IMG submission 89746) | Active sludge microbial communities of municipal wastewater-treating anaerobic digesters from USA - AD_UKC035_MetaG | ecosystem: Engineered > Bioreactor > Anaerobic > Digestate | place: USA... | reverse complement strand
GGGCGATTACGGCGTGTCGGCCAACAGCCACTATGTCAACATCGCCACGCAGTTCAAGACGCTGCAGACGGGCTACGCCACCGTCATCCCCGGTTCGCCCAACAAGCTGCTGGTGTACGACGAGACGATGACGCTGGTACGAACCATCAACCTGCACGCAGACATCGTCGCCGTGGCTGGCGTCGCCATGTCGTTCGTGCCGGTCAATGCCGACGACGAGACCGAGTTCTGGGTGCTCGGCACCGGCCCCGCTCCCGACAGCCACATCACCGTCTGGCATCTCGACGCCGATGGAGCGATCATCGCTGACGACACGCTGGATCTCGACGGCATCATCCCTGGTGGCGACGTTGCCTCCGGTATCGCTGCCAGTCCCTTTGATGGCCCGCATGTGCAGGTGGTGACCGACAAGCACCTGCTCTACATTCTGCCCAGCGGCGGTTCGCCCGTTCTCGACTACGCACTCGACTTTGCGGTGGACCTCGGCATCACCGACCCCGACATTTCGTCGGCCGTCGTGGTGCGAGATATCAACGCATCGCTGCGTGGCGAGATGCCTGACGGCATCATGGTGCTCGTCGATAAGACCGCCAAGAAGTTGTACGGTGCGTCCGACGTGGCAGGCGAAAGCCCCACGCTGCTCGGAGAGATCGATCTGTCGACGCTGGTCGACACGGCGACTGCCGAAGGCCTGGCGTACGACTACGATACGCACGAGGTGCTTTTGGCGCTGCGGGCTGCCAGCGGACCGAGCGACAGAATCTGCCGGCTCGTTCTCGATTGGGAGGCCGAGACGCCGACTGCGACGTTGCAGTCCACCAAGTTGGTGACTGCCGGCATCAAGGGTCTGGCCCAGACGCTCTACCAGCCGCAAGTCGAGTTGACTGCCACGTTCCACGACCGCAACAGCACGCCGTGGGCCGTGACCACTTTCAAGGCAGTCGGAACTGCCGGCGAAGTGACTGCGCTGTTGGCGGCGAAGATCGTCGCTGGTGGCACGTACGGCGTTGAGACGCTCGTGGAAAACCCGTTCTGTCTGCAGCCGACGCTCAACGACGGCATGCCTGACCCCACCGAGTTTGTGGCGTTTTCCGGCGGCTCCGACGGCGCTGCGCTCACGAACGCTGACTACCTGGCGGGCCTCGAGGCGATGAAGGCGAAGTTGGATGTCGCCTGGATTCACCCGGTGGAAGCGGTCAGCAGCGCTCTGTGGAATGCGACGCTGCAGCACTGCGACGAGATGTTCGAGAACTACCGGTCCGAGCGTTTTGCCATCCTGGAGACTCCGGCGTTTGTGTCTGAGGCCGAGGTTGGAAGCGCTGCGTACCTGACTGCGCTCGAGGCGTACGTCGAGGCCATCGTCGAGATGGCAGAACTCGTCGGGGACCGCAACGCAGTCATCTTTGCCGGCGGCGCCACGTTCCTTGGCTCGGATGGCGTGGAGTACAACCGGTCCATCACGGCTGCCTGTGGCGGCGTCATGGCGGGCCTGCAGGTCCAGCAGTCGCTGATCAACAAGATCGTCGACAACGCTTTGGCGCTGGTGCCTGAGTTCCAACCGGGACACATCGAGACGCTCATCGAAGCCCGAGTCAATTGCCTGCGCCTTGTGCCTGGCCGTGGCTTCATCATCGCCCACAGCCTGACGGCTGCGCCGACCGGGTCTGACTACTCTCGGGTCAACGACTTGAGAGCCGTCTACTACGGCGCCAAGGCTGCTCGTGAGGCTGGCCAGCCGCTCGTTGGCGAGGAGAACGACTCTGAGGGCCTGGGCCTGCGTCGCCTTGAGGCTGCGATGGGACGTCCTCTGGAGGAGATGCGAGATGCTGGTCAGATCGACACGTTCGAGTTGACGGCAACCTCGACCGCTGCTGACCGGCTGCTCGGCGACGTCTACGTTCGGTTGGGCATCCAGCCCAGACGAGCGATGGAGATGATCTACACGACCGTGTTCTTGAAGTAGGAGGTGATCCATGGCTACCGAAGGGTTCATCCAGGCAACGTCTGGCGAGGAGATCTCGGTCATCGTTGACGGCGTCAAACTGATGGCTGTGCAGAACTTGTCGTGGAAGGCCAGCCAATCCAAGTCCGTGGTGCGTGGCGCTGGCTACCGCAAGCCTCACGCTGTCGGCAGAGGACCGAAGGAGTACGAGATCGACTTCGAGGTCAAGGAGTTGGATGCTGGCGTTCTGGAACAGGCGGCCAACGCTGCCAGGTCGTCGACTGTGACCAGCAAGAAGTTCAAGATTGGCGACATCGAGTTCTCCGATCTTCTCGACCTTCGCAACTGCACGATCCTTGTGCTCTACCCTCCCAAAAACAACTACCAGCGGACCATCAAGTTCACTGGCTTCGAGTTCACCGACAACGAGGGTGGGTTTGCCGTCGACGACGAGTCTGTCGGCCGAAAGATGTCGGGCATTGCGATGGATGCTGAAGGCCTGGTTTAGGCAGGCACTGCAATGGTAGGAGAGGAGACTATGTCGAGCCAAGACGTCTCTGACTTGATGGACAAGATCGATGCTGTGGGAAATAGCGTAGATGCTCTTATTGGGCGTGTGGCGGCGGTGGAGCAGAAGGTCGATACCGTCATGTGCAAGGCGCTGCGGCACGATACGATTCTCGGGTGGATCAAGCTCGGTGCTGTGCTGCTGGTCGGCATCGGCATCGGGCTTGGCATTATCACGGTCAGCGATGTGATCAGCATCGCCAAGTAGGAGACCACATGAACGACCAAGCACAGATCCAGCACTACGAGAGCCCGGAAGACAAGGCAGCAAGCATCGTCGCTCGCATCAAGGAAGAGCAGCCTGGTATTCGGTTGTTCCAGGTGGTGATTCCCGACGATCCGACTGCCATCTACATTGCACGCAAGTCGTCGTGGTCGGAGTACAAGACCATGCTCGGCACCGTCAAGAACGAGGCGCAGGCTTCCGAGACGATCATTCAGCGGTTCCTGGTCTACCCCAAGCCGGACTACGAAGCCATGCAGACTGAGTGGGACCCCGGGTTGATCATGACGCTGGCGCAGCAGATCCAGAAGGGTCTCGGGTTTACCCAAGGAGCCAGCGTAAAAAACTGGTAGAGGCCGAGCGGCGTGCGGTGCGCTCGGATGGCCACAAGCAACTCCGGGCGCTCATCTGCAAGACGTTCGGCAACTACTCGTTCGCTGCCGTGGATGCCTTGAGCGTCGACGACTTTGCCGAACTGGCTGGATCGGCTCTTTGGCTGCAGGACCGTGAGGCTGAAGCCAATAAACCGAAAAAGGGGAGACGCAGATGATGGGTGGCGGCATGCAGCACTCCATCGGGGTGCTGGTAAAAGGCAACGACGCACTGACGTCGAGTCTGCACTCAGCGTCGTCTGCTCTTGATGCGTTCGGCAAGTCGGCAGAAGAGGCTCAGTCTCGAGTCAACGGCCTGCAAACCCCCAACATGGATACTGCTGGCCTCAAAAAGTCCGGCAAGGATCTGACGGCTCTCGGCGCTACCGGCATGGCAGTCGGCGGTGCGATCATGGCTGGCATGGGCGTGTCTGTGCAGTCTGCCACGGCGTTCGGCAAGGAGATGGCGACAGTCGCAACGATGGTCGACACGTCCAAGGTCAACGTCGACGCACTTGGTCAGCAGATGATGACGCTGGGAGCGCAGTACGGTGCGCTACCGACTGACACTGCGAAAGCGTTGTACACCACGATGTCTGCTGGCTTTGCCGACACCACTGACGCAACCATCCTGATGACGGGAGCGATGAAGTTGGCAAAGGGCGGCGTGGCAGGCCTGGAGCCTACGGTCGATGGCCTCACGTCGATCATGAACAGTTACGGCATGAAGGCCTCCGAAGTCGGAACGCTGTCAGACCAGATGTTCGTGGCGACGATGGCCGGCAAGACCACCATCGAGGAGTTAGCCGGCAGCCTGGGCAAGGTCACGCCGCTTGCGTCCTCCATGGGTGTTGGCGTGGACGAGTTGCTTGGCTCCGTGGCTGCATTGACCCTTGGCGGTATGGGCACTGCAGAGGCTGTGACGTCGCTGCGAGGCGTTATGTCGAGCGTGATGAAGCCTACCAAGGAAGCGTCCGATATGGCCAAGGAACTCGGCATTGGCTTCGACGCTGCCACGCTCAAGAGCATGGGCCTCCAGAACTGGCTCGCCATGGTGGCCGAAAAGACCGGCGGCAGCCAGGAGAAGATGGCTGTGCTGTTCGGCCAGGTCGAAGCGCTGTCTGGCGTGCTCGCTCTGACGGGGCCGCAAGCTGGTCAGTTTGCCGGCGTAATGGACCAGATCGGTAATTCTGCTGGTGCGGCAGACGCAGCGTTCCAGAAGGTCAACGCCAGCGCTGCAGCAGGATTCGACAGAGCGGCGGCAGGAGCAGAGGCGCTCAAGATCACCATCGGCAATCAACTGCTGCCTACCATCAACGCCATGAGCGACTCGTTTTCCGGCATTGCTTCGGGCTTCCAGACGTTTGCCGACGCTCACCCGATTCTGGCTCGACTGGCGGTCGTGCTGCCAACAGTCATCGCCGGCGTCGTCGGAATTGGCGGTGCGCTCCTGGTGCTAGTGCCGATTGTCATTTCTGCAATGGCTGCGATCAACCTGTCGACTGGCGGCTGGATCTTGATCATTGGCGGCCTGATTACTGCGATCACCGGGCTCGTTATGTACTTCTCGACGTCGTCGGAGGAGATCGGCGACTCGATGAGTTGGCTTACCGATATCTGGGATGGCGTCAAAGCAGCGTTCATGGCTCTTGTTACGCCGATTGCTTACGGCCTCGGGTTTTTGGCTGGAATCTTCACGATGGTGTGGCAGAAGCTTGCTGACTACACGAACCAGGTGTGGCCGATGATCAAGCAGGTGATTATGGGCGTTTGGAACGCCATTATGTATCTGCTGCAGCCGGGCCTGGACGCTCTTTACAACCTGATGGTCGGTGGGTGGAACGCAATCCTGGCGCTGGTCAACGGAACGTGGGAGGCCATCAAACTGGTCGTCGTCACTGCGTGGAACATCATCTACGAGTCACTTGCTATGGTGTGGAACCTGATCTCTGGCCTCTTCAAGACGTTTTTGCAGCTTCTGACCGGCGATTGGTCGGGTGCGTGGGAGACGCTGAAGGCGACTGCGCTGGCCGTGTGGGAGAACATCAAGGGCATCTTTGGCTCGATCATCTCCTACTTTACGGGCATGGCGCAGACCTTCTGGGACGCAGGGAAGGGGTTTGTGAACGCCATCTGGGAGGGCATCAAGGCTGCGTGGGGATCGCTCGTAGACGGCGTAAGTGGCATGCTGAGCGATCTGCGAGATCTGCTGCCGTTCTCGGACGCCAAGGAAGGACCGCTGTCGAACCTGACTGGCTCTGGCGGCGCCTTTGTGCAGACGTTCGCCAACGGCATCAGCGGAGCCGCTGACTACGCTGTGTCAGCGCTGTCCAGCGTGTTGGGAACGCTGCGTGAGTTCCTGCCGTTCTCAGACGCCAAGAAAGGACCGCTATCTGAGTTGACCAAGTCCGGTGCGTCGTTGCTTCCTACGTTTGCCGAGGGCATTCAGAACGGTGGCAAGTCGCCGGCGAACGCCATGTCGGAAGCAATGGGCGCCATCTCCATGGAGCCGCCAGCGCCGTCTCGGTATGCTGGCGAAGACCAGGCTGGCAGTGCTGGCAAGACGAGCGTGACGTTTGCCGCAGGCTCCATCGTCGTCAACATCGCAGGCGACAGACCACTGTCGGACCTCGAGGATGAACTGGCTGCGATTTTCGGACGGCTGGCGCTCAGGATGGGAGGGTCCGTCTGATGGCTGATGCAGTGTACAACGAAGGGTTCGAGACGGTTTACCTCGGTGCGGTGAAGGCTGACGGCTCGCCGGACATCGCTAATCTGTTGTTTCAGTTTCCGGTGCCGCACCGCCAGATGTCAGTTCGCCAAGTTTCGAAGATCGACGAGGTCAAGATCCCTGGCCGCAGCGGAAAGCAGAAGCAGGCGGTCGGATACGAGGACACGGAGATCTCGATAGGCATCACGCTGGTGGACCGGGAGGACAAAACCGGCACGGTTACGTACTCGGCCGTCCAGCAGTTCCAAGAGTTGCAGGCAGCGTTCCGGGACCGCAGCAAGCCAGTGGCCACAAAGACGGCTGTGCCTGGCACTGCGGTGGCCAACGTGCCCACCGTGTTTGCGATCAAGTCTCGGCTTACCGACGCTTGTGGCATCAAGACTGTGGTCTTCAAAGGTCTCGACGTGGCTGATGTGACTGGCGATACGGCGCTCGATGTCAGCCTCACGATGGTCGAGTTTGAGCCTACGACCAGGCCGGCTGAAAAGCGCAAGAAGAAGAAGGTGTCGGAACTGGACCAGTACATGGCTGACAGCGCGTACTACGATGCGCTCGAACTGGCGGACCAAGAGTCGGAGTTCGTAGGGCCCGTGCAGGGTGCGACGCCAGCACAGATCGCTGCAGCGGCTGCGGACGACGCTGCAGCCAACGCTGCGCACGATGAGGAAGTGGGAACGGAAGATCCTTTGGCTGCGGCATTCCGACAGGGCAAGTCCGACGCCATGGGCAAATCGCTGGGAGGCTTGAGAATGTAATGGATTCTTGGCTCGCTCCAGAAATCGAGGTCAGCATCGACAACCAGACGGACAGCGAAAGTGTGTCTCGCATGGTTGTGACGGCTGCTCGTGGTCAGCCGCTGGCGACCATCGAACTCGAGATGTCCAACGTGCGATTCGAGTGCGAGGCGCTCGTTGAGTCGTTGCGTTCTGGCGAGGCAGGCTTGGTTGTGCGCTGGGGCTACCGTGGGTTGGACCTGACGCCGTTGTTCGACGGGTCGGTCAAGTGGTTCGAGATCCGAGACAAGTTGACGCTCATCGGCGTCTGCCGCAATCGACCGCTGGCAGAATCCAGGATCACTCGCACCTACAAGGACGAACAGGCAGCGAGCATCGTGAAGCACCTGGTCGAACCGTTCGGCTATTCCGAACTGTTGATCGACGACCCAGGCATGACGCTCGACAAACTCCCGATGGACGGCGACTCGGCTCTGGCTGCCATCGAGTGGCTGACCAGACGACTGCAACTGCAAACGCACACTGTGTGGGCAGACGCAACTGGGCGATTCCATTGGGAACCTATCGACGAACAGCAGGAGTCGTGGGCGATTTTCACACACGGCGAGGACGTCATCACGTGGCAAGCGCTGCCTGGCGACCGTCGACTGCTGGTTGTGGCTGGCACCGAACTGTGGCACTCTCAGGTAGTGCAGGTAGGCAATCGAGAAGACGAGGACCCGCCCAGGTACTTCGTCGAGCAGGTGCGGCATACACTTGGCGCCGTCGAAGGCGAAGGCATGCGAACGATGGCGTGGTTGCGGAGGCTTTCGTGAGTGGCGATCTGGCGTCAGCCATGAAACTGATGATCGAGTCGCTGAGACCCGACCTTCGAAAGTACTTCAGGCCGTCGGTGCGTGGCAAAGTGACGGCCGTCGATGCCGAGGCATACCGAGTCGATATTGTGGTCGGCGACGACTCAACTGCAGAGGTCCCGGGTCTGGCATTGCCAGCGGTGCCTGTTGCTGCGCTGTTTGCGCAGGACGGGTACGGCGTGTGGGCGCTCCCGGAAGTCGATGCTGAGGTGACTGTGTCGTTCCACGAGGGAGACCCGACCCAGCCCTACGTCGAGTCGCCGCTGTACTACCAGAACGCTGCACCGGCCGGCTTCACGCCAGGCACCATTGCGCTTGTCGGCAAGCACGGCCAGAAGTTGGAGTTCAAACCGGCATCCAACGAGATCGTCATCTCGACGTCCAGCCTCAAGATGATCTCGACGCAGAAACGCCAGGAGGCCATCGTTGGCCAGCAGTCACAACGCTTCGTGGGCGACCGCACAACGCTCGTGGAAGGTGCAGAATCTGTGGAAGCAGACTCGTGGCGAGTGCAGGCCACCAGGTCTGCCAGCGTGACAGCCGAGGCTATCACGGAAACAGCATCTGGCGAGATCCGGCAAAAGGCTGGTGGTGCATTGCGCCAGCAGGTCGGAGGCAGCGCAAGCCGTACAGTGGCTGGTGGAGCCACTGACGCAGTGGCTGGCAATCGCCGTGAGGTCGTAGGCGGCTCCTACGAGATGCTCGTGGCTTCGACGCCAGGCATCGCAGCACCGACGCCGCAGCCAGCGTGGCACATCGTCGTCAACCTTGGCGACGCTGCCATCGACTCTGTTGGTGGCATGATCAACATCGGAGCCAATCCGGTGCTGCCACCGACAGCCATCAACGTAGGATCGTCGGTGCCAGCACCAGTCAACCTCGGTGGTCTCGGAGCGGTCGGGCAGGGTGCAGTGTACGGCCCCAATCTTGTCACGCTTTTGACTGGCCTGTTGGCAGCGCTGAAGACGCCATTGCAGATCGGAAATCTGGGAGCGCCGACGGCGCCTAACCCAGCGTTTATCACGCTGGTAGCGGCGGTCGAGGCTCAACTTGCAACGCTGCTGTCAACCAAGGTGTTCATTTCGCTGTTGTAGGAGACGCTGATGGGTTTACTCGACGATCTGCCAGAACTCAAGGAGGCCATTGCCGATGCGTTCAAGGCAGCGATGGAGGACCTGTTTGTGCTGCCGGAAGGCTTGTCGGAGGCCGACCAGAACGCCATCAAGGCCAACTGGGCCAAGCTTGGGTCGGCGGTAGCAGACGGCACTGCCGAGCCAATCTTGCAGCACATTGTCGACCACGGCGGGACTGGCGGTGGCACGCCAGGCATCGGGGGCGGGCCTCCCTACTTCGAAATTCCTTTGAAGTTCACTGCCGTAATGCACGGCGATGGTTTGCAGATAGCGTCTGGGCAGTTTTCATTTGACGCCGGCGCCTACGATGGGTTCGACTTCAAGTTGCAGGCTGTGGCGTGGGCTGCGGGAACCACTGGCGTAACCGCTCGCATTCGCCTGCGCAACGTCACAGCCGACGAGTACGTGACAGGCGCTGATCTGACAACGACGGCAAACTCAGCCACAACGCTGACGTCGGCTGCGCTGACTGTCGGCATCGCTGCTGGCAATTTGAGGTCGGTCGCAGCGATTTACGAACTGAGGCTGGACGTCGAGAACGGCGTACGATTGGACGACATGGCTCTGTTTGGCAGCGCTTGCCTGCGGTTGGAGGTGTAACGTGGCAACCAATATACTCTTCAAGAACTACACTTGTTCGACGAGAAAGGAGTTCTTGCAGAAGATCTACGACACGCTGGCGAGTGACCCGAACTGGACCGTCATCCACGAGGAGGGCGGGTACGACACTTCGTCGCCGGCAGACGGTGACTATTTCGTTGTGGAGTGCGACGCTGGCTGGGCAGATGACGGATCTGTTCATCAGCAACTGCTTTTTTGTGCGAACGACAACTCCACTACCACCAAGACGTTTGGAGGATCTGCTGGAAACAAGTGGACGATTCTGGACGACTCCATCAGCGTGATCTATTCGCCGGATGGTGGTTGGAATGGCACCACTAAGGAGTTCTCGGACAACGCTGGCAGTTTGGTTGAAAAGCAGATCGATTGGGACCCGAGCACAACTGCCACGCCAGGTCTCACGATGTCGGCTGCTACAACTGCCAATGCGATCATGTGGTGGGGAATAGAAGCGTCGACGCAGGTCGGTGGATTCGCAGGCGAACTCGACACCACTGACAGCGACGTCGAAGACCCCCGGCCATGCGCTGTGTTTTGGGGGTACGGGCATCTGTCACCGTCGACCAGTTACTCGTGGGCGCACGTCAGTAACGTCGCCGGCTACACGCCCAACCAAGACCGAGACGGATGGTACTCGGCTGTCAGCGATTCGAGCGGCACTCGCATCGACACTTACGGCCAGGCCAAGCAGTCTGGAGCGTGGGTGCAATGGCCGCTGCCTGTCTATTCTGTATCGCCAGCCCGTATGGCAGGCACGTTCGGCATCATCAAGCGCATCTCGACTAGCGTGGCTGCCGGCGATGAAAATGCAGACCATACTCGAGTCGTCTTGAACGGCATCACGTTTCCGTGGAGCGGCTCATGAGCACCGTGGCGATGAGCGAGGTCGGAGAGGCTTTGGCCGGCTACCAGCGAACGCTGCGGTCAGTGCAGCCACGAGTGTACTTCGTGATGCGTGGCAAACGAAAGATCGGTGGACAGATCGATACATGGCGGTCTCGTGGAGAACCAGATCTGCGTCCTGCTACGCACGAAGGCGTTGTGTTGCTGGACCAACTGACAAGGGAGTAGTACGATGGCAGGTGCGAGGTGGGACAGGCCCAGGCCGCCGTTGGCAGCCAAACTGCAGGCGGCTGCAGCAGCGCTCCAGTCGGCAGTGCAATCGGACCTGGCCAATCGCACAAATGCAGTACGGGCAATGGCCAACGTCGTGAAACTGGTCGAGGCTTCGAGAGGTAAGACCGAGTGAGCGCAAGATGGAAATCGCTGGCAGTGCCGCAGATTAACGGTGTCCCAGAGGCCATCGAGTCTGTGGCCTCTGCAGTCGATGTCTTGGCTGGTCTGCTGGACGTCTTGAGCGAGTTGATCGACACGCTCGCAGCCCTGATGTCTGCGTACATCGACCCCGTGCAACTTGCGATGCAGGCGCTGATCGCCGTGCTGTCAGAACTGCGAGACCAACTGCTGGCGCTGATGTCTGGCTTGATCTGGTTCTACATGGACCCGGGCCCGCTGCACGCCAACGCAGAGCCAGACGGTCTTGCTGGTTTTCTGGACCGCTGGGCTAGGTCGTTCGACGACGCTGGCGACAAAGAGCGGCCAGTATTGCCGGAATCCACACAAGTGTCAGCGATGTTCATCGTTGTCGGTGCTGACACGCTCGGCGCATTCAAGGAGTTCCTGGTCAAATTGGGAGAACTGCTGTACCTGCCAGATCTCGAACTGGCAGAACTTGAGAGCGAAACGTCGCTGCAGCAGTCGCTCGAGGCAACCATGTCTACGCCTCCGGATTGGCGGCAAGTGACCATTGGAACGGTCCTCGTGCCGTTCAAGCGCCTGGCTGAGATGCTCGACAAGTGCGTGCAAGTGCTGCTGCCGGCTGAAGCCTACGCTGACGTCCTGGCCCAACTTGCGTTCATCATTCAGGAGAAGGCGCTGGCCATGGCAGACCTGGCAGCACAACTGCAGGGGCTGGCTGATGCGTTGGAGGCGATCATGGCTTCAACGGGCTTGCACAGCCTCGTAGTCGACGCCATCGGGATTCCTGCGTTGATTGCCGCCGCAAATGACGCAGAGGCGCCGCCACCGTTTGCGCCAGATGCATACGTCGGTGGCGTGTGCTTTTTTGCCGCCACGCCTGATTTCGCACCGCTGATCACGCTGTTGGGGGAGGGAGTCGATGACTGACGCCGCTGTGAACCTTGGGCGGGACATCCTGCTGGTCGATGGCGATCTGAGCATCACGCCAGCAGGAGACGTGGCTGTCACCGGCAACGGCCGAGTCTGCCTTCTGCAGGACATCGGGCACCTGCTGGATACGGTGCCTGGTGACCTCGGGGGCCACCCGACATACGGCGCTGGCGTTTCTCGTCTGGTCGGCGAGGAGACCCGCCAGGATTTCGAGGCGCTCGTAAAGCGAGCCATCGAAGACGCTCTGCTGTACGACGAGTCGGTTGCGCCCCGCATCGAGCCTGAGTCGGTGGTCGTGACGGTGCGGCAACGAACAACTACGTCCATCACCTTCGACATTCAGTTCCAGCCTCTGGACGAAGAGTACACGACGCCAGAGAACTTGATCTGGGAGTTCAAATAGGAGACGCCATGATCATCAAAACGTACTCGCAGATTCTTGGCTCTGTGCTGGCAACAATAGGCACCAGGTCGTCGCTCACGAACTTCAACGTCGGGTCGGTCATCCGCACCATCACCGAAGTGTTCTCGCTGGTCGTCGGCGAGTTGTATGCGTTCAGTTCCGACATGCTCAAACAGGGATTCTTGGACACCGCAACCGGCGTGTGGCTGG
>Ga0116144_10005179_pt1 | contig 11983 bp, 7 predicted proteins | sample AD_UKC035_MetaG_FD_89746 | JGI IMG/M metagenome (GOLD analysis project Ga0116144, IMG submission 89746) | Active sludge microbial communities of municipal wastewater-treating anaerobic digesters from USA - AD_UKC035_MetaG | ecosystem: Engineered > Bioreactor > Anaerobic > Digestate | place: USA... | reverse complement strand
GCACCGAGTTTTCGTTCCAGATAAAACAGGACTTTAGCCATAGGTCTCAAACAGGTGACGAACTATTTTCGGCATTTCTATTGATGGATGTTTATTGCTTAACATTGCTCTCAGTTTAAATAGCTCCTTCCGGATTTGGGCATTCTTTTCAGGATCGCTTAAGATTTGCATTCCAGCTTTATAAATATTATCCGGTTTCATTTCTCCCTGAATCAGTTCCGGCAGGAGGTCTGCATCCAAAACGATATTGGGTAAACCGATATGTTTAATTCTAACAAATATCCGACCTATCAGATAGGATAAATAAGAACCCTTGTAACATATTACCAGAGGAGTTCCAATATAGGCAGCTTCCAAAGTTACAGTGCCTGAAGTGCAGATCAGCAGTTCACAATATTTCATCATTTCATAGTTATAACCATCAATGAGCTTGATATTCTTATGTCCTTCTATCAGATGCATATAAAGTTGATGATTAACGCTATGTGATTTGGAAAATAGCATTTGATATTCAGTTGGGTTCCACTTTTGAGCTGTCTGTAAAAAGACCGGGAGCATTTTTGTTATTTCATTATTTCGGCTTCCTGGGAAAAAACCAATCCATTTTTTATTAGGATCAAGACCAAAAAAACGGGCAAAAGACCCACGATCAAGCTCAAAAGTAATTTCTTCCGCTATAGGGTGACCTACATAACTGCAATTTATATTATGAATTTTCAGTAATTCCTCTTCAAAAGGAAGAATGCAAGCTACATAACGCACTGAGTCCTTTAGCTGATATACTCTTTTATGTTTCCAAGCCCAAAATTGAGGACATATAAAATATAGCACAGGAATACGCATTTCATCTGCCATTTTAGCAATTCTTAAATTCAAACCAGGGTAATCAACAAGAATGGCAAGGTCAAATTTCTCTGTGGAAAACAGTTTGCCTAATTTACGCTGGACTTTCAGGAAAAAGAACAAATGTTTCACCACTTCTACAAAACCCATCACAGCAAATTTTTCAAATGAAAAGAGTGTTTTCAAACCTTGCCTTTGCATTCTGGGTCCGCCAATTCCAATATGGGTTAAATTACCAAATTTATCGTTTAATGCTTTCATTACCAGTTCGGAATGCAAATCAGCAGAACTTTCACCCACCAGCCAAAATATTTTATAACTTTCTTTGCGTATCATAAAGCTAAAGTTCCCATCAAAGATAAAGCAGTTACAATAATAGCTGCCATAATTACCCCAAAAAATATAAAAAGCATTGAACGCCAAAATCTTAAGCCAAATATATTAGCAGCTAAAGCACCCGTCCAACCCCCGGTTCCGGGAAGAGGAATGCCAACAAAAATAACTAAACCAATTTCCTCGTATTTTTCTATGGACTTACCTTTGCGTCTTGTTCTGGTAAAAAGCCATTCAGTAAATTTACGACCTGGTTTCACTTTACTTATTAAGCCAAAAAACCAATCAATCAGCAACAATAGGAAAGGGACTGGAATCATATTGCCAATAATGGAGAGAACTGCCGCTTCCAACCAGGGAATATTAAATAATAAAATTGCCACAGGTATACTTCCCCGCAGTTCTACAACTGGAATCATTGAAATTATCACCACAATGAGTTCGGGTGCAACACCTTTTGCTTTCAACCAGGAAACGGTCTTATCTGCAGTAGTATTACAAAAAAGCGGCTGGGACAAAATTACTATCAACAGAATAAGCAGTATCTTTTTTAGCCGGTTATCCAACTTCACTCCCTTTATAACATTATCATAATTCCATTTATCAAAAACCCGTATTTTGTCAATAATTTGTATAGACGGATGGTTGATGTTCTCGTCAACCAATGATTAGAAAACGAATGAGGACATAGTTCTGCCGATATTAAAGTCAGGAGTCATATATGCTTTGATATTTTTTATTTGGGAAATAGCTTTTACAGCGTATATGACTAATGACGACACAGTTGCTCATTGTTAAAATATTCTGTACATTTCGGAATTATTAGATAAAATATCGGGAAGAGATTGCTGTCACGAGTTTTCATTGTTAAAATAATTAGGGTATTATGTAAAAGTTATTTCTGCAGTAACGATTCCTGAAAGCTCGGGTAAAGATAGCTCTCAATACATATATTTTAACCTTTTGTTACTTCAACCTTAAATTTATTCATTTTTCACTTGACAATCCCTCAATAATATTTATAATATCTTTAAGAATATTTAAGGAGATGAAGATGAATTTAACCAACTGTCCCATTTGTAAAGGAGAATTGAAAATCAAGGTATTGCACTGCCCGCATTGTGAAATTAGTTTTCAAGGCGACTTTGAAAATAACTGGCTGGCAGAATTAGACGCTGGTCAACTTGAGTTTATTCGTTTATTTTTATTAGTGCAAGGTAATTTGAAAGAGCTGCAAAATCAGCTGGGAATATCATATCCCACAGTAAAAAACCGTTTAGCAGAAATTATCGGGATCATAACTAAAAAAGAACCGGTTACGGATACGGTCATTGATGTTTTATCCGATTTGGAAGAGGGTTTTATCAATGTAGACGAGGCAATAAATATGATTACTCAAAGGAGAGAAAAATGAGCAAAATCAATTTGGAGAAAAAATGGGTTTTTGAACCCTTACACAAAGTAGTAATTGAAAATCATCTGGCTAAATTATTATTTCAAGCAGATGAAGGACAAGAAGTTAATATGGAAGGGATAATCAATTTCAGTCATTCTCAAGATACCTTCCAAACCGAGGATTATATTCAATCCGAATATCAAGACGGGATTTTAAAGATTATCCTACAAGATATTGATTCTGATGAAGTTAAAGATGCCGTGTTTACTGTAACCATTCCAGAAGGCGTTTATCTGAAAGTAAAAACAGATAACTATCCTATCAGTTTGAATAACCTTAAAAACAAGCTTAAAGTTTTGAATGAAAATAGTCCCATCTATCTGCAAAACTGTCAAGGCGATATGCATTTGGAAAATGAAAACGGCTTAATTCGCTTGTCTGATTGTGAAGGTAATATTGATGCTAAATTGGAGAACGGTCCCTTGTCAGCATCCAAAATTAGCGGTCAAACCCTTCATCTGGAAAATGAAAACGGACCGATAAAAGTGCGGATGGCTTCTTTTACCGAAGTGGAATTATATTCCGAAAACGGACCTATCTTCTACGAAACCATCCCTGTAGAAAATGGCAATTTCCAGTTTAAAACCGAAAATGGCTCAATTAATCTTGTGCTGCCCAATAATTTTGATTTTACTTTGGAAGCAACTACACAATGGGGCAGAGTGAAAACCTCATTTGATTTACCGATTACATTTAATGACAATATCTATACAATGATTAACGGAGAAGGAACTTCGCAAATTAAGGCAATTTCCGATAATGGAACCATTAAAATCAATGCAGAAAATCGCCTGAATTTGGACTTTGTGATGAATAAATTGGAACAGATTAAAATCGCCTTGCAGAAAGTAAATTCGGAAGCAGAAAAACAGAAAGTTGTGGAAATGGTAAATAAAATTACCACCTATATTAACCGCCTTGCCGATTCCATCAAAGAAGAAAAAATAAAAGAGAAAATAACCTCTGCTACCAGCAAATTAAAGGATTTGGTAGTGAACTTTGATTTTCGCGAAACTAACGATAAGGTAATTAAAAGCGTAGAAGATATCGGTTCCCAGATTCAAGATGCCTTTAAAGAAGGTATTAAAAATATTAAAGAAAGTGTAGATGACCTCAAAAAACATCGTTTCCATACCGAATCAGTAGCTGCTTATGTTAAAAAAATTCTGGATTCACCCCAAATTAAACCTTATTTGGGAGGAGAACACAAGAAAAAAGAAAAAGAGAATATTGCAGACCGCAGCCGCATAAAAATCTTGGAAATGCTGGAAGCAGGAAAAATCACTGCTGAAGAAGCTGAACGACTGTTGAAAGCTATTGGGAAAGAGTGAAAAAAGCCGAGAGGTCAAGAAGAAATGACTGCTGTGACTTAAAACCGGTTTTCTTTAACCAAAAAATAAGCTATCCACACCTGAAGTAATTTTTTCACCTACCTTCGCTTTATATCCTCAGCCCAAAGACCGGTTTTGAGTTACATCAGCAACAGCAGGAAAAAAGAACAACGACATCTGTGACTTAAAACCGGTTTTCTTTAACCAAAAAAAAAGCTATACATACCTACAGTATATTTTTCACCTGCTTTCGCTTTACATCGTCAGCCCAAAGACCGGTTTTGAGTTACAGCGGTAACAGCAAGAAAAAAAGAACTACAGCAGTAACAGCAGGAAGAAAGAACAACAGCAAATAAAGTTCTTGACTATTTTACAGTGGCTATAAATAGTATATTGTATTACTGTTCATCTAAAATAGGTAATATAATAGTGTAAAGGTAAAAAAGCACAAAGAGTGAAAATCTTTTATTATTTTTGGACGACAAATCCGATTTTGTCACCCTATAAATTATGCACATAGTAATCTTCAGGTTAAATCAGTTTATGCAGGATATAGTATTTATATTTATTCTCATAATTTTAAGCTATGCGGATTATGTTTATGCAAGGGAGTTTTAATGAGTAATTTTATTACCAATTCGGGCAATAATAACTTAAAATCCCGTCTATCTGAATTAATAAGAGAAAGCCAGGAGCTGAAATTTCTGGTTGGTTTTTTTTATTTTTCTGGCATACAAGAGTTAATAGACAGTTTACAACAAAATCCTGATTTAATTTTAAAAATCCTGGTTGGCTTAAATGTTGATTGTCTTAGCTATTGTATTGTAGAATATGCGGAAGAGAGAGATAAACAGAATGTAGAACGAATCCTATTGTATCACCAGTCCGTTCTGAAAGCTATCAATAACGATATCTTTGATAATGAACTATTTTATCAGCAGGCAAGCTATATCATTGAACAAATTACAGCAGGTAGAATAATCATCCGAAAAACAAGAAAACCCAATCACTCCAAGCTCTATCTATTCAAACTGAAAGAAGAACAAATAGCTCGTAAAAATTTATTTATTACAGGTAGCAGTAATTTAACCAAGGCAGGTATGACTGATCAGGATGAATTCAATGTGGAAATTTCCGATTATGGTTTTGACGAAGCAGAGCAATATTTTGATACTTTGTGGAATAATGCTATTTCTATTACAGAAGATGATAAAGAAAAGACAACTCTGCTAAACAATCTGCAATATAAAACATTACTTAAATCCATTCATCCTTTTGATGCCTATATGTATGTAGTGAAATCCTGGCTGGATACTTTTTACACAGAAGAATATAGTTCCGATATTGCCTATTTTATGCAGAAGAAAGGTTACCGACCCTTAAAATATGAAATTGATGCTGTTTGGCAGGGTTTATCCATCATAGAAGAAAATGGGGGATTGATTTTAGCGGATGTTGTTGGCTTGGGTAAATCAATTATTGCCTCTTTAATTGGCTGGAAAATGAGAAAAAGGGGAATTATTATTTGCCCTCCCGGTTTGATTGGAGATGATACTGCCAATTCCGGATGGAAAAAATATAAAGAGGATTTTGAACTTTATGATTGGGAAGTGCGTTCCGGAGGGGATTTGGATAGCATTATTGAATTTCTTAACCGGCCTAAAAATATTGAAGTGATCATTGTTGACGAAGCACATCGTTATAGAAACGGCACTACCGAGACCTACGAAAAGCTGAAGACCATTTGTCGGGGACGCAAAGTTATTCTGCTTACGGCAACTCCTTTTAATAACACACCTGCCGACATACTTTCTTTGCTTAGTTTATTTATCGTTCCCAAAAAGTCCAATATCACTCTCAACATTAATTTGGATGATATTTTCCGCTCTTACAACAACTTATTTAAAGACCTTGCTTTTATAACTAAAAACTGGAAGTCCAAAGACCCAAGTAAAAAGAATGATGCCCAAAGAAAATACAATGCTCATTTTGGTATCGGGGAAATTGATATTAAAAAAGTAACCGACAGAGTCAAATTACTCTCACAACAAATCAGAGAAGTAATAGAACCGGTTACCGTTCGCAGAAACAGATTGGATTTATTATATGATCCGGAATACAAAGAAGAAATTAAAGAGCTCTCTAAAGTGGAAAACCCTAAGGAATGGTATTATGAATTAACCCAAGAGCAATCCGCTTTTTACGACCGTGTTATTGAAGAATATTTTACCGATAGTCAAATTTTTCCTGATCGTTTCAAAGGTCCTGTTTATAAGCCCTATAAGTATGAAGGCATTAAAACTGAAGAAGGAAAATTAACTCGTCAGGAACAGATAGATCAATTAAGTCAGGATAATTTGTATGATATCTTAAGACGCCAAATGGTAAAACGTTTGGAAAGCTCTTTCGGTGCCTTTAAAAAATCCGTAGAAAATCTCCTTAATTCTTATATACAAATTAAGACCTTTATTCAAAATTCAAATGGACGCTATATTCTTGATCGTAAGCTAATTAATAAAGCCGATGCAGATGATCCTGAAAGCATTGATGCCATTTTAGACCAGTTTATGCAAAATAATCTGGATAAAGAAGGCAGAAAGAATAAGATTTATGATGTTAATAAATTTACCTTAAAAGAACAGTTCTTTGCCGATATAGATTCCGATATTGCTCTGTTCCAAAAAATACTAAAAGAAATTGATACATTGAAGCTGGTAGAGAACGACCCCAAACTGAATACCTTGCTAATCAATGTGGGAAAGATATTAAAATCAGCCCATCCGAAAAATGAACCTCCTGCCAAAGTTGTTATTTTTTCCGAATATGCCGATACTGTTAAACATCTTGAATCATCACTGCAAGAACATTTTAAAAACAGAGTTTTAGTTGTAACAGGAGGATTATCAGGAAATATACTGGAGGAAATAAATACCAATTTTGATGCTGCCTATACAAACCAAAATGATGATTATGATATTCTTCTTTCTACCGATAAATTATCCGAGGGTTTTAACCTCAATCGTGCTTCCACTGTTATCAATTATGATATTCCCTGGAATCCTGTGCGTGTTATTCAAAGGGTAGGCAGAATAAATAGAATAAGTAAAAAGGTCTTTGATCACTTGTATATTATCAATTACTTTCCTACTGAACAAGGTGCGGATATTGTTAAAAGCAGAGAAATAGCAGGACAAAAAATGTTTATGATTCATCAGACCCTGGGAGAGGATACGCGTATTTTTGATCCGGACGAAGAACCCAGCCCTGCCAAACTATTTACTAAATTACAAACCAATCCTTATGAACTGGAACCGGAAAGTTTATATACAAAATTAAAAAATCTGATGCATAACTGGCAAGAACAATTTCCGGAAAGAGTTTCTGCCTTAAACGATATGCCTATCAGAATTAAAACCGCTAAACCCTATAGTTCCAATTCCTTGGTTATGTGTATTCGCAAAGGCAAACTTTTCTGTGTTAGCCAGGATTTTACAGATGAAAAAGGTCATTATCTGTCTTTACCTTTTGAAGAAGTCCTGAAAAGAATTGAATGCACTCCGGAAACTGAACATCTTAAATTAAGCCCGGATTTCTGGAATAATTACAATATTCTGAAAAAAGAAGCTGAAGTTTTTGATTTCAGACAAACACAACAAAGTAATGCCGCTAAAGCATATAACTTTCTTTCCTGTTTGTTAGAACAAAACATACCACAGCTGCAAAATTGGCATTCCTTTATTATTATGCTTAAGGAAGATATCCAGGATTACGGAACCTTACCTGAATATACCTTAAAAACCATAGCCGATTGGAATAATAATGATAAGCCCAATTTTACACATATTACCAAAGAACTGGAAAAATTAAGCCGGACATTAGGTAAAGATTATCTGAATAAAGTTAAGTTCAGCTTAAAAGTATATGAACCTCAAATCATTGTAGCTATAGAGAATCAAAAATGGAATTAAAATCAAATCTTGTTATCCCTTCCAATTTTTCCCCTTCTCAGTGGATTTCCTATTTCCATACTAATTCTAATGTATTTTCAGAAACGACAAGTTTTATGCCAAAGTATAATGATAATTTATTTACAAATACATCTACTATAGGTAAATTGAATTTTGAAGATGCAACCCATTGTGGGATTTATTTAATACAAGTAAAGAAACCCTTAACGGATAGAACTGCCCGCAAAAAGCAATTTGATAAAGCTATTGAAATCCTAAAAAATGAATATCTCCAAGCCGGGTTATTTGTTTTCTATGATGCCAATAATTCCTTTCGTTTTAGCTTAATCTACCCTATATATAAAGGGACAAAAAGAAGTTATAGCAATTATCGCAGGCATTCTTTCTATGTAAGTGAAAATCTACCCAATAAAACATATCAGCTTCAACTTAGTAAATATAAAATGGATTCTTTGGCAGAATTAAAAGAGATGTTTTCTGTGGAAAGAGTTTCAGATTTGTTCTATCAGGAATTTAAGAATGAATATGACGAACTGAAAAAGGGTATTAAGCATTTATATAATCAGGAAGTTAGTGAACAACAGAGTGGTGATTTTGGCCTTCTCTTTATTATTAGAATCATTTTTCTGGGATTCGTGCAAAAGAAAGGTTGGCTGGGGAATAATAATTTTATTCAGGATTACCTAAAATCCTATAATCCTGAGCTCCATAAGAATGGTATTTATCAGGATTTACTTTGCCCTTTATTTTTTCAGGCATTGAATTTGGCACCTTCAAAAAAAAATAAATTTGGCTTTCCTCATATTTCCGAACCTTATAAAACCTATTTAGTTAATATGCCATACTTAAATGGAGGCCTTTTTCGTAAACACCAAGATTACGATTTGGATGCTTTATATATCACTAATGAAGCAATTATAAAATTTATAGAATTCCTGTTTAGCTACAATTTCACTTTGGAAGAAAATACACTCTATGATGAAGAATTGGAACTCAATCCAGAATTTTTGGGGATTATCTTTGAAAAGCTGATTAACAAAGAATATGGGGCAATTTATACCCCTCGCTTGGAAGTTGATTTTATGTGCCGCATCTCCTTAGTTAAATATCTACAGAGAAATTGTTTGCCTTCTCTCAAACTGGATAACTTGTATAAACTGTTTTTTCCAGAATATGGTGATGAAGGAGATCAAACCCCAGGAGAATTTACTCCCGAAGAAGCTAAGGATATATTAGATAAATTGGAACAAATCACAATTTGCGATCCGGCAATCGGTTCCGGAGCTTTTGCTGTGGGAATGCTAAATATTTTAGACGAAATTGAATGTTTATTATATGATAAATTTTTACATCAGGAGACACCAAATACTCCTTTTGAACGCAAAAAACGCATTATTTTTCAGTCCCTTTATGGGGTAGAAGTAAAACAATGGGCTGTTTGGATTACGCAATTAAGATTGTGGATCACTCTTCTTTTAGAAGCAGAAGATAACTTGAGAAATAGTGAAGAACCATTACTTCCTTCCTTTGATTTCAAAATCAGACAAGGTGATTCACTTATTCAAATATTGGGAGATTACCTTTTCCCTATTTCAGGTGAGGGCTTAATTGGTCCTGAGATGCAAAAGAATATTAACACTTTGCTTAAACTTAAAACTGACTATTACTATAATAAATCTCAAAGTAAATTACAAGAAATTGAACATAACCAGAGGGAGCTTTATATTCAAATTCTGGAGAGGAAACGAAAAGAACTCTTGTCCTCTTTATCAAGATTGGAAAGAGAATCCATTAAGGAAATTCAAGCCAATATATTTAATCAATATACCCAATCCGAACTTGATTTAACTCCCAAAAGAAAAAAATATGAAGAAGAAAACTTGAAATATCAAATTGCTAATGTTGAATACGAAATCAAACAAATTCAAAACAATAATATACCTTTCATCTGGAGAATTGATTTTCCCGAAATATTTATTCTCAAAGGTGGTTTTGATATAGTTATTGGCAATCCTCCTTATGTGCCTCAAGAAGAAATTGAAGACCCTTTGGAAAAAATAGATAGAAATACCTATAAAGGACTGTTGAAAACAATGGCAGCTCAAGATTTCCCGCAAGACCTGCAGGAATCAAATATTAACGGTAAAAGCGATCTCTACACTTTTTTCTACATTAGAGGACTTCGCTTGCTGAATAAAAAAGGAATTTTAACCTTTATTTCTTCCAATTCCTGGTTGGATGTAGAATTCGGTGCCTGGTTACAAAAATTCCTTCTGGAAAACTGCCCTGTCTATTTCATTATTGATAACCTGAGTAAAAGAGTATTCCGTAGTGCAGATATAAATACGATTATTGCTGTTATCGGAGCTCAACAAAAAATGGTAAGTTCCGATGATTTAATTCGTTTTGCCGCTTTCAAACTTCCTTTTGAAAATTCACTTTATACTGAAAACTTCCTCACTATTGAAGAAGCACAAAAAAGAATAGATTATGATGATTTAAGAGTTAATGCAATTACAAGAAAAAAACTATTAGAGGAAGGTTATAATAACAATGTAGAAAATAAATATCAGGGCTCTAAATGGGGAAGTATCTATATAAAAGCTCCTGACATCTATTTTACTATTATGGAAAAAGCAAAGAATAAACTAATTAAACTTGGTGATGTAGCTAAAATAAAATTTGGACTTAAAACAGGAGCAAATGATTTTTTTTATGCTAAAATTGGAGATCCAATAATTGAAAGAACAGGTAGCGAAAACTGGAAAAAAGCTATCAGAACTCCAAGTGAAATTAATGGAATTAAAATAGATGAAAATTGGCTAAATTTTATGCTTCTTAAAATAGAAAATATAGATGAGATAGAAAACAATATAAATCTTCGTAATTACATAAAAGAAGGGGAGATGAAGAATTTACATAAAAGACCAACAATAAAGTGTAGAAATCCCTGGTTTGTATTACCTGAACAAGATATATCTGATTTTGTTCAAGGTCAGATAATTAATGATAGATTTATTTTTTGCTTAAACCAAAAATTCCTCGCTGATTGTGTACTCAATTTAGTGTTTTTAAACGATGAATATAAAACAATGTCCATAGAAATACTTTCAATTTTAAACTGCTCTTTAACAGCTTTTATTACTGAGCTTAATGGGAGAACAGCTTTAGGTGAAGGAGCTTTAAAAAATCAGGTATTTGAAGTAGCAAAATTACTAATCATTGATCCATTGCTATTAAAGGGAAATAATACAATTCAGAAAGTTTTTGAAGTTATATCTAAAAGAGAGATTTTTAGTATATTTAAAGAACTTCAAGTTAATCCTAATCAGGATTCCTTTATAAATGCTAATCCTTTACCGGATAGAAAAGTATTAGACGATGTAATTTTTTCAATCCTGGGTTTGTCCAATTCAGAAATTAAAGCAGTATATTCAGGATTATTGGAACTTACTTCCAGCCGTTTGAAAAAAGCAAATTCGTTAAAATTATAAGAAGTTATTTAACTAAAGTCAATTAAGTAGTTTTATTAGAAAAAAAAGGGGACTAAATTTAAGTTCAGTTTTGTAATGAAACTTCCCTTATTATTCATTATGTAAGCTGGAATCCTATACAAGGTTTTATAAAATTATTAAAATGATAAGTGGCTAAGAGGTGAAAATTATGTTATATAAGAGGCAGCAGGAAATTCGTTATCTGGTTTCTAAACTAAATAATTCAGGTAAGGTTAAGCTACAGAAGCTTATTTTTTTAGCCAACCATAAATGGAACTTAAATTAGAAATCCTCTTAATCCTAAAATCCTTAAATCCTTGTTTCTAAAATAAAATCTGTGTAATCTATGAGAGATATTTCATGTTCCAAGGGAAAGTGGGGGAAAGGCATCCTCCGATTACACGGTTACTCTTCACATTAAACCATAGTTATTATCTATAATGTGTAATTATCTTTACCCTTTCTTCAAATAGTATATTAGGCATTCAACTAACCTTAATCAAGCGTTAACAATTAAGGAGTGATTAAGGGATGATAAAGAAATGATTGACAGTTTGG
>Ga0116144_10005176_pt1 | contig 11991 bp, 13 predicted proteins | sample AD_UKC035_MetaG_FD_89746 | JGI IMG/M metagenome (GOLD analysis project Ga0116144, IMG submission 89746) | Active sludge microbial communities of municipal wastewater-treating anaerobic digesters from USA - AD_UKC035_MetaG | ecosystem: Engineered > Bioreactor > Anaerobic > Digestate | place: USA... | reverse complement strand
GCTCAACACGCCGATGGCAATTCCAGTCAATGAATGCCCGATGGAGGTCATAGCGACATTCTATCACCACCTGATATTTGATAGAATAGCCCTATCCGCAAGATTAAGGAGACAATTTATGAAACTCGCCACGCTATGCTACGTCCGGCGCGCCGGCCAAACCCTGATGGTGCACCGCATCAAAAAAGCCAACGATATGCATATGGGCAAATGGAACGGGATGGGCGGCAAGCTGGAGCCCGGCGAGACACCCGAAGAATGCGCCATGCGCGAGGTGTTCGAAGAAACCGGCCTGGTGGTGCGCAACCCACTCTTCAAAGGTATGATCACCTTCCCGGCTTTTTCAAAGGAAGAGGATTGGTACACCTTCGTGTTCGTGATGACCGAATTCGAGGGGCAATTGATCGATTCGCCCGAAGGCACCCTGGCCTGGATCGACAACGAACACCTGTTGGAACTGAATCTATGGGAGGGGGACCGCGTGTTTATCCCCTGGCTGGACCAGCCAGGCTTCTTTTCAGCCAAGTTCGTTTATGAAGATTACGAATTTGTCTCGCACGACGAGGTGTTCTACTTCAGGGATGCTGAAAAAGCCTGAGCGCGGCCTGGATGGAAGCCGCCCAGCACCGGACATTTTCGCAGTAATTCTGCGCGCCGCCAGCGATCACATCCCCAGCCCACATCGTCCATGAGATGGGCCTCTCGTACGCGCCGTGTGCACCGGGCCGAGCGGTGATCTTCCACTGGCGCTGGCCTGAAGCCACCCGGGGACGCTGCCGCTTAACCACTTGCTGGGGGGTCCGACCCTCATCCAAGAACATCGCCAGCAGGCGTTGGCCTTCTCGCAGCCCATCGGGAGAATACAGGCTGGGGTGCTGGAGGTGGTAGCACAAGACCACCAGGTGGTGCACTTCGCCCAGTGCGGGCGTTTCTGCTTCCCAGAACAACATCTGGTGGAAGGCATCCTGGCAGGTTTGGCCCTCCGGCCAAAGCGCGCCACACTCGGGACATTTGTCGATGGCGTTCACGCCAAAGATTTTACCATGCCCACGATCACAGGGTATAATGCAAACCTATGCCCACCGTCTACCCCCTCACTGCCCTGCGCGCCCTGGCCTTGCATGCCCAGGGTCTGACCACCCCCAACGGCCAAGAGCCACCCAGCACGCCAGATGCCATCTGCAAGGCTGTGCGCCAGGTGGGCTGCGTGCAGATCGACACCCTGCAAATGGTTCACCGCAGCCATTACCTGACCCTTTGGTCGCGGCTGGGGAGCTATGACCCTGCCGACTTTGACCGCTTGGCCTACAACCCGGCCGAGCGGCGCATCTTCGAGGGCTGGCAGCGCTGCGCCTCGCTCATCCCGCTGGAAGATTACCGCTACCAGATGCCGCAGCAGAACAAAACGCGCCTTGAACCCTCTGATTGGTACCGCCGCTGGTTGACCCAAGAAGGCAACCCCCAAATGGTAGAAGAGGTGTTGGAATATGTGCGCCAGAACGGCCCAACCCGGCCCAGTGATTTTGAATATGACGGCCCCCGGCGCGGCAGTTGGTGGGATTGGAAGCCCGCCAAGGTGGCGCTGGAATTCTTATATGCCTTCGGCGACCTGATGATCGCCGAACGGGTCAAATTCCAGCGCATCTATGACCTTACCGAGCGCGTCTTGCCAGGCTGGGTGGATACCACACCCCCCAGCCCCGAAGAACGTGACCGCTATTGGATCGAGCTGGGGGCGCGGGCACTGGGGGTTTGCCAGCCGCTGCAGGCCGCCGATTATGCCTACCGCAAGCGCACCCCCTCCAGGGCCATCATCCAGGGCATGCTGAAAGAGGGTGTGCTGGTGCCGGTGCAGGGTCAGTTGGCCAACGGCAGCCAGGCTGAGATGATCGTGCACCGTGACCACCAGGCTCTGCTAGAGCAAGCCGCCAGCGGCGCCCTGCCTGCCCGCCGCACCACCTTCCTCAGCCCCTTTGACAGCCTGTTCTGGGCGCGCGACCGCGACCAGCACCTGTGGGCTTTTGAACAAGCGCTGGAGTGTTACAAGCCTGCCCCACAGCGCATTTGGGGCTATTACTGCCTGCCCATCTTGCACCACGAGCGCCTGGTGGGGCGCTTTGACCCCAAGCTAGAACGCCAGGCTGGCCGGCTGCGCCTGAAAGCCCTGTATCTCGAGCCGGGCGTCTTACCAGATGAGGAATTGGTGACCGGCACAGCCGCCGCCCTGCGCGATTTTCTCAGCTTCCACAAGGCCCGCGACCTGGTCATCGAGCGCAGCCAACCGGAAGAATTCGGCTTGCGCCTGCTGAAGGCGCTGTAAAGTTCAGTGTGCCGAACGCTTCCTTTCGCCGCTGGGCTTTTGCCCTGGCCCGTTCCCACCTTGGGAAGGCCCTCGTCCCCTGGATTTTTGCCCACATGAGCTTTGCCATCCCCGTCCACCGCCTGCGCGAAAGCCCCAACCTGCTGGCCTTCTACCACCCCAGCCCCTCATACCCCCTGCACATCCTGATCGTGCCCAAGCGCGCCATCCCCAACCTGGCCAGCCTGAAGCCAGAAGAGGCCGGGCTGTTAGGCGAGGTAATGCAAATGGCCCAAAGCCTGGTGCAAGAGCTGGGCCTGGAGCAAGCCGGTTATCGCTTGATCGTCAATGGGGGAGCTTACCAGGATCTGCCGCAGTTGCACTTTCACCTGGTATCAGAATCGTACCGCGCTGGCGCGGAGAAGCCTGAAGCAAGGCCAACGCCCTAGTATTTCGTCTTCAGCGCCGCCACCGGGAATACCACCACCCCTTCAGCCGGGTCACCCAGGGTGCAGGTGCGCTCAGGGTGGGTGGCTGCCAGCCAGGCAGTGAAAGCCGCCACCAGGGCATCCAGCTCGCCCTGGCTGTACAGGTCTTTGGTGGGCAGCACCCCCTGCAATAAGCGGTGGCGGGTGATCTCCTCAAACAGATCCATCGGGTCGGGGACGGAGATCTTCTGTTCGTACAGGGCCAACTGGCGCTGGATGCGCCCTTCGAAGGTATTCTTGGGCAGGGGCGACTGCCCTAACAGCGCGCAATAACAGGCATGGGGGTACACTTCCACAGCTTGCAGGGCAGGCCCGCTGGCAGGATAGGCCTGGTAACCGAGTTCTTCCAGGCGGCGGTAGAGCGCAAAGCCGATCTGCATCCAATGCGGGCTGGACTGTTCGTCAGCAGGGGTCTTATAACAACTGATGTTACGCTGGCGCAGTTCATATTCTGCCACGCGATAATCGGCCCAACGGCCCGGACGCGGCTGGGGGTTAAGCCTTTCGCGCACCTCAGGGCGCTGCATCAGGCCCTGGTTGGGCTGGCGCGGGGCACACACCGCCGCAAAGGCCTCGCGCTGACCACCCGCAAAGGCCAGCACATCCTCCATGCTGCCCTGCCCAAGCGCCAATAAACGCAGGTTGCTATCTAGCGCGGCATAAGAAAAAGGCCGCTGACCAGCAGTGGGGTCGATGCCCAAAAAGGTGGAATGTGTGAAGAACATGGCAGTTTTCCTCATCCTGCTTGTGCCAGCGCAGCCTGTAAGAAATCCAGGGTGAGCCGGGTGATCTCGTCAATCTCTTGATCCAACAGCACGATATGGGTTGAGTTTTCCATCCAGTGAAGCGCTTTGACCGGCGAGGAGATGCCCTGTAGGATCATCTCGCCAACGCTGGGATGGACGGTTTTATCCAGGCGGCCTTGCACCACCAGCAGCGGTTGATGGATGCGCGGCAGCAGCTTGCGCACCGCTTTTTGAAAGGCCAGGAGCTGCAGCACCCCTTTGAGGGGATTGACCGGGTATCCCTGCCAGTTTGGCGAGGGATTGGTTAAATCTTTGGGCGAGGCAGCCACAAAAGGCGCCGCCAGGCGCAGCTTGACCAGGGCAGCGGTGGATTGGTTCAGCTTGAGGGCCGGGGCATAAGCCAGCACCGCAGCCGCCTCAGGATGCCGCGCGGCCAGGTACAAGGCCACCAATGCCCCCATCGACTCGCCGCCGACGATGATCTTCTGGCAGTGCGCCCGCAGTTCCTGGTAACTTTGTTCGGCGGCGGCAGTCCAATCTTGCCAGTGTACTTGATTCAAGTGCTCTGGTGTGGTGCCGTGCCCCGGCAGCAGCGGCCCCGACACGGTGTAACCCTGGGCATGCAGGCGCACTGCCAGGGGACGCGTTTCCCAGGCAGTGGCGGTGAACCCATGCAAGAGCAAGGCCCCCACTGGGCCGGCGCTGAAGAAGAAGGGTTCACTTTGTAAATGATGGTTGACCAGGTTTGGGTTACCCATGCTATAAGTCTAGCGCATTTCTGCAAAGCATGCAATAAAGTAATAGAAGCCTTTTGACGAGAAAGCACCCCTCTGCTATACTAGGCAAATCACACACCACCTTGGAGGTATCTGCAAATGACTGAGGGCTTTAAGCTGACCTATTCGACGATGTTCAACCCTCCCGAAGAGCTGCATACGCGCTTCGAGGGAGCCTTAGCCAAGATCAAAGCCAACCTGGGGCAAGAGCATGCCATGATCATCGGCGGCCAGGATCATTTCGCGGCCGAGAAATTTGAGGATCGCTCTCCCATCAATACCGATTGGGTGTTGGGCGTGTTCCAAAAAGGCGGCGAGCAAGATGCCCACCAAGCCCTGGCGGCTGCTCACCAGGCCTTCCCCATGTGGAGCCGGATGAAATGGCAAGAACGGGTGGCCCTGCTGCGCAAAGCCGCCAGCCTGATTGATGAGCGCATCTTTGAGATCGGAGCCGCCATGGCCCTGGAAGTGGGCAAGAACCGCATGGAATCGCTGGGCGACGTGGCCGAAACCGCCGACCTGATCCGCTATGCCTGCGACCAGATGGAAAAGAACGAGGGTTACGTGGTTGAGATGGGCCGCGACCCATTGCAGGGCTACACCTCCACCAATTATTCGGTGCTGCGCCCTTACGGCGTCTGGCTGGTGATCAGCCCCTTCAATTTCCCTGGCGCGCTCACCGGTGGGCCAACCGGCGCCGCCCTGGCAGCCGGGAACACCGTGGTCATGAAGCCCGCCACCGATACCCCCTGGACGGTGCGCCTGCTGGCAGAGTGCCTGCGCGACGCCGGGATCCCTGACGGCGTGTTCAATTACGTCACCGGCCCCGGCCGCACCCTGGGCAAGGCGCTGGTCACCTGCGACCACGTGAGCGGCGTGACCTTCACCGGCTCTTTCGACGTGGGCATGCAGTTGTTCCGCGATTTCTCTGACTGCCGCTACGTGCGCCCGACGATCCTGGAGCTGGGCGGCAAGAACCCCACCCTCGTCTCTCGCCATGCAGACCTGGAGCGCGCCGCCCTGGGCATCGTGCGCTCGGCCTTTGGCCTGCAGGGGCAAAAGTGCTCGGCCTGCTCGCGCGTGTACATCGAAGCCCCGGTGTACGATGAATTGGTAGAGCGGCTGGTGGGCCTGACCCAAAAGCTGGCTGTTGGCGACCCCACCGACCGCAGTGTCTACATGGGCCCGGTGGCCAATTCTGGCGCATATCAAGATTTCAAAGATTTCAGCGCTGAACTTGGAAAATCGGGCCGCTTCCTCACTGGCGGGCAGGTGCTGACCGACGGCGCGCTGGGCAAGGGCTATTTCTGCGCACCCACCCTGGTGGCCGACCTGCCTTACACCCACCGGCTGTGGAAAGAAGAGATGTTCCTGCCCATCACCACCATTGGCAAGGTCAGCTCGCTGGAAGAGGGCATGCAGATGGCCAATGATGTCAATTACGGCCTGACGGCTGGTTTCTACGGCACGCCGGAAGAGGTCGAGTGGTTCTACGACCGGATCGAAGCTGGCGTGACCTATGCCAACCGCCCGCAGGGCGCTACCACCGGTGCCTGGCCTGGCTTCCAACCCTTTGGCGGCTGGAAAGGCTCTGGCTCAAGCGGCAAGAACTCCGGCGGGCTCTACTACCTGCCGCTGTACATGCACGAGCAGATCCGCAACATGGTTAAATAACGGAAATTCGGGTTAGCAGAACAGGTGTTTTGGCCCTGACCCCGAACTCATATCAACTTAGGAGATGGTTGTCGGTGAACCTGGAAAGAGGTCGTGTCGGGCAGTTCGTCCTATTTTTTGGCCTGCTCTTCTTGGCGCTCTTCTTCACCACCGACCAGGCCAAACACCCCACTTATGGGTTGTTCTTCATGGGTGCTTTGGGCGTCTTGGTGGGAGGCTTTATGATCTGGAGAAGTATCAAGCCTCCCGAGCGCGTCGAGCGTTTTCGCGGCATTCGCAACATGCAAGCCAGGCAGCGTGAACAAAAGGCCAAGCAAGAAGCGGCCAAGGCTGCCAAGAAAGCCAAAAAGGATAAACGATAGGGCCGGGGCTTCACCCCGCCCAAGAAAGGAACGTATGAGCAAACTGGTTTCACTATCTCAAGCTGTTCAGCAGTACGTGCACGATGGCGATATGATCTACGCCGCCGGCTTCACTCACATGATCCCCTTCGCCGCCGGTCACGAGATCATCCGCCAAAAACGCCGCAACCTGGTGCTGGCGCGCGCCACCCCCGACCTGATCTATGATCAGATGGTGGCTGCGGGTTGTGCAAGCAAGGTGATCTTCTCGTACATGGGCAACCCAGGGGTCGGCTCGCTGCGCATTGTGCGCGCCGAGCTGGAGGCCGGGCGGCTGGAATGGGAAGAATACTCGCACTTCGGCATGATCTCACGCTTGCAGGCCGGCGCCACGGGGCTGCCTTTCATGCCCATGAACCCCACCGCCGCCGGTGACCTGGAACACGCCAATCCCAACTACCGCACCGTCACCGACCCCTACACCGGGCAGCCGGTGGTGGTGGTGCCAGCGCTCAAGCCCGATGTGGCCATCGTCCACGTCCAACGGGCAGACGCAGATGGCAACGCCCAAATTTGGGGCATCATCGGCGAACAAAAAGAGGCCGCCTTCGCTGCCAAGCACGTGATCTTGACTGCTGAAGAGATTGTAGACCAGGCCATCATCCGCTCAGATCCCAACCGCACCCTGATCCCCGGCTTTATCGTCGATGCCGTCTGCCATGTGCCATACTGCTCGCACCCATCTTACACCCAGGGTTACTACGACCGCGATAACGATTTCTACATGGAATGGGATAAGATCAGCAGCAGTCCTGAAGCCACCCAGGCCTATTTGGACGAATGGGTTTACGGCGTCAAAGACCGGGATGAATACTGGCAGAAACTGGGCTCTAAAACCCACAAACGGTTGAAGGTCAGCAAGAACCTGAGCAGCCCCGTAGACTATGGGAAGTATTAATATGCCTGAATTAACTTACACCTCTTCGGAACTCCTCACCATCAACGCCGCCCGCTTGCTGCGCGATGGTGATACCGTATTCGTGGGCGTTGGGTTGCCCAACCTGGCCTGCAACCTGGCCCGCCACACCCATGCCCCTAACTTGATGATGATCTATGAGGCCGGCGTGATCGGCGCTCAGCCGGCGCGCCTGCCGCTTTCGATTGGCGACCCCACCCTGGTCAGCGGGGCGCTCTCGGTTTGCAGTATGTACGATATCTTCGCCTTCTACCTGCAGCGCGGCAACGTGGATGTGGGCTTCATGGGCGGGGCACAGATCGACCGCTTCGGCAACATCAACGCCACCGTGATCGGCGATTACCAACACCCCAAGGTGCGCCTGCCCGGATCGGGCGGCTCGATGGAGATCGCTGCCTGGGCCAACCGCTGTTACCTGCTCACCCCGCACCAGAAGCGCCGTTTCCCTGAGAAGCTGGATTTTCGCACCTCAGCCGGCTTTTTGGGCGGCAGGGGCGAGCGCCAGGCCGCCGGCTTGCGCGGCGGCGGTATGCTGGCTGTGGTCACCGACCTGGGCGTTATGGAGCCTGACGAGAACGGTGAGCTGGTGCTCACCGCCCTGCACCCCGGCGCGAGCGCCGAGCAGGCCCGCGCCAACACCGGTTGGGACCTGAAGGTGGCCTCTGACCTGAAGACCACCCCTGCTCCCTCCGCCGAAGAACTGCGCATCCTGCGTGAAGAGCTGGATCCCCAGGGGATTTACTTAAAGGGCGGCGCCTGATCTATAAAGCTTATGGACATACCTGCCTCGCTCGTCCCATCATTTCAGCAGATCTTTGAACACAGCCCGGCCCTGGTCGCCCGCGCCCCTGGGCGCGTGAACCTGTTGGGCGAGCATGTGGACTATAACCAGGGCATTGTGCTGCCGGCAGCCATCAACCGGGCCGTATACCTGGCAGCCAGCCCTACCTCTGATGGGCTCTTGACCCTGCACGCACTGGATCTGAATGAGCACATCACGGTGCGGTTAGACCAACTGGAAAAGCCCCAGCCCGGCGAGGTTCGCTCGCCAGGCTGGGCGGCTTATCCTTGTGGGGTGGCCTGGGCCTTGCAGCAGGCCGGCCTGGCCGTGACCGGCATGGAAGTGGTGTACACATCGGACGTGCCGATCGGATCCGGTTTAAGCTCCTCGGCCGCGGTAGAGGTGGCTTTTGCAGCGGCCTGGCGGGCGTTGGGCGGCTGGCAGATGGACAACCTGCAATTGGCCCGCCTGTGCCAGAAAGCAGAGAACCAGTATGTGGGGGTGGCATCGGGGCTGATGGATCAGTTCGCCAGCGCCTGCGGGGTGCAAGGGCATGCCCTGCTCTTCGACACGCGCAGCCTGGAATGGCGCCCGCTGGAGCTGCCGGCCGGAACGGCCATCGTGGTGGCGGATTCGGGCATGCGGCGCACGCTGGCTGGCTCGGCTTATAACGACCGGCGCGCGGCCTGCGAAAAAGCAGTGGCGCTGTTGAGCGCCTGCAAGCCGGGGCTCCAATCGCTGCGCGATATCTCGGCGGTCGAGTTCGCCGCCTACAGCGTCATGCTGCCCGATGAAGTGCGCCGCCGGGCCGAGCACGTGGTCAAAGAGATCCTCCGCGTCGAGCAGGCCGAACAGGCCCTGGCGACCGGCAACATCCAATCGTTTGGCGGGATGATGTTCGCCTGCCACAAAAGCCTGCGTGACCTGTACGAGGTCAGCATCCCTGAGCTGGACGCGCTGGTGGAGATTGCCCGCCACCTGCCCGGGATCTATGGGGCGCGCCTGACCGGGGCCGGCTTCGGCGGCTGTACGGTCAACCTGATCGATGCATCCCAGGCCGAGGCCTTCATCCAGGGCTTGCAAGCCGGGTACGAACAACACACCGGGCGCCAGGCCAGGGTATACCTGTGCCAGGCCAGCAGCGGGGTAGAAACGGAAAGCCGCCGGGCGTAAACCTCACGCCGGGCGTAAACCTCACGCCGGGCGTAGCCATCATGCCGGGCGTAAAAATCACGCCGGACATGAACTTTTCGCAGCGTATGAACTTTTCGCCAATAACCGACTCGCTGTATATCGGCACTACCCCCTCCGCCAGCGATTACTTCCGCTTGCGGGGCTTGAACGTGGCGTTGGTGATCAATTTGCGCGTCGAGCGGCCCCCCATTCGCGACCGCTATCCCCAGCCTCTCAAGACCCTGTGGCTGCCGGTGTTCGATACCCCGCTGGTGCCCATTCCCATTTATGCGCTGAACAAAGGCGTGCGGGCGGCGCTGGAAGTCATCCAGCAGGGCCGGGTGGTGTACGTGCACTGCGCGGCGGGGGTGCACCGCGCCCCGGCCCTGGGGTCAGCCATCCTGATCGCGCAGGGCTATTCAGCCGAGCAGGCTATGCGCACGATCAAAGAACGCCGCCCGATCGCCGATCCACACGCCTGGTATATCCGCCGGCGCATCCTGCGGTTTGCAAAAAACTGGAACCCGCCCATTCCCCTGGCGCAAGAAGCCGATACGATGACGAAGTGACCGGCGCCGGTCACTTCGTCATCGTATCGGTTAAGGTAAAGTTGACCACCGCATCCAGGCCGCCCGAGGCCAACAGGCGGCCATCAGGGCTGAAGGCCAGGGTGCTCACACCGCCGGCGTGCAGGCGAGCCGCATAAGCCAGCCTGCCAGAAGGCATCTCCCACAGCCGCACCCAACCATCACTGCCGCCAGCCGCCAGCCAACTGCCATCGGGGCTGAAGGCCAGGCTCCAGATAAAGACCCGCGCTGCGGCAGGCGGTGATAACGCCAAGAGCGTCTCATTAGTCTGCACATCCCACACCCGCACAGTGCTACGCATCTCACCTGCCGCCAGCAAGCTGCCATTGGGGCTGAAGGCCAACGCAAACATCGAAGACTCGCCGCGCAAGGTACGGTCCAGGCGCTGGGTGGCGGGGTCGCGCAGGCGGATATCTTGCCCATCCGCAGCGGCAACCAGGGCAGCATCAGGGCTGAAGGCCACTGCCGGCACCCCGTAGGCCCCGCCGATCATCTCTGCCAGCTCGGTCACCGGGCAAGTCCCCGGCTCTGCGCCGCCCGGCGCGGCCAGGGCAGAGACATCCCACAGGCGCAGCATAGCATCATTGCCAGAGGATGCCAGCACCTGTCCGTCGGGGCGAAAGTCCAGGCTGTTGGTGCCGTGGCGGTGGGCTTGCAAGGCGCAGATCCGCTCGCCGCTCGACACGTCCCAGAACTGCAAAGAGCCATCCGTCCCGCCAAAGGCCAGCACCCCGCGCCCATCTGGCCCCTGGGGTTGAAACGCCAGGCGGCTGGCCCACACGCCCGTCTCTAAGACCTGGCGCTGTGCCATGTCGGCAGTGGCATAGATATAAATCTTCTCTCCGGCAGACACCGCCAGCAGGCTGCCGTCAGGCGACCAGGCCAGGGCCTGCACCAGGTACCAGGCAGGGTATTGGAGCGGAGCGCGCTCAGCCGCGGCGGGCTCAGAACTGACCACGGTGGGCTGTGGAGATGGAGAAGGAACGCTCTCTGCGGGCTGGGCCGCCTGCGGGGTGGGTGTGGAAGAGGCAGGCCCGGGCGGATCAGCCTGGGCCGGGGCAGTTATGGAGGGCAGCGGGCCGGGCGGCAAAGCGGTTGAACCAGGCGCAGTGAGCGTAAGCTGCCCGGCGGGTGCGGGCGGGGCGGAATGGCAGGCCGCCAGCAAACAAACGAAAAGCGCCCAGCCAGCCGCTTGGGCCAGGGACGCTTTTCGAAAACAAGACCAACCCTTCACTTTAAAGCTCCACCGACTCGCCTCGCTCGGGGTACGAAATGCGATCCAGGCCGCCTGCCACCAGCTTTTCGCGCAAGGCACCAGCTGCATCCGGCTCACCATGGATCAAGAAGAGCTGCTTAAGCTGGCCTTTGAGATTCAAGGCGTATTCCATCAACAGGTCTTGCCCGGCATGGGCCGACAGGCCGCCGATGGTCGAGACATCGGCCTTGCGCTGGAAGGTTTCGCCAAAGATCTTGACCTCCGTTTGGCGGTCGGCCAGGCGGCGGCCCAGGGTATAAGGCGCCTGCCAGCCCACGATCAGGATGGTATTGAGCGGGTTTTCGATGTTATTGCGCAAATGGTGCAGGATGCGCCCGGCCTCTGCCATGCCCGAGGCTGAGATAATGATCATGGGATCTTTGCGATCGTTTAACGCCTTTGATTCTTCCACCGAGCGAGTATACACCAGGCGATCAAAACCCAAGGCAGTGTGGTGCTTATCCTGGCTGATAAATGCCTGCGTCTCAGCATCGAAACATTCTTTGTGCTTCTTAAACACATCGGTGGCGTTGACCGCCAACGGGCTGTCCACATAGACCGGGACAGAGGGGATCTCGTGGTTTTCCACCATTTGGTGAAAGTTATAGACCAGCTCTTGCGTGCGGCCCACGGCAAAGGCCGGGATGATGACCTTGCCGCCGCGCTTAAGGGTGTGCGAGACCACCTGGCGCAGTTCAATATAGGCCTGCTCAGGGTCGCGGTGCGGCTTGTCGCCGTAGGTGCATTCCATGAGCATGTAATCGGCATGAGTTGGCAAGACCGGGTCGCGCAGCAGGGGCAGCTTGCGCCGCCCAATATCGCCAGAGAACCACAGGGTATGCTTTTGCCCCTTCTCTTCGATTTCCATCACCACCGAGGCCGACCCGAGGATATG
>Ga0116144_10005175_pt1 | contig 11994 bp, 5 predicted proteins | sample AD_UKC035_MetaG_FD_89746 | JGI IMG/M metagenome (GOLD analysis project Ga0116144, IMG submission 89746) | Active sludge microbial communities of municipal wastewater-treating anaerobic digesters from USA - AD_UKC035_MetaG | ecosystem: Engineered > Bioreactor > Anaerobic > Digestate | place: USA... | reverse complement strand
TTAGGGGATTGAAACAAAGCATATTATCCTTCACCCTCATACCTCCAAATCCTTCCACTATGGATATCCAAGTTCCGGCCATGCTGGTAATGTGCAAGCCCTCTCTCACCTCGTGGTTGTAATCATCGAGGTCGAGGCGCGCTGTGCGCAGGTACAGCTCGTATGCCTTTTCGATATTCCCAATTTTTGCGGCCAGCACTGAGTGAACGCATGGAGACAGGGATGACTCGTGCACAGTGCGTGCCTCGTAAAAATCATAGTTTTTGCTAATGGTTTCCAGGTCGAAGCTATCTTCAAAGAAGTACATTCCCTGCAACACATCGGCCTGCTTAATAAAGCATGACCTGAGGATTCTGTCCCAGCTCCACTTTTGGTTCAGGGGGCGATGTTTGGGGTCGAGGTCTTTCACAAGGATTTGCTCCTTGTCCATGTACCCCTCCTGCTGCAAAATAATGCCTGTCTCAGTATCCACAGGAAAAAACATATTATCCCTTATCTCCTTCCACTTAACTAACTCCTGGGAGTGGTTGAACGAAATTTTGGCCGTCAATGCGTTGTACTTCTCAGCATGGTTCTCCTTCACATACTCGGCCGCCTCTTGGGCATACTCTAAGCACCAGCAGGCTAAGTAATTGGTGTACCAGTTGTTATTGACATTGTTTTCGTACTCGTTGGGTCCGGTAACCCCAAGCATCACGTACTTACCCTTCTCCTGGGAGAAGTTAACCCTTTGAGCCCAAAAACGGGCAATGGCAATGAGCACTTCAAGTCCAAAATTTGATAGGTAGCTCTTATCGCCGGTATAACGAACATAGTTGTATATGGCAAAGGCTATGGCCCCGTTGCGGTGTATCTCTTCAAAGGTTATCTCCCATTCGTTGTGACACTCCTCGCCATTCATGGTCACCATGGGGTAAAGGGCAGCCCCATTGGTAAATCCAAGTTTTTGGGCATTTTCAATGGCTTTCCCCAGGTGCTTATACCGGTACAGCAGCAGCTGGCGCGCCACATTCTGCCCATGGGTAATCATGTAGAAGGGCAGGCAGTATGCCTCTGTATCCCAATAGGTTGAGCCTCCGTATTTTTCTCCGGTAAACCCTTTTGGGCCAATATTCAGCCTTTCGTCCTTTCCGGTGTAGGTTTGGCTTAGCTGGAAGATGTTGAATCGGATGGCTTGCTGGGCTGCCAAATCGCCCTCGATGGTTATGTCGCTATGATTCCATATTTCGTTCCACGCTTCGGAGTGTTCTTTCAATAATTGCGTGTATCCCTTTGATGTGGCCAAATCTAATAGCTGGGTTAAAACCTTCGGGAACATGCCCTTTTCATGGTTCAGGCTCGAAATAACAGCCGCATATTTGTAGAACTCTACCTCATCTCCGCTTTTAAGGTTAAGAAAAAGTTTACATCCGGCATACATGTGCTTATCAAGTAAATTGCTTTCAACAACTACTTTTTGACCATTGTGGTATAGCGAGTAACGCATTGCATGCCCTACATGAAAATCGAGTTTGCGGGTTTTAGTAATAAGTAGAGATTGGTTAACATCCACATGGCGTTCCACCTCATCCCAGAACTTCTCACCATAGTTAGAATCCTCGTTTTGCACGTCGCCATCGAGGTAGGGAGTGATACAGAACTTAACGTCTGCATTGAGTATCTTCAAATTGTAGCGTATGGCTCCAACTTCAGGATTTGCAATGCTGAGAAACCTTTTAACATTAGCTTCAAACCTTATGCCCGATGAGTTTTCGCAGGTGAATGTACGCTCCAGGTAACCCTCCTTCATGTTGAGCACCCTGCGAAACTCCTCCACCTTACACTTAGCCAAATCCAGCGGTTCGCCATTTATTTCTAGGTCAATACCAATCCAGTTTGTGGAGTTTATCACCTTGGCAAAGTATTCGGGATAGCCATTTTTCCACCAGCCCACGCGCGTTTTATCGGGGTAGTAAACCCCTCCGATGTAGCTGCCCTGCAGAGTATCTCCACTGAACTTCTCCTCGAAGTTGGCCCTCTGCCCCATAGCACCGTTGCCTATACTGAATATGCTTTCCGATGCACGTGTATTCGCTGGGTTAAAACCCTCTTCGATAATGCACCATTCATCGTGTTTTAGGTATGGATTCATCTTTTGTCAATTTTACAATTAATACAACCCACTTACGACATCCTCTTATCGTCCACAAAGAATACGGCTATGGCACCAATCATCATACATATACCTGCTGCTACAATGGCATTGATGGGATTTTTGCCATATACGTGGTTGAAAAGCAGAGTGCCAAATACCCCGTTGGTAATCTGCGGAATGGTAATGGACATGTTGAAGATCCCCATGTAGATTCCCATTTGTTTAGGCGGTATGGCGCTAGCCAGCATGGCATAGGGCATGGATAAGATGCTACCCCAGGCAATTCCAATGCCTAACATGGGAACAATAAGCCACGTGGCATTGCTAAAGAGGGTAATGGATAGGAACGAAAGACCGCCAATAGTAAGTGCAATGGCATGTGTTCCCCTTTTTCCCACGCGCTTGGCAATCAGGGGTAGAGTCAGCGCGATTACGGCAGACACCCCGTTGTACACTCCGAATAGTATGCCAACCCAATCGCCCGCCTCCTGATAGCTCAGGCTGTTGGGATCTGTGGTACCGTAAAATTTGGCCGCAATGGCCGGAGTGGTGTAAACCCACATGGAGAAAAGGGCAAACCATGAAAAGAATTGAACCAGTAGAAGTTGTATCATTCGCTTGGGAATGAAAAACTTTTTACTTCCCTCCGTCTTTTCTTTCTGTTCCTCCTCATACACATGGGGTGGGTATTCCTTTGTGGAGGCAACTGTCCATATAATAGTAGTTATTAGCACAATGGCTCCAATGTAAAAGGACCAGATGACGTTGGAAGCCACCTCGCCCTCATGGGCTGCTACCTTGGAAAACCCGAAAAAGTTGCTGAGGATATATGGCAACCATGACCCTACCACCGCTCCAATACCGATAAGCATGGTTTGTACCGAAAACCCGAGTGTATGCTGCTCTTCAGGCAGCTTGTCGGCCACAAGGGCTCTGAAGGGTTCCATGGAGATGTTAATGGATGCATCCATAATCATCAGCAAACCTCCGCCAATGAACATGGGAGCAATGAAACCAGCCAAATGGGGTGCGTTGGGCATGGCAATGAGTGCCAAACTGGTGAGGATGGCCCCCCCTAAAAAGAACGGGCGCCTTCGACCCAACCGGGTCCATGTTCTATCGCTGTAGTAGCCCACAATGGGCTGCACTATCATACCGGTGAGCGGGGCTACCAACCAGAACCAGTTGAGGTGCTCCACATTGGCTCCAAAAGTCTGGAGTATTCTGCTGGCATTGGCGTTTTGCAGAGCAAACCCAAATTGGATGCCTAGGAACCCAAAGCTCATGTTCCATATCTGCCAAAATGATAAACGGGGACGTTTTGTCATCGCTGAATTGATGTTAAATTAATATAATAAATTACTCATTCCGTGAATGGAATAAGTTTTAAAAAGGTAGGAAAGTAGCGTGTCAAATATATGGTGATAATTTAGAAAATGCAACTAATTGACTGTTAAAATTTACGGATATTTGGTTTGAAAAACCTCAACATCCCATTTCAAACGTTTACGAGAGAAACTCAGAACTATTGGTCAATTTCTTTTTTTAGAGGAATTTCTGACTATCAATTGGGTTTTGAGCACTTCCTTTTTATATTCAGGAGGAGCGGCAAGGTTAATACGATCCATTAACATCTTCATGGCCTTCTCCCCCATGGCAAATCCCGGTTGGGATACTGTAGTCAGTGTTGGTTCAAGCATTTCAGCAATATGGTCGTTGCCAAAACCTACTACTGAAACATCCTTGGGAATAGAAATATTATTTTCCCTAAGGATTTTAATCACACCGGCTGCAGTGAAATCGTTAACGGTGAAAATAGCATCAAAGTTAACCCTTTTATCTATCAGCTGCTGTGTGCTCTCAATGGCTTTGTGAAATTCATCGCATTGAATAATAAGCGATTCGTCTATTACTACTCCATTGTTCTTATGGGCATCAAGGTATCCCGCAAGGCGTTTTTTGCTGATAAGGCGATTGGGAGGACCTGAAAAATGGATGATCCGCCTTCTCCCTTCAACAATAAGATGTTCTGTGGCCTGATAAGCCCCATTGTAATCATCAATAACCACGTAATCGGAATCGAACCCTTCGATTATCCTATCGAAAAAAACAATGGGAATTCCCTCTTCATCTAAAAGTTTAATATGATCGTAGTGATCTGTTTCTTTCGAAACAGAGATGAGCAACCCATCGATTATGCTGTGCAGAAAGGTTTGGCATACCTCAACCTCTTTTGCGTAGCTTTCGCTTGATTGGCTGATTATAACGCTATACCCGTACTCATTGGCTACCTTTTCGATACCGCTAATGACCGATGAGAAAAAGTAATGCACAATCTGGGGAATCACAACGCCAACAACATTGCTTTTCCTACTGCGTAGGCTAAGTGCAATGGGGTTGGGGCGATAGTTCATCTCGGCTGCTAGTTTATTAACCTGATCTTTAGTAGATTGGCTAATATCAGGATGATCCTTAAGCGCCCTGGAAACGGTTGACGGGCTAATACCCAACACTTTTGCAATATCCTTAATGGTAATACCGGACGATTTCATGGTTAGGAGGTCTCAATTATCGAATCCAAAGTTAGCAATTAGATTCTGTTGGTACAAAGAATATTCCTATTAAACCAACCAAGGTGATGAAAATTTCGGCATTGGACATCTTGTTTCAAACGATTGCACATTCGTTTGCATAGATTAATTCCCTTTTTTTGACGATATTACGGAGTTATTCCCCTATTTTTATGTAACTTGTGGCAAGTTTTTAAAAAGGGAAAAGGTAGCTATAACAACACTATTTTAATTAACCAAAACCTAACTACAATTGAACATGAAGCAGAAATTTTCTACACTCAAAAGAGTTTCGTATTTTCTGCTGCTCATGCTGTTTACCACAACGGTATGGGCACAGGAAATTACCGTAACGGGAAGGGTAACCTCTGCCGCAGATGGTGAGCCTTTAATTGGTGTAACAGTAGTGATTAAAGGGACTACAATAGGCACCAGCACTGATTTTAATGGCAACTACTCTATTAAGACCAAATCTGCATCAATTCTGCTGTTTTCATACGTGGGATATGAAAGTCAGGAGTTTAGCGTAGATGGCAAGAGTGTTATCAACGTAAGCCTTGCCGAGGCTTTTGAATCACTGGAAGAGGTTGTTGTAATCGGCTACGGACAGGTTAAGCGTGAAGACCTAACCGGTTCGGTTTCAACCATTAGCGCTAAGGATTTCAACAAGGGGAACATTACAACCCCTATGGAGTTGCTAATGGGCCGTACTTCTGGTGTTCAAATCACTACTAATAGTGGGGCTCCCGGTGCCGGAGCAATCATTCGTATCAGGGGCGGATCGTCATTGTCGGCCAGTAACGACCCGTTAGTGGTTATCGATGGAATTCCGATTGACAATGAGGGAATTAATGGTATTAGAAATCCTCTAAGCACCATTAACCCAAACGACATTGAGTCGTTCACCGTTCTGAAAGACGCTTCAGCCACAGCGATTTACGGATCGAGAGCATCCAATGGTGTAATAATTATCACCACCAAGAAAGGGCGCAAAGGCTCTGAATTTTCTTTAAGCTACAATACAAACCTTACTCTGAATACCATTGCCAAGAAACCCAGCGTATTTACGGCGGATGAATTCAGAAATTTGGTTGAAACGAGGGTAGCAAACGGTTTGACCCCTGCTTCCGCACTAAATGCCTTGGGAACTGAGTCCACCAACTGGATTGATAAGGTTTTTGAAAATGCCATGAGCCATGAACACAATCTTTCAGCAACAGGCTCATACAAAATACTGCCCTACCGGGTTTCGTTAAACTACACCAATCAGAATGGAATTCTTAAAACCGACAACATGAACCGTATCATCGGCGCACTATCCCTTACCCCTTCGCTTTTGGATGATAACCTTAAGCTGAATGTGACGATGAATGGTACTAAAATGACTAACCATTTTGCCGATGGGGGAGCGATTGGCAATGCCGTTTCGTTCGACCCCACAAAGCCTGTTTTTGATAATGTAACGGGTACAAACTATGGCGGTTATTATACATGGGTTGAGGCGAGCGGATTCCCCAATGGGCTTGCACCACGAAATCCTGTAGCATTGCTGGACATGAGGTCAGACGAGTCGGACGCTCAGAAATTTCTGGGCAACATACAGGCCAACTACCGATTACCCTTTATCCCGGAGTTGACCGCTAACCTCAACCTGGGTTACGATTACTCGAAAAGTGAGGGGAGTATTTTTGTTCCCAGAAATGCCTCCTGGGCGTACGAAACTGTAGCAGGTCGCGATGGTGGCGAAAGAATAGATTACGACCAGCAAAAGAAGAATCAACTGCTCGACTTTTACCTCAACTACACGAAAGAACTGAGCAATATTTTCAGCAAATTCGATGTAATGGCAGGCCACTCGTGGCAGCATTTCTGGAAAAGAGATTACTCGTACAATACCAACGATTTCCAATCGGAAAGCACTAAAATAGTAAACTACGATAAGGCCTTCCCCACAGAGCTCTACCTGATATCATTCTTCGGGCGCTTTAACTATACCCTCAAAGATCGCTACCTGTTTACCTTTACCTTAAGGAATGACGGTACATCGCGATTTGCACCCGAAAACCGCTGGGGTCTGTTCCCCTCCTACGCATTGGCATGGAAAATTAACGAGGAGTCGTTCTTGAAGGACGTAAAAGCCATCTCGGAGTTAAAACTACGTTTAGGCTACGGGGTTACCGGACAGCAAGATGTGGGAGGGCATTACCTATACCTGCCCAATTACGTTTACAGCCAGCCCGACGCTCAGTATATTCTTGGAGGAGTTCCCATAACCACTGCCAGACCGGGAGGTTATGACCGTAATATCAAATGGGAAGAAACAACAACAAAGAACATTGGTTTGGATTTCGGCTTTGCTAACAATCGTATCTCGGGATCTGTTGAATACTACCTACGCGAAACGAAAGACCTACTTAACCGAATTCCCATACCTGCTGGTACCAATTTCACCAATTACCTGTTCACCAATATTGGAAATTTGGAAAACAAAGGGATTGAGGTTCAGTTGGTTGGACGACCAATCGTAAGCAAAGACCTCTATTGGGAGGTGAGCCTAAACGTTACCCATAACGAGAATAAAATAACTAAACTTACAGCGGTTGATGATCCCACCTTCTTGGGTGTCGAAACCGGGGGCATTTCCGGAGGTGTTGGGAACCATATTCAGCTGCACAGCATTGGATATCCTTCCAGCACATTCTTTGTTTACGAACAGATATACGATAGCGAGGGATTACCCATTGAGGGATTATACGTTGACAGGGACGGAGATGGAGCCATCACCGAAGCTGACCGCTACTGGTTTAAAAATCCGGCACCCGATGTATTTTTCGGTTTCGGGTCGAGATTAGAGTATAAAAAGTTTGACTTTTCCTTTGTGGCAAGGGTTAACCTTGGCAACTACGTTTACAACAATGTAAGTTCAAATTCAGGTGTATATAGCGATTTGTGGCATACCACAGGCTTCCTCAGGAATTTGAATAATGCCTACGATTTTAACTTCAACTCTTACCAGTATTTCTCCAACTACTACATCGAAAACGCATCGTTTCTGAAAGTTGATAACATTTCATTGGGCTATAATTTCGATAATATTGGCATTAAAAAAATGAACTTTAGAGTTTCGGCAATCGTTCAAAATGCCTTTGTCATCACCAAGTACAGAGGGCTAGATCCTGAAATATTCGGGGGTATCGACAACAATATATACCCACGACCCAGAACCTTCATTTTTGGACTAACGGTCAATTTTTAACGTAATTTGCTAAACATGAAAAACACAAATGATATGAAACAGTTTAAGAGCATATTGATAATCACACTGGCAGGGATGTTTTCGCTGACCTCGTGCTTGAAGGATCTCGATACTGTGCCTTTGGATAAAGATGTTAACAGTCCTGATGTTCAGTATAGCACTCAGCAAGGTTATTTGCAAGTGCTGGCTAAACTGTACGCCGGTTTTGCTGTTACCGGGCAACAAGGTCCTGCCGGAGATGCTGACATTGCGGGTATTGACGAGGGGTTCTCATCGTATTTGCGTCAATACTGGAACTTACAGGAGTTGCCCACCGATGAAGCAAAGAACTGCTGGGATGATGATGGTATTCCAAGCCTTAACACCATGACTTGGAGTTCCACTAACCCGTTCATCAGGGCGCTTTACTATAGGATATACTACCAGATAACGCTTGCCAACGAGTTTATTCGCGAATCGAGCGATGAGAAACTGGATGATAGGGGTTTTAACAACGAAGAAAAAGTGAAAATCCGTGAGTACAGAGCAGAAGCCCGTTACCTTAGGGCACTTAGCTACTGGCACGCATTGGACCTCTTCTCAAATTCCCCATTCATAACCGAGGACGACCCGATAGGCGCATTCCTACCCATGCCTATTACACGACCAAATCTTTTTAACTACATCGAGTCCGATCTATTAGCCATTGAAGATCAAATCATTGCTGCACGCAATAATCAGTACGGCCGTGCCGACCGCGGAGCATTGTGGGCACTGCTTGCAAAGTTGTATCTAAATGCTGAGGTATATACGGGTACTCAAAAATACACGGAGTGCATAACCTATTGTAAAAGGATAATAGATGCAGGATACACACTGACACCCGAATACAGCCACCTGTTTCTAGCCGATAACGACCGTAGTGCAGTGAGCAACGAGGCAATATTCAGCATCGTATTCGATGGAATACACACTCAAACCTACGGAGGCACAACGTTTCTAATCCATGCAGCTGTGGGCGGTAACATGAGCGTTGTTGACTACGGCATTGACTTCGGCTGGGGCGGCAATCGCGTTACTAAGAATTTTGTTAACCTGTTCAGCGACATTAGCGGGAATACCGATTCTCGCGCCATGTTCCACACCGATGGGCAAACGTTGGAAATAGTAGATGTGAGCGATTTCACCAACGGGTATGCAATCTCCAAGTACAAAAACGTTACTTCCGATGGGCAACCCGGATCGAATCAAACATTTACCGACAACGATTTCCATATGTTCAGGCTTACGGATATCTACCTGATGTATGCCGAAGCGGTTCTTAGAGGCGGTTCAGGCGGAGACCAATCCACCGCTTTTGGTTATATCAATGCACTAAGGCAGAGAGCATATGGCGACAACAGTGGAAATATCTCCATGGCAGATTTAACTCTTAATTTTATTCTTGACGAGAGAGGTCGTGAATTGTACTGGGAATGCCACCGCAGAACCGACCTTATTCGTTACAACAAGTTTACAAGCAACTCCTATGTTTGGCCATGGAAAGGTGGGATATCCAATGGAATTGGCGTTCACGAAAAGTTCAATGTATTCCCCCTGCCTGCCTCTGACGTTGTTGCCAATCCGAATCTTGAGCCAACGCCGGGATATTAGTTAATAATTTTAAAAAATGACATGCAATGAAAAGGATATCGATTATCTTAATATCAATACTGAGCCTTGCACTGATACACTCGTGCGAGGAAGATCAGGTAGGTCCAACCCTTAGCTTATCTGATGCCGTTGCTCCTACTATCACGCTCCCAGCCAATAACAGTTCGTTGGTATTGACTTTCCCAGAGGCTGATAGTGTGCTGATTATTAGATGGAGTGCCGCTGATTATAAAATGGAAAATATTCCTGCCATCAAATACACCTTAGTAATGGAGTATCCTTCCAAAGGTATGGAGACAACTCTAGCATCCACCGATGCCCTTGAAACTAAGATTACATACCAGAATCTTAACTTTAAGTTACTCGATATATTCGGATTGGAACCTGAAGAGCAAGGCGACTTTGTTTTTAAGGTTACGGCTTCCTTGACAGACAATTCCACTACGGAAGATTTAACCTCAACACCTTTGAATATTTCGATTACCACCTACGATGCCGAACCACCTCCTGCAAAACCCATCTACCTTCTTGGAGATGCCACCCAAGTCGGCTGGAACAATAACGCAGCATTGGAGATGACGCACGTAAAAGACGGGTTGTTTGAGATTACTGCTACTCTCAACAGTACAGGTGATTGGATTAAGTTCATCTCCCAATTAGGAAAATGGGCACCACAATGGGGAACCGATAATTCCGGAACTTGGGAAGCAGGGCCCCTGGTTTACAGACCCACAGAGTCCGTCCCAGACCCGAGAGGAATTCCTGCACCGCACGTAGCCGGAGATTATCTGATACGCGCCGATACGGCCAATCTGGTTTATACTGTTACCTCAGTAACTGCCAAACTGTTTATTTGCGGTAGTGCTACCGATGCGGGATTAGATTATTCAAATGCTCTGCCAATGGTTAAGACAGGTGTTTTAACGTTCGAAACCTCTGTTTACCTCAAGGGTGGAAATAACTATACGTTTGGTTTTATCACAAGCCAAAGCGAATCATCACCTCAGTACGTGCTATCGGAGAAAGGCAAACTGACCTATGTATCTCAGGGTGCCAATGAGAGATTGATTCCCGGGCCCAAAGAAGAGGGATGGTACATGGTGAGGGTTGACCTGATTAAACGCAGCTACTCTCTGATAAAAAAGTAAACTCTTGATATGCTTAATGGATTTACCCAGAGCAAAATGCTCTGGGTAAATTTTTTCAAAATATTAACTCGTAAACCAGTTTGAATCACCTTCTTGCCATTGAAAAACCATGATTCAATGTTTATCTTTGCATAGGTATAGTTTTTTACATTCTTAAAAAGTTGATTGCCATGAAAAAGACCACTACATTACTCACAATCATTCTATCCCTGGTTTTGCCTTTCATGGGCATTCATGCTCAGGTAATAACCACTACCCCTGCCCTTCCAACGGCTTCCGATTCGGTTACGCTTACTTTCAATGCCACATTGTGTGGTGGTGGCATGGCAGGCTATTCCGGCGATGTGTATGCCCACACTGGGGTCACTATCGATGCCAATCAGTGGCAATATGTCATTGGGCAATGGGGGAATAACCATACTCAGCCAAAGTTGACAAGAATAGGCACTGATCTGTACGAACTAAAAATCAAGCCGAGTATTAGGGAGTTTTACAATGCTCCGGAAAATGCCAATATCACCCAGATGTGCTTTGTGTTCAGAGGGAGTAGTGGATCGCCTCAGACCGAAGACCTCTTTGTAGATGTGGTGGAGGAAGGGCTTAACGTGTCCATTAGCAATCCCGTATGGAGCCATCCCTTTTATAGTTACGGTTCAACGTTAACCATTGATGCTCAGGCCAACAATTCCGATAACATCACCATTTACGTTAATAATGTTGAAGTGGCCAGCACCACCGATGAAACCATTACGCATCAGTATGAAATTGATGAGTACGGTAAGCAGTGGGTAAAAGCAGTAGCCACATCAGGCGATGAAATCGCCGCCGACTCCGTTTACTTTTACGTAAGGGGCGATTCTCCTGTAGCAGTGCTACCCGAGGGGTTGATTCCCGGCATAAACATCACCGGCGAAAGCGAGGTTACCCTTGTTCTTCACGATCCTCCGGCGTTGAAAGAATTTGTATTTGCCATAGGTGATTTCAACCAATGGGAATTAGACGATGCATACAATATGAATCGCTCTCCCGATGGAACCCACTATTGGCTTACGATTTCGGGGCTTAATCCAAATTTGGAGTACATATACCAGTACTGGGTTGATGGCGAATTAAAACTGGCCGATCCCTACTGCAATAAAATAAGCGACCCATGGAACGATAAGTGGATCAGCGAAACTAATTACCCAAATCTTATCCCCTATCCCGAAGGAAAAACTACGGGCGTTACCTCGGTATTCCGGGTTAACCCTGATC
>Ga0116144_10005173_pt1 | contig 11999 bp, 13 predicted proteins | sample AD_UKC035_MetaG_FD_89746 | JGI IMG/M metagenome (GOLD analysis project Ga0116144, IMG submission 89746) | Active sludge microbial communities of municipal wastewater-treating anaerobic digesters from USA - AD_UKC035_MetaG | ecosystem: Engineered > Bioreactor > Anaerobic > Digestate | place: USA... | reverse complement strand
TTGACGCTCATGATCCAGCATTCCTCGTTGTCCACGTTGGAACTGCCGTAATGACCGATCGACTCGCAGCGGTTAACCAGTTCGCCCTTGTCATTTTTCACCACAAAATCCTTATCGCGTGTATCCTTGATCAGTCGGGCAATCCGGGAAAGCGCAAAGTCCCAGTCTTTTTCCTCCCATTCCGTTCCATAAGGCTTGCGATAAAGCACCTTGGTCAGACGATGCTTGTTCGCCTCTGTAAGATCGAAGAAACCGGCGCCCTTGGCGCAAAGCGATCCCTCATTAATGGGATGATCGGCGTCGCCTTCGATGTTAAAAATTTTACCTGTTGCTTTATCGACACTGCAGACAAGACCGCAGCCGACGGAACAGTAACAACAGATCGTCGTCACCTGCCTGGCAACCTTGATGCGGTCCATCTTATTCAGTTCGGCCGCATATGCCTGCGCCGGATTCAGGTTGAGTCCCAGACTGGACAAGGCAACCCCGCCTCCGATGGCGCCGGTCATGGTTAAAAAACCTCTTCTCGTAATTTGCATAAAAAGCCCTCCCGATACCTACGTCAAAAATGATTTATGTCAAAAACGACACAAACTTACCGATATTCCCAGAAAAGTCAATATGTTATATAAAGCATAAAAAATTATGCCCGCATTTACAGATTAATTTTATTGACATTTCATGACCATCATCCTTATAAATAAAGCCACAAGACCACGGGGGGACTGTGAACGATGGAAATCAAGTACAAAATCTGGATTGAAAAAGACGGAAAAGTGGTTTTCGGCAAGGGACGGGACGATATCCTCAAGGCCATTGACGAGCAGCGCAGTCTCAATGCCGCGGCAAAAAAACTGGAAATGTCCTACCGGGCGGCCTGGGGAAGATTAAAGGCATCCCAGGAAAGGATGGGAATGAGGCTGGTGGATATCAGTGTACACGATAAGGCAATGCAATTGACGCCGCAGGCGAGGGCAATTATAGCTCGCTTTGAAAAACTCGAAAAAGACGTCGAGGAACTTCTGCATGTAGCTGATCAGGATTTTAAAAAATTAATCCTTAAATGAGGGGAATTTTTTGTATTATTTTTTTACAGGAACATAACTTCAACACTCTCGCCTTTTTTAATCTCCAGCACCCCGATCGGAAAAGAAATGATCCCATCCGCAAAGCATAAGGCGCTTATGTGCGCGGAGCTATGAAATTCTACCGGGATCACTCTACTTTTTTCAATTTTGACCGGAACAAAGGCCTGACGATCGCCTGTTTTGCGCTTAAAGTCCTCTCCCGTGGGAAGGGAAAGAATTTTGGGCCTGTAGTCATGACCCATTAATTTATAGATAAACGGTTTGGCCATGATTTCAAAGGGAAGGAAAGTGGAAACCGGGTTCCCCGGAAAGGCGAATATTGCGGTTTTATTTTTTATTCCGAATGTAAACGGTTTTCCGGGCTGCATCGCCACTCTGTTAAACAAGATTTTGACTCCGTTGGCTTTCAACACTTCCGGAACAAGATCGTAATCGCCCATGGATACCCCGCCGGAAAGAAGAACTACGTCGCTTTTCTGCAACGCTTTTTGTATCAACAGATTCAACAAATCCTCCGTATCGGTCGCGATGCCGAGATATTCGGGTTCGATAGACATCCTTTGCACCTGCCCGATCAGTTGATAACTGTTGCTGTTGCGGATGCTGCCTGCCGGCAGGGGATCACCCGGCTCCTTAAGTTCGCTGCCCGTTGTAACAATGCTGATCACCGGTTTTCTATATACTGAAACATTGCGAATTCCGGCATTGGCCAGCACGGCAATATGCTGGGGTAAAATTAATGCCCCGCGACGAAGAACAACTTCCCCGCGTTTGATATCCTCGCCCTGGTAGCAGATATAATCGAAAATATCCGAATCCGTCACCCTGACTTTGTTTTCCGCTGTTATCCGGGTACTTTCCACTTTGACCACGCAGTCGGCGCCCTGCGGAACAATTGCACCGGTCATTATTTTTGCGCATTCATTTTTCTGAACAGTTTTCTGCGGGCTGCATCCGGCGGGAATAGTTTCCACGACGGCGAGCTCTGCGGCCAAGTCCGCCCTGCGGCAGGCATAGCCGTCCATAGCCGCTCGATTGAAAGGAGGCATATCCGTATCCGAGTGGACGTCACAGGCCAGCACCCGATTCAGAGCATGATTGAGCTTTACGGACTCCGTCTCCAGTGTAAAAGTGGAGTCCATGATTATTTCATATGCTTTTTCAAAAGGAATCATTGTTTGATGTAATTTTGATAATCTTCCATAGTATTGAGGTTTCTGTACCACTTCCCTTCATCCGGCAACGGCACATACTTTACATCTGCCGAGTCGAACAAAAGCCTGATTTTTCTGCGGTCTGCATCCAGCAATTCTTTTATATGACCGGCAACAGACTTTTTATATACCGCAAATAAAGGCTCCAGCCGGCCGTCACTCCAGACGGGAACAACTATCTGATGCTCTTCAGCTTCCTGCAGCAGTTTCCTGACATATTGTATATCCAGATCCGGGATGTCGCAGGCAACCACAAAATTGATTTCATGCCGGGAACGCAACAGCGCCGAGTAAATTCCCATTAACGGCCCTTTGCCGGCTTCCAGATCAGGAACCACCGGCAAATGCAGAAACCGGTACTTCTCCATATCGTTGGCGCTGATAATTATTTCCGGGAAATGCCCTTCCAGCTGAGCTGCAATTTTGCTTATCAGAGGAATGTCATTTGTGGAAAGGAGGCTTTTATCCCGCCCCATCCGGCTGCTTTTTCCACCGGCAAGAATTATCGCTGTTGCCTTAAAAAACATGAACCTGTTCCTCCGGGCTGGAAGTACAGCCCGGTTTTCTGATCTTATTCCATTTCCAAATCAAGCGCTACCTTTGTTGGCGTCGTCGTCGGCTTCCTCAACGTATGTATAATACGCCTCGTCGCCCCCTCCTAGCCGCCGCGGTATCATCTATGATTTGGAAATGGAATTATTTGAGCTTTTCCAGTTCCCGGACAAGGTCTTCCAGCAGCGGACGCTGATTAATATTATGAACGTCTATGTAGCGGACAATTCCTTTTTTATCAATCACAAACAGCGCTCTTTCCGCAACACCGTCGGAACGCAGCACACCGAATTTTGCCGCCGCCGCTCCATGAGGCCAGAAATCGGAGAGGACATCAAACCACAGCTTTCCCATCTGGTTCGTCCAGGAAAAAAGAGTGGGAATGTTGTCCACTGTGATTCCCAGCAAAACGGCGTCATTGTCCGCAAAGACATCCTGAATAATATTATAGCCGGGCCACTGATCGGAACAAACCGGCGTCCAGGCCGCGGGCACAAAAGAAATTACCACATTTTTCTTGCCGCGAAAATCGCGCAGGGAGACATTTTTACCGCTGACGGCCGGCAGTGTAAAATCAGGTGCCGTATCGCCGACTTTTACCTTTAACATACTGTCCACCGGCTTCATTTCACCGGGATTGTAAACATTGTTCTTAAATGCATCGGATGCGGCATATGCGCTACAGGCAAAAAAACATAAAACAAAAATTAATCCCACAATGTTTTTCTTCATCGCAGCCTCCTATTTTATTGATGCCGATTTTACCAGTTGCGCCAGAAACGTATCATTATTCTCCAGCGCGCCCAGACGGGAATAAATAACCTCAGTGCGGCCGCTGGGAACTATCTTTACCGCAATAAAGTACGGCGTCCGCACCTCGCCCAGGATTTTATGGACCGTGAAACTTTCGTCGGGTATAAGAGGAAAAGGCACTTTATATTTTTTCTTGTAAGTTTCAACTTCGAACGGCGTATTGCCGGCTCCGATACCGATCATTTTTATTTTGTTTTTCAGCGCCGGATTATTCTCGATCAAACCGTAGAGACGATTAACATTAGGAGCATCGGCCTGGCAGTGGGGACAATACATGCTGAATATTTGAATTATCACGACTTTCGCCTTTATCCGGTTAACCTGAAATTTTTTACCGAAAAAAGACAGCCCCAGATACTGCGAATCGGCAGAATTATTCGGCTTGAGTAATTCCATTTCCGGCAGGGGATCGCCAACTTTGGGGGGAACATTTTGCGCGGCGCCCGCGGCCGCCGCCAGACAAAGAAACAAGATCACCGCCACTAATCCTGATATTTTTCCAGCCATAAAATCCTCCTCTCTAACATGATTTAAACATTTATGTTAAGGATAACATTACTTATGCGAAAAATCCATTGCTTATCGGTTAATTCAATTTCCATAGATTTTCGTTCGTCTTCAAATTATCGATGTGTTTGGCAATAGTTGTATTTTAATGTTTTTCAAAAAAATATGTCGTAATTCAAGATAATCTTCTTGAACTTTGATACTAAATTGTTTACCCATTTATTATTCGTTGTATTGCAGAAAGGGCAATATCCGCTGATTTGATGAGTCATTCAAGATATTGTCGAATATTTTAATCAACAAATATTTTTCTATTCAAGCTGGGAAAGGAGTTCTAAAATGAAATTATTTGTTCAGAGAAGCCTGGTGTTGTTTTTGTTGCTGTGGTCGAGCGTTGCGCTTGCCGCCAACGGTGATAAATTTGTGCTTTTATCCAGCACAATCGGCCCTATTGATTCAGGCATTGTGAGCGTTTTGGAGGACCAGTTCGAAAAAGAGACCGGCATCCGCGTGCGCCACGTTGGTGCGGGAACAGGGGCCGCTCTGAAGATCGCCACTAAAGGTCAGATCGACCTGGTCATGGTTCACGCCAAATCACTGGAAGAGAAGTTCATCGCCGATGGTTTTGGAACAGAGAGAATTCCGCTTATGTACAACGATTTTGTGATTGTCGGCCCCGCTTCCGACCCGGCGGCAATTAAAGGAGAAAGGTCGGCCACGGCAACATTGAAAAAAATTATGGGCAAGGGTGTGAAATTCGTCAGCCGCGGCGACAAATCAGGAACGCATGTGGCGGAGATGGATCTGTGGCAAAAGGCCGGCATCAAACCTCAGGGCGCATGGTATATGATCTACGAAAAAGGTTCGGAAGGCAATGTCGCGACGCTGAAATATGCGGATCAGCAGGAAGCCTATACTTTCATTGATAGAGCAACTTATCTGTCGCTGAAAGATCAAATCAAACTGCACATACTGGTCGAAGGCGATGAAGCGCTTTTGAATTTTATATCCCTGATCCCGGTCAATCCGGCCAAATTCCCGAATGTAAACAACAAGGATGCAATGACTTTCGTAAAATGGTTGACCTCTCCCGCAAAAGGGCAGCTGATCATCCGCGATTTCGGCAAAGATAAGTACGGTTCGGCGCTTTTCTTCCCTAATTCAAGAGAATGGCAAAAAACAAAAAAGCAATAAAATATAAGGAGGATAGTCATGAAAAAGTTCATAAACAGTAGAGTAATACTGACGTTGACGGCGGCTGCATTGCTGCTGGTGATGGGAACGGCAAACGTTTTCGCCGCGAAGCACATCCCGAAACAGAAAAATATCATCCTGGCGACAACCACCAGCACCCAGGATACAGGTCTGCTCGATGTTTTGATTCCCATCTTCGAAAAAAATACGGGCTACTTTGTCAAGACAATCGCCGTAGGCTCGGGACAGGCCATGGCCATGGGGCAAAAAGGCGAAGCCGATGTGCTGCTGGTCCATTCACCGGATGCGGAAAAGAAATTCATGAGCGAAGGCAACGGCGTCAACCGCCGTTTAGTCATGCATAATGACTTTATCATCGTCGGACCGGGCTCAGATCCGGCTAAAATCAAAGGCATAAAATCAGCGGCCGAGGCACTCAAACAGATCGCCAAAGCCAATGCGTTATTTGTATCCCGCGGAGACAATTCGGGAACACACGCCAAAGAAAAAACGTTATGGAAGAAAACCCAGATCAACGCTGAAGGGGGAAAATGGTATCAGCAGACAGGCCTGGGCATGGGACAGACATTGAATGTGGCGGCGGAGAAAAAAGGCTACACCCTCACCGACCGTGGCACCTACCTGGCGCTCAAGAAAAATCTGGGCCTGGATATTCTGGTGGAAGGGGACGCGGCGCTTCTCAATATCTATCATGTCATCGAAGTTAACGCCGTCAAATGGCCCAAAGTCAATATTAACGGGGCAAAGGCGTTTGCCGATTTCATGGTATCCAAACGTACCCAGAACATTATTAAAACCTTTGGCGTAGAAAAGTATGGTTCGCCGCTGTTTTTCCCGGATGCAGGGAAGAAAGTGGAAGACTTAGGCAAATAAGAATACCAAGCAGCATTCTTCGCCTAACTTTGTTGGCTGCGTCGTCGGCTTCCTCAACGTATCAGTAATACGCCTGCGGAGCCTCCTCCTTGCCGTCGCGTTATGCTTTGAATGCTGCTTGCTATCAGATCAGAGGTACATTAAGTGGAATTAGTTGTTCAGGGAATCATTAAAGCCTTTGAGCTGCTCATTAGTTTCGATCCCGAGGTAATGGGTATAACGTGGCTGTCCTTGAAAATTTCGGGGACAGCCACGTTTATCAGTCTTTTCATCGGCGTTTCCACAGGAACAATAGTCGCGCTGACCAGTTTCCCCGGAAGGAAACTGGTCGTCACTTTAATCAATACGGGTATGGGTCTGCCGCCGGTCGTCGTCGGTTTGTTTGTAACAATTCTCATCTGGCGCAATGGACCTCTCGGGTTTCTGGATATTCTTTACACCCCTTACGCCATGATTATCGCCCAGGCAATCATCGCTACGCCGATTGTCATGGGCATATCGCTGGCCGCCATTCAGAATCTGCCGCCCAATCTGCGCCTGCAGATTCTTTCGCTCGGAGCGAGCCGCCTGCAGATGGTATGGATACTGGTCAAAGAGTCAAAACTTCCTTTGCTGGCGGCCGTCATGGCCGGCTTCGGTGGCGTCATCTCCGAAGTGGGCGCATCCATCATGGTCGGCGGTAACATCAAAGGATATTCCCGCGTCCTGACCACGGCAACCGTTATGGAAACGGGAAAAGGAAATTTTGACATTGCCATTGCTCTGGGAATCATCCTCCTGCTTTTGGCGTTTATGGTTAACCTCTTCCTGACCCACGTACAGCAAAGGCAGCAGCAGCGATGAATCCGATTCTAACCATCCAAAATTTAACCCTGCGGCGCGGCGGCATCACCGTTCTGGATGTAAGCGAAATAAATGTTGAGGAAGGCCGTGTTCTCGCACTGATCGGTCCCAACGGCGCGGGAAAATCCACCCTTCTTTTAACAATGGCGGGTTTGTTGAAACCGGAGCGGGGAACAATTTATTATAAAGGATCACCTGTGGATACCAATGCCCGGCGCGCCCAGATGCGCCGCAGCATATCCGTTGTTTTTCAGGAACCGCTGCTGATCAATACTTCGGTCTACAATAATATAGCTCTGGGATTAAAATTCCGTCATTTCAGCAAAGATGAAATTAAAAAGAATGTTGATGCGGCCCTGGATTATTTCGGCATCAGCTTTCTCGCGAAGCGATCGGCGAGAACTCTTTCGGGCGGTGAAGCCAGAAGAGTTTCACTGGCGCGGGCCTTTGCCTTAAAGCCGGAATTGATATTAATGGATGAGGCTTTTAGCTCGCTTGACCCGCCCACGCGGGAAACACTCATTGACGATCTGAGGCACATTCTCGGGGAAACGAAGATCACCGCCGTGCTGGCCCTGCATGATCGTGAAGAAACCCTGCGCCTGGCGCAGGATGTAGCCGTCATGGTCGATGGAAAAATTATCCAGTCGGGAGCGACAACCCGGATATTCAGCCATCCGGAGTCGGAATTTGTGGCGAATTTTGTCGGCACGGAAACAATTGTCCCGGGAGTTGTAAAAGCCAATAGAGCCGGGCATCTGGAAATATCCATCAACGGAACAACAATCGAAGCTGTAGGTGATTTTTCCGTGGGGGATAAAGTCTATTGCTGTTTGAGACCGGAAATCATCACCCTGTCTCCGGTTACCCCGGAACTTTCCAGCGCCCGTAACGTCCTGAAAGCAAAAGTACTCAAAATTGTCCGCCAGGCATATCTGTATAAGGTGTTCTTAGACTGCGGTTTCCCTTTAGTCGCCTATTTAACCATTCCCTCCTGTGAAGATCTGGGCATGTGCGAGCAATCTTTCTTTGCCGTATCCTTTAAAGCCACGGCGGTGCATCTAATTCGGCGATAAAATAAACATTGTTTTCCGCATTTTATTTTGTTATTTTTTATTGAAATAATTATACTTTTCAAGAGGTGCAGTTATGTCAGGGAAAAAACTGGAATCTTTTGCCGGCAAGCATGCCGTGAAAGACGTGAAAATTGACGAACAGATTGCCGCCGCCATTCAGGAAAAAGCGGTCAACGGGGAAATATCCTGCCATAATATTATGAGTATCGCCCGAAAGCTGAATAAAGAAATCGCTGTTGTCGGCGTAAATGTCGATCTGGCGGAGCTGCATATCAACAAGTGCCAACTGGGGCTTTTCGGCTACAGGCCGGAAACACGCATCGTCAAGGCGGCGTCTTCTGTAGCGTCGGAGCTGGAAGAATTAATCCGGAAATCTCTGAAGGACGGCTGCCTTCCCTGCATCAGCGCCTGGGAAATCGCCGACACAAGGAAAATACCGCGGATGGATGTAGCCTCCGCCTGCGAAAAGCTGGGCATCAAAATCAAACCATGTCAAATCGGCGCTTTTTGAAAAACGGCCTGGCTATTTAGCAGCGATCAGGCCTTACACTTTGAATTTTTTAATATTTCTTGACAGAGCGTAAAGTTTGTAGTTATTTATTTGCAGTTTTTTTATTACCGGTAGGCACTAATTACGCATGCTGAAAGGGGATGAAAATGAAGACAAACGAGGGAAAGACGGCAACTGCTGCAAAAAAGACAGTAACCAAGAAACAGGCTAAGACCGCCGTGCAGCCAAAAGCAGGACGGAGCGGTAAAAAGGAAGTCAACACAGAAGAACAACCGAAAACCAAAGGACTGGTAATTGTCATCACCGGAGACGGCAAGGGCAAAACGACATCCGCTTTCGGCCAGGCTCTGCGCGCCGTTGGTCAGGGTTATAATGTTCTCATCGTACAGTTTATGAAGGGAAGAAAGTACGGTGAATTTAAGGCAGCAAAAGAATATCTGCCCAATTTAACGGTCAAACTGGTCGGGCTGGACAGTTTTGTTATGCGCGACAATCCCGCCCCCATCGACGTTGAAATGGCGCAGAAGGGATTTGATTTTGTCAAAAAGGCTATCAAATCAGGCAAGTATAACATGATCATTATGGATGAGTTGAATGTAGCAATGGATTTCAAGCTTGTGGACACCAAGGAAGTCATCGAAATGATCGAAAACAGGCCTCTCGGTGTTGACCTGATCATGACCGGACGCAATGCACCGGCGGAAATAATAGCCATCGCCGACACCGTCAGTGAAGTCAAAGAAATTAAACATCACTATGCAGCGGGAATAAAAGACCGCGCGGGAATTGAATTTTGATGATATAAGACTGAAATGATATTGACATAAAAAAAACCCGTTTTTTTCGAAAACGGGTTTTTTTATGCTTTAGTAAATGATGATGAAACCGTAAAAAGTCGAAAAACCGTCATACCGACGAAAACCGATATCCAGAACATGCTGAATTAACTGGATTCCGGATCAAGTCCGGAATGACAAAAAAGGGTAAAAGCGACTTTTTACGAGACCGTCAATGATGAGAGATGAAGCGCAACGCAACATCCGGCCTTTTTACGAGGTCGTCTCATACTTTTTCTCCGCCGCCTCCACCGTTTGTGCAATGAGCGTGGCGATGGTCATCGGCCCGACACCGCCGGGAACAGGGGTATAAGCAGCACACTTGTTTACCACGGCGGAAAGTTCAATGTCGCCTATGCCGCCCGGATGATAGCCTGCATCCACCACGACAGCCCCTTCTTTTATCCATGCGCCCTTGATAAACTCCGGTTTACCCACTGCACCGACAACAATATCAGCCAGGCCGACTATTTCGCTCAACTGTTGGGTTTTGGAATGGCAAATCGTCACCGTGGCGTGGGCATTGAGCAGCATCAGAGCAACTGGTTTGCCCAGAATCGGGCTGCGTCCCACTACAACGGCGTGTTTGCCTGCTACGGGAATTTGGTAGTACTGGAGAAGCCGCATAATGCCGGCCGGCGTCGCCGAACCATAGGCCGGTTCGCCCATCGCCATCTTGCCGAATCCCAGAACCGTTACACCATCAACATCCTTTTCCACACTTATTCTGTCAAAACAGCGCCGCTCGTCTATCTGTGCGGGGACGGGGTGCTGCAATAAAATTCCCTGTACGGCAGGATTTTCGTTGAGCTTGTCAATTTCCGAAAGCAGTTCATCGGTAGTTGTCGTCTGCGGCAGGACTACTTTCAAAGACTCCATGCCCACGCGCTGGCAGGCGTTGCCTTTCATTCGGACGTATGTCGCCGACGCCGGATCTTCTCCGACAAGAATAGTCGCCAGTATCGGCGTCTCCCCTTGAGATTTCTCCTTAATTGTCTTTACACGCAGCGCCAGCTCTCCTTCTATCTTTTGTGCCAGCGTCTTACCATCCAGTACTATTGCAGCCATTATCTTTTTTACCTTTCAATTTCTTATTCATACTATTTTTTTCATATCACGATTGCCATTACATGTCCTCCGCCGGCGGGGCACATCATGCGTACAATGTCAGCAACGCTTTTCTTTACGACACAATCTCAAAAGAACAAGGGGTTGCAACCCCTTGTTCAAATTGGGCAGGCGCCCCGAAATCGACGAAAGCGGTGATGTTTATACCGTTCAGGCACGAAGCTTTTGGAGCACCTCTTCATATTCCTTCTTGAGGAAAGGCGGTTTGGAAGGGCCTAGCGCTTTTTGGAGAATTTCCCGAGTCTGCGAGGGATCCATCTCCGCAAGGGCCTTAACAGCCAGAAGCTCCCTCAACGTGCGCCCTGGAAAGAGGCGGGTAACCTTTTTTTCCGCCGGGTCAAAGGATTGGATATAGTTCCGGTCAATGAGCTTCCGGTAGACGTTTATGCTCACGGCAATTTCATCCGCGGCATTGTCCATAACGTGCAGGCCGTTATTGAGAGGAAGAACAAATGTCGTCTCTGCCGGACCGAGAACTTCATTGGACTCTTCCTGAAGTTCACAAAATCCTTCCTTTGTGCCGTCGTCGAGCCGTTTATATTTCTTTTCCCGCATTTTTCCGAAGAGCGTTCCGACAACCCCCCAGCCGTTATGATCGTGGATGATATCCTTCTGCCCCGCTTCCCAGATGTAGGCCAGAACAATAAAACTTTTATCGGGGCTGCGGTAAATGGTGTATTCGTTTGACCAGATACCGGCTCGCTCGATGCCGGCAGAAGCTTCATGGGAAATAATTCGTTCCAGATAACTGCAAAACCAGTCCGGCTGAGAAGTAAGTTCCGCCACCAGTTGTCGTCCGCGTTCTACGCTGCCGACGATGGTTTTCTCTTCGGAAAGCATCTTCTGGTATTCGCCACAGAATTTTTCAAACCTGTCCATTTGTTCCTCCCTTGTCATTCCCACCCGATCTGGGCTTATGGGCAACGCCATACCTCCGTATATGAGACCACGATTGATATGCAGGATCTTCCGGATTTGTCTCCAACTTTTCCTTTTCCTCAACATATTTCTTGCGGATGTTCTTACTTTTATATAGCTGCCGGTCTTTTCCTACAGGACAAACCTTGGTGCAGATTCCGCAGGGATTGGCGCGGTTTGCCACCAATTCTTCGTGCATTTTCAGGCAGGCCGTCTTGTCGTAGTCCCCGATGATCTGATCCTCCCGATCTTTGATGGCGCTCTTGGGACACAATGACGCGCAAAGTCCGCATTTAATGCAGAGTTCTTTAGGTTGCAGCGCGTCGGCGGGTATATCCGCTGCTGTAAAAACAGAGGCAAAACGGACTCGGGGACCAAATTCAGGGGTGAGCAGGCAATGGCTCACCCCGATAGTTCCCAGTCCC
>Ga0116144_10005168_pt1 | contig 12008 bp, 9 predicted proteins | sample AD_UKC035_MetaG_FD_89746 | JGI IMG/M metagenome (GOLD analysis project Ga0116144, IMG submission 89746) | Active sludge microbial communities of municipal wastewater-treating anaerobic digesters from USA - AD_UKC035_MetaG | ecosystem: Engineered > Bioreactor > Anaerobic > Digestate | place: USA... | reverse complement strand
CTGTTGTCCTCATCTCGATAGCTTGGCAACTCAAGCTTCCTGCGGACTGATGACTCCCATCGCTCCGGGAATCACTCCAGGAAGCGGGCCAGGACACTTCGGCGTATTCGGTTACGATCCGGTCAAGACCAATATCGGGCGCGGTGTTCAAGAAGCCGCTGGCATTGGCTTCAGCCTCAAAGGCAGCGATGTTGCCGCGCGATTCAACTTTGCTACCGTGGATAGAGAAGGCAGAGTTGTTGACCGGCGAGCTGGCCGTATCTCTACTGAGGAGAATATTCGCCTCTGTAATTTGATGCGACAAGCGATCCATCTCGGCGGCGTTGAGGTTTTTATCGAACCAGTCAAAGAGCACCGAGGTGTAGCTGTCTTCCGCGGCGAGGAATTGAGCGGCGAGGTTGAAGACACGGACCCGCAGAAAGAAGGACTCAAGCCGCTTGACCCAGTGGCCGCGGTGCCGGAGGCAGCAAGAACCGCGGCACTGGCTAGGGAGTTTATCGACCAAGCCCGAAGAGTGCTGGCTGATGAGCCGAGAGCGAACATGCTGCTCTTCCGAGGCTTCGCCAAGAATACCGGATTTCCGACTATGAAGGAGCGCTTTGGCCTGAATGCCGTGGCCATTGCCACCTATCCTATGTATAAGGGCATTGCCCAGCTGTTGAGCATGAGCGTGATTCCGGATCTCAAAAACTTCGAAGAGGAAGTCGAAGCTCTCAAGAAGTATTATGACCAGTATGATTTCTTCTTTGTCCATTTCAAATATACTGATTCGCGCGGAGAAGATGGAAATTTTCCTGAGAAGGTAAAGGCGATTGAGTCGGTCGATGCACTGCTTCCGGAGATTCTGTCGCTTCCTTTCGATGTTGTGGTGGTGAGCGGCGATCATTCGACTCCGGCCAAGATGGCTAGTCACAGCTGGCACGAACTGCCGGTACTGCTGCGGGCCAGTAACTGCCGCGTGGATACGGTGACTAGGTTTGACGAACTGAGTTGTATTCACGGCTCATTGGGCAGGTTTCTATCAAAGGATCTGATGTCTCTGGCGCTGGCGCATGCAGGCCGGCTGGAGAAGTTCGGAGCCTGAGGAAATGTTCACCGTTGTCCGTTGACTGTTCACCGTACAATAAAAAAATCCAGGAAGGATCATTCGTCGGTAAACAGTAGACTTAATCAAGTCGGTTAACGGTTAACGGACAACGGTCAACAAATACCAGCGGCCAACGGTGGACGCTCAGCCGGTGAGTGGCGAGCGGACATCCTGCAATCTCCCATTCTCTTATAGAGTTTTCTTCATGTCTGGCCCTGAAAAGCGCATCGCCGAGCTTCGCGAAATCATCAATTATCACAACTATCGCTATTACGCCCTGGATGACCCGGAAATTTCCGACCAGGAGTACGATCGGCTTTTTCAGGAACTCGAATCCCTGGAAAAAGCGTATCCCCACCTGAGAACCCCTGATTCCCCAACCCAGCGCGTTGGCGCAGCACCACTGGATTTCTTTCGACCGGTGCGCCATACCGTTCCCATGCTCAGCTTGAGCAATGCCTTCAGCGATAAGGAGATCGTTGAGTTTGATCAGCGAATCAAAAAAGCTCTTAGGAACACTGCGGAGCTGACGTACGTTGCCGAACCGAAACTGGACGGTCTGGCTATCGAGCTAGTGTATGAGGATGGCGTGTTTATCCTCGGTTCAACGCGAGGCGATGGTGTTACCGGGGAAGATGTCACGCAGAATTTGCGCACCATCAGGAGCGTGCCACTCAGGTTGTTGTCGAGCGCGAAGGAAACTGTTCCTGACTATCTTGAGGTGAGGGGCGAAGCCTACATCGGCATCCAAGCATTTAGAGAATTGAATCGCCAACGGGAAGAACGAGGTGAACCGCTGTTTGCTAATCCTCGAAACGCCGCGGCTGGTTCTCTTCGACAGCTCGATTCGTCCATAACCGCACGGCGTCCCCTGGATCTTTATTGTTACGGAGTTGGTGCTGTCGAGGGTCGGCCGTTCAGCTCGCAGTGGGAGCTTCTTCAGATGTTGCCTGTTTGGGGATTCAAGGTGAACCCGCAGGTGCGTAAATGCAGAGACATTCGTGATGTCATCGAGTATTACCGAATGATGGAAGCGATGCGGGATGAACTGTCGTATGAAATTGATGGTGTAGTCATCAAGGTTGACAGTATTGAGCTGCAGCAGCGGCTGGGCACAATATCGCGAAGTCCTCGTTGGGCACTGGCAGTGAAATTTGCCGCCCGACAGGCGACGACTAGGGTGCTCGATATCATCACCCAGGTGGGCAGGACCGGTGCGATTACGCCGGTGGCAGTCATGGAGCCGGTCTCAATTTCCGGCGTAACCGTGGGTCGGGCGACACTGCATAATCAGGATGAGATCGACCGCAAAGACATCAGGATAGGTGACACAGTAGTTGTACAGCGGGCCGGAGATGTCATTCCGGAAGTCGTGTCCGTGATTCGAGAGAAACGCAATGGCGAAGAGATTCCTTACCGGATTCCGTCGGTGTGCCCTTCCTGCGGCTCCCAAGTGGTGCGGATTAATGGAGAGGCAGTGTCGCGCTGCATCAATCTGTCCTGCCCGGGCCAATTAAAGGAGCGCGTCAAACACTTTGCCTCCAAACGAGCTATGGATATTGATGGCCTGGGGGACAAGCTGGTGGAAAAGTTGATCAATGAGGGGCTCGTACGTACGGTGGCTGACCTTTACCACCTCTCCGTCAGCGACCTGATTTTCCTAGAGCGGATGGCGGAAAAATCAGCTGCCAATTGCGTAGCTGCTATTGAGAACAGCAAAGAACGAGGCCTGGAGCGGGTTATCTATGCGCTTGGTATTCGGCATGTAGGCGAGCACCTGGCGCAGGTCCTGGCAGAGCAGTACCTGACCATTGACGATCTCATGAATGCATCTGCTGCTGAGCTCATGACTATTCGCGAGATCGGACCCGAAGTGGCCAGCAGTATCGTCAGCTTCTTTGGTAACGAAAGCAACCGACAGGTGATCGATCACCTGCGGCTGACCGGCATTCTCCTGAGCAGTCGCAGCCGAAGGAAAGGAACTAGTCTTGAGGAGAAAACGTTTGTCTTTACCGGTACGCTCAGTCGGTATACGCGAGACGAAGCTAAGCATCTGGTGGAGTCTTTGGGAGGAAAAGCGGTTTCCAGCGTGAGTCGCCAGGCGGATTACCTTGTCGCCGGACTTGACCCGGGCTCTAAGATCGACAAAGCGAAGGTGCTTGGTGTGACCATTCTTACCGAGGAGGAGTTCGAAAAGCTCCTGGAAAGCCAGGAATAGTTCAAGGTTGAGCTTTAATATAAGTCATATATGTCTTATAGGACTTATACTATCGTCTGCGCATCCTGAAGCAGCTTTTCAGCCCGTGCCGCAAGCGGGGAAACTCGCGCTTTCTGTTGGTCGACTGACGCCAGAGGTTCCTGCAGAGCATGGCGTAATTCAAGGAACAGCTTGTCAAACATTTGGGTGATTTCCTGCTCCAGTCGGTGGCGGAGGTCACGGCCTGACGCTTCAAGCCTGGCGGCGAAATCGGTCAGGATCGCCGATCGCCTCCACAGAAGGGTGACGGCGACAAGGCTTGCGCCGGCTGCTGCCAGTATACCCCCGGTTATATCGAACACCATGAGATTTGTAGCGAGCGCAATAACTGCGCCCAGCGCTGCCAGCCCGCCTCCTGTCAACGTGAGAGAGCCCAGATCGGAGCCCTGAAGACCTTGTTCACCGATAATATCGGCAATCTTTAGCCTTCCTAAACGATTTTGCAGCCGTTCGAGAAGTTCCGTCCGATCGTATGCCAGAGGAAGTGCACTCGGGCCGGGTCGCTCGCTACGGACAGTTATGGCTTCATTGATCTCCACCAGCATGCTCCTCATCTCATCAGAAAGATCTCTCGATACCCGCTGAGATTCTGCCTCTATTTCCTCTTTCGCAGAGTTCTCAAACTCATCTTGGAGGTCGCGGAGCCAAGTCTTGATATCTTTGTCCCGAACAAAAGGAAGCGTCCGTCTCAGAATCGCGGCAATTCCGAGTCCCTCTTCAAAGTTTCTTTGGAGACGAACGCTCAGACGGTCGTAGGTGGCACACAGGCTATCTACGACGAGCCGCTGCAGGGAACGGGCTCTCTCGCGGCGACCGTCTACTTTGGCGAGCAACTGTTCATAAAACGCACGATCATCGGACAGGGCAGCTTCTTCGCTCTGAAGCCGAGCGAGCAAGCGACTGAGAACTCTGCGGAGCGTATCCCGACCTCCTTCCACTTTCATCTGCCATACCTCACCGCTTTCCACCGCTTCCCGAAGGAACTGGCGGAACTCGGCAAAGCCGCTGTCCGAAGCATCCTCGACTTCACGCTTTGCCGAGAGCGTGAAAACGATTGGGTTCTGGACATTTCGCTCATGAGCATACTGCTTTACCCGTTCACGGTTGGTAGCAAGTTCATGCTGAGAAGCGAGATCAGCCTGCTGGAGTACAAAGACTATTTTTCGATGCCAGTCTTTCTTGATCAGCTCAAGAAGATCCCAGGATGATCCGGTATGCGGATTCTTTGCCGGAAAGACAAAAATCACCAGGTCACTTTGTGGTATATAGGATTCGGTGATGGTTTGATGGCGTTTAATAATCGAGTTAGTCCCCGGCGTGTCAACGATGGTCACTTCTTTCAATACTTCTTTCGGAAGATGAAGACGTTCCCACTGGTCGCCAAGGCTGACTTTTGAGCGCATCTCACCGTAGACTAGTTCCTGAATTCCGGCAGTGCAGGGATCGGGAGCAACTTCACAGACTTCCTCACCGAGCAGCGCATTCACGAAACTGCTTTTCCCTGACTTGACCTCACCGACCACAACGAACAGCGCTGCAGATTGGAGATGCGTGAGCCGATCGCGCAGGCTGGCTGCTCCATCCTTGTCGCCACATGATTCCGTGAGCTGCGCTGCCTGTTCGAGAAGGCCGCGCAAGATCTCATACTGCTGTTTCAGATGGGGACTGAGGACACTGTGGAGACTCATTATGGTTTCCTCATGAGGTGATCGACTCTGCAGCTAAGCAGGAGAGCGTTGTTTGGTGATTATCGTATTAAGATGAACAGTCAGTCTCAGGAACATATAATCCATTCATTATACAACAATAGTACTGTCAACGGCAGAAAAAAGGAACTGAATAAAAAAGACACCTCACCGGCTCTTCCGGCAAGAGGTGCCTTTTTTTCTGTAATGTCAATTACCTTGTGCATCCGGAGAAAATGTGTCCGGATAGAATTGTATACCTATTGCGCTGGTACTGAAGCTTCCGGACTTGTCGTAGTCCCTTGAATTTGCTTCTGTTGAGTGACGGTAGTTCCGTCGGGAGCAGTGGTTACCGCATCTTTAGTCCAGGTTCTCGTCGTCGGATCCCAGGTGCCAGCTGCGCTGCGGGTGCTTGTTTGACCATCAGGTCCGGTAGCCATCGATTTGCGCGCATACCCATCTTCGGTCTTCGTGCCCTCAGAGTAGGTGGTTACAGCTTTGCCGTCAGGTCCGGTCACGGTCGTGCCCTTGTAGAGGGTTTTTGTTTCTGGATCCCAGGTGCCGGCAGCGCTGCGGGTCATGGTTTCACCATTTGGGCCGGTGCTGACCGAGTTGCGGACAGTCCCTGTCTCTGTTTTTGTGGCCTCAGAATAGGTGCTGACAGACTTGCCGTCTGCTCCGGTTACGGTAGCGCCTTTATGCATTGTTTTTGTTTCCGGATCATAGGTGCCGGTAGCGCTACGAGTAACGGTCTCTCCACTGGGGCCGGTGATAGTCGAGTTTCGCACATACCCTTCATCGGTTTTTACGACCTCGGAATCACGGCTTATCTGTCTGCCTTGAGCACCAGCGGTCGTGGCGTTCTTTTTCCAGGTTTTTGTTTCCGGATCCCACACACCCGAAGTATCACGGGTAGCGGTGGTGCCATTCGGACGAGTAACCGTTGATCTACGGGCTCGTGTCCTGCCTTCTGCAAAAACGTCAGCGAAAGAAGTAATAACAAGAAGTGCAATAACCATGCTGGCAATACCGATGCGAACAAAAGTCGATTTCATAAATACCTCCTGATGTAATAAGTTACTAGTTGAATCTTATCGATACTACCGCCGTATCAGAACCTACGGGATTGTCCGCTGATTCGCTCACAGCAGTGGGTATCACACACCCAGCTGCTGCTTTATCGTTTGCAACGAAATACTATCATACTAGGAACCAAGATCGGAATCAAGGGGATCTTCCCTTCATGATGCATTCACCTTTCGGGACAGCGTAACGTCTTGAAATCATGGGCCGGAAAACGTGCCTCAAAAATACACGGGAACGTATGCTTTCTTTATCCCTCTGTCGCGGTGGAGGATATTCTGGTTACATGAAATTTTTATCTGAGCTACTCTGAACTACCTCGTTGACCGGTCATTCTGGTTGTGGTAAACACTGGGCGGAATGGTCAGGCTGACTCTTTTAAAGAAAAAATGAGGAGGGTCTGCTGGTTCTGGAGTTCTGAAACCGCTTGGTATGGAACGCTGTCGGAGGAAATCCGGATGGAACTCTTTCTTCTTTTTATTCTTATCGTATGCTTCGTCAGTTATCGAGAGATTGCCGAGGCATCCGATTCACCAAAACTGTTTGAGTGGTACAAAGAGATTGATGGTGCCGACGCACTTCCGAATGCCTATTATGTGGAAGAAGCCTGTGTGTATTGGGCGGGCCTGATTCGGATCCTTCCCGGTAGTCCAGGCCCGTACTGCATCAGAGGTCAATACCCGAAGGCACGATTTTTTTCTCTAGGAACTTACCATAACGATATACCTGTCGATGTACTCTATGACTTTCAGATCATGCCAGACAAAGGATCTCTGAACCCCTTCAGCAGCAGAAATCAATATCCTGCTGATGGTAAGAATCTCTTCTATACAGTGACACTCGTCGAGGTCTCTGGCATCGAGGATATACCCAGAAATAATAAACCATCCAATGTCCTCTACGTAACCCGGCAAAAGGGGCAAAATAACGATTATTACATATTCCTTTATCGTGTGTACTGGGACAGAATTGACCCTGCGGCATGCATTCCGGATGGATGCACAAGGAGGCAGTGGGAAAAACAGGGACAGAAGCCTCTCCCCGAGGTTGTTATGAGTGGGCTGCGTTGTGAAACGAGCCGATCAGGGAACTCCCGGATCAGACCCGAATTTACTGACGCGGAGTATTCTCGCATGCTTGCACGCTTTAGAAAATCCGTGGAAGATTCAGGCTCACACATTGCTGCCTGCGAGAGCTCCGGTGATTGTCGTTGGGGTGTGGGTAACCCCAAGATCGGGTTTGGTAACAGCGCCGCCGTATATCTTATGGCTCATCTTGATGATTGTCACGGGGAAGTTGCTGTTGTTCGATTCAAGGCCCCGACCTTTCCGGACACCAACCGAGGGGATATCATTGATCCATCGGTCCAGCAAACGCGCTACTGGTCGGTGTGCACCCATATTCCTGGCACCATGACTACTATTGCCTGCCTGAGTGACTGTGATTTTATCATTGATGATGGATATGCAACATTGGTTCTCTCTACTGAGGACAAGCGGCCGGACAATGCGCCAAACTGGCTTCCGTATGGGTGGGACGAGCACAATCAATGCCATGGAGCACTCGTGTTCTTGAGGAACCTCCTGCCATCACCAGCACTATTTCCAGAATCTCCCTACTTCTATTCTGAGGTATGCGGCCGGTTTCATTCGCCTCTCTCGTCAGATTACCGAGCCTGTCTTGAAGACACTCATGCTTTAGCCTGTTTTACCGGAGACTACTATCCGCACATCTATTACTGTTCAAGAAGAGAGTTCGAAACCGGGAGCCCCGCGGGAAAATGAGGGGGTAAGGGAATAACCTTATCTAATCCTAGTCCGATTCCTGCGGAATGTGAAAGCGCTCCGAATATGAAGCATATTCCTGTCGGATCTGAGCGCTGGTTAAACCAAATTCTTCAGGGGAATACGAATGGCGGCCGTGTTTGTTCTGAGGATTATTCTGGATCCAGACAAGTATTGATTTTTTCATATTGTCTGAAAAAGGAATGTTGAAGTACTCATATATCTTTTCCACTTCTCGGCCCGGATCATTCATCAGGTCCTGGTACTGCAGATCGTAAAAACGACTTGCGTCGGCCTGCTTCCGAAGCGACATTGCCCACTGAATCCCTTTGCTGAATGACAACAGCTGATACTGACCAGTGCCGACGGGGTCAGTTTTTTTCGAAAACCACTGGCGGTATAAGTAGCTCATGCTGGCCATGGAGGGAATCACCTTTGCCGGATCTCGGTGAGTCCAAATGATACAAGCCTTGGGAAATTCTTTGAGCAGGGAATTGATGAAGAAAATATGACGGGGAGCTTTGAGGACCCAGCGCCGCGACGGAAAATGGAGAGCCAGACTGTTCAGCATCTCGTGGTAGTCGGCGTAAGAAGCGTCGTGATTGCGTTGGAACAGCCATTCATTATAGCTGGGAATATGCATACGAACGGCAAATACCGGATCGAGGAATTGATGTTCAAAAAGCCACAGACATTCTTCGGGGCTCGTCGCTTCGATATAGTGGACCTTTTTCAGTTCCGGGCGGAGTGAGTACATGGTGGTTGTGTACTGGCCCGCTTTTTCTACCCGTTCATCATGTTCCCGCTTTTCCGGATGCGGTGGAGGCGACGGATACATGCCGTCGCAGAGTCGAAGGTAATGAGAATCTGGATCCTGAATGAGAAGGTTGTGCAACAGGGTAGTGCCGGTTCGTGGCAGACCGGCGATAAATACAGGCTGCTCACACGATTCCGGATAAGGAACGCCGCGCTTCTGTTTCTCCTGCTCGATCAGGAGTCGGTTCGTAAGTACCCGGGTTATATTGCGCCAGTTCAGAAACTGCCCGGTGTGACTCAATCGTGCTTCATCTCTGATGCACTGCAACAAGACTCGCAGGGCATCCCGAAAATCATACGTTCCCCACTCGCAACTCCCCGCCCGTTTGTGCGCTTCGGCGAGCAAATCCTCTTCCCGGAGGCTGACTCGCGGTACTCGATGCTCAATCCCCATTCTTTTTCCTCATCAGTACGGTGCCTAAGAACTGCCGGGAGCCTAGTCCGTACATGAAAGACAATATCGGAAACGTGTTATTCCACGTTTCCCTCTTCGTCGCAATAGCACGCATCACTCTGGAACTTGTCCCAGAGTTCCTTGAAGGATTCCAGTTTTTCCAAATGAGCAAGAATTGCCTCGCGGCCCTGATAGATTACACCCTCATCCACCAGCACCGGAAGGTGCGTTCCCTGGGGTAATGCTGCCGGCAGATCGCTGGGATCGGCCACCACTACGTGGTGAGCGAGCACCAGCTCTTTCAATACACTCTGAATAGCAAGACACCCTGGACAATCGGGGGTCCGATACAGCGTGACCATAGCCCCCCCACATACATGACAAGAATGATCGGCTCCAGACTCTGTCGCGACAAATCCTGGCAGCCTTTCTGATCCAAAATGAGTCTACGCTCTTGCGGCTTTCTTGGATTTCTTTTCCAGCCGTTTTTCCTTCAATGACTTTTGCGCCTGCTTCTTTGGCTCTTTCTTTGCTTCCTGCGACTTGGCCATCAATCATCTCCTGTGGTGGGTTAATAAGTCAGACACAGAGTGATAGTGTCCTCGGTAACCGATACCGTTCCGGAACATACCGGTATCGGTAAAGCGTACCCGATGTCATTTTAGTTTGAATTGTACCAGAATGAAAAAAAAGGGGCAACCCCGCGGATCGGAGTGCCCCCTGGTGATGTCGAATTTCGAAATCTCAGGTTTATTTCTTCAAGGCGGCTTTTATGCCGTCAACGATCTCGGTGCTGCTCAGAGAAGAGAAATTGTGCAGCATCCCTTCCTTCTTGTAGAAGTCCATCAATGGTGCAGTCTTCTGGTTGTAAGTTTCCAGACGGTGCAAGATGGCCTCTTCAGTTTCGTCGTCGCGCTGAATTACTTTGGTGCCGCACTTCTTGCAGGTTCCATCGGGATTCGGAGGATTGCTCTTAATGTTGTAAATCGCCTGACAGGAAGGATTTGCACAGGTCCTGCGGGTCGTGAGCCGGTCGAGAATAACATCCCGGGGAATATCAAGATTGACGACCAGGTCGAGGTTGATATCGAGTTTTTGCAGAAGTTTCTTCAGCTCTTCTGCTTGAGGAATAGTACGCGGGAAGCCATCCAGAATGAACCCCTTCTGACAGTCAGATTCCTGCAGGCGGCCTTCCATGATCCTCATGATCAGAGAGTCCGGAACCAGATCGCCGCGGTCCATATAGGCCTTAGCTTCTTTTCCTACGTCGGTGCCGGCCTTCACTGCCGCCCGCAGAATATCGCCGGTAGAAATCTGCACCGAGCCGTCATACTCGGTCAGCAACTTGGCTATTGTCCCTTTTCCCGCGCCGGGTGCGCCCAAGAGTATAATCTTCATAAAGAAAACCTCCTTGTTACGGTTTCATAACAGCAGCACTGGTTTTAACGAAAAGAATATAAAGGATGGTTCTTCGTTGAGTCAAGAATAAAATTCTGGAATGGTTGATTGCGGCGGGTTAGAATGATGAGAAAAGGTCTTCGGAAGACTGCTCTCGATGTGCTCATATTAGATGAAAATTCCCCAGAACCGGTTATTTATCTGATCAGGGAGTCCATGTGCGCCTTTTACATCGTATGCGAGAAACTGACAGCAGAGCGCTGAGGTTGCTTTGCCTCCTTTGCGTCATTGTTTTTTTCTTTACGGCCCCTGTCCTCGGAACCGAGCAATACCCGCGGCCGCAGGGAGCGGTTAACGATTTTGCTGCAGTGATTCCTGCAGAAACCCGCAGGAATATGGAAATGCTCGCCCGGGAAACCTTAACCAAGACTGACACCGCAGTAGTTGTGGCTACCTTCAAGACCATTGGCGATAATGAACCGGATATGTATGCCAATGAGCTGTATGAACACTGGGGCATCGGCAAAAAAGGCGAGGACAAGGGAGTGTTGATTCTGCTGGTGATGGATCAGCGTCGGGTAAGGATCGAAACGGGATATGGGGTAGAAGGGATTCTGCCCGATGGCAAAGTCGGAAGCATCCTGGACCACTCTATTCTCCCGCTTCTGAAGCAGGGCGAGTACGGCGCCGGTCTTTCTAATGGGATGAAGGTTGTTGCGCAAGTGATTGCTGCAGATGCCGGAGTAACGCTTGAAGGAGAGTATACTCCGGCAGCACCGGCGAGGCCTCATGCCGAGCGACCTTTTTCGGGCATAAGATCGCTGGTGTTTGTTTTTCTCGTTATCCTTCCGCTTCTGTATCTGATCAGCAGATTCAACCGTGGAAGGTATTATGGCCGCAGTTCACGAGGCGGATACTCTGGTGGCCTCGGTGGTTTTGGGGGGAGTGGCGGATTCAGTGGTGGCTTTGGTGGATTCGGAGGTGGACTGAGCGGTGGAGGTGGTGCGAGCAGAGGATTCTGAAAACGTTCACCGTTCACCGCAAAGGCCAAAGGACGAAGAGAGGTCTTTGTCTTTGGTCGATAAATCTAATCCTATCGGTGAACGGTCAACGGATAACAGTGAACGCGCAGTCGAAACATGATGAAGCAACGGCACGCGACGCTTTCTGATACGTCTGCATGGATCTATTAGGAGAGGCAGAATATGGTATCTATCCCTAAAACTCCTGAAGAAGTGTTTCCGGCATTCATCGAAGATTGCCGGAAATCGTTTGGGAATGATCTGGTAAGCATTGTTCTGTATGGCAGTGCTGCGCGGGGTGAATACATTCCAAAACGGTCCGACATAAACTTTCTGATCGCTTTGACCGAAAACGGCATGGACAACCTCGGTCGGGCTTTTCCGCTTGTCCGGCGATGGCACAAGGCTAACGTAAGCACCCCGCTTTTTCTCAGTACGGAATCCCTGTCCACATCGCTGGATGTCTTTCCTATTGAATTCCT
>Ga0116144_10005163_pt1 | contig 12014 bp, 16 predicted proteins | sample AD_UKC035_MetaG_FD_89746 | JGI IMG/M metagenome (GOLD analysis project Ga0116144, IMG submission 89746) | Active sludge microbial communities of municipal wastewater-treating anaerobic digesters from USA - AD_UKC035_MetaG | ecosystem: Engineered > Bioreactor > Anaerobic > Digestate | place: USA... | reverse complement strand
GCCAAAGGAGTTCGCACTACTCGAATACTTGGTCCGGAATAAGGGCCGCCTTGTCTCCAAGACCACGATAATGGAGCACGTTTGGGGGTACGACTTTGACCCACAGACGAATGTGGTCGAGTCCAGAATCAGCCGTCTTCGGGACAAGGTAGATCGAGGCTTTCCCTCGCAGCTGATACGAACGGTACGGGGGGCGGGATATGTCGTTGAGGAATAGATCAACCGGAATCAGAAGCGTTGCCTTTCGTCTGACGGTGATGTATGCGCTTATTTGCACGGCTTCTCTTCTGGCGGTCCTGATTGTCTCGTATCTTGCCCTGCAAGGCACGCTGCAGCTGAGGCTGGACGAAGGACTTATGAGCGAGGTCGAGGAGTACGGCGCCCTTCTTAAGACCCAGAACATCGAAGTCCTGAGAGATGTGTTGGCACGTGAGGCTGCTTCTGAAGGGACCGATCGGGTGTTCTTCCGAGTGCTCAACACAGCGGGAGATGAGGTGCTAGCCACAGACATGGCCGCTTGGGGTGATGTGGGTGTGCATCGGCCCCATCTGCTCACTGCAGCGGAAGGCAAGAGTGTCTTCGAAACCTATCGCCATCAGGATCGTCCATACCCCGTTCGGATTGTGTATGGCCGCGTTGGACCCGAGTTGGTTTTGCAGTTAGGAGAGTCCACGGCTTCCAATGCCCAGACTCTTCAGCACTTCCGGCAGGTATTCGGTCTGGGAACAATCGGTTTCGTCTTCTGCTCCACGATTGTCGGAATTGTGATGGCGAGGCGTGCGCTAAGCGGTGTGCGACGAGTGACGCAGGGGGTAAAAGGTATATCTTCTGGGGGATGGGACTGTCGCGTGCCCGTCAGCCACCGAAACGACGAGATTGACGAGTTGGCCGTGTCCTTCAATGAGATGGTTGAGCGTATCCAAAGCCTCATTCGAGAATTGAAGGAGGTTACCGACGACATCGCACATGACCTGCGCACTCCAGTGACCAGAATGCGCGCGGCAGCGGAAGCTGCGTTGTCCCGCGTCGGCGAGCCAGGAAACGATGAAGAGGTGGCAGGACATGTCGTGGAGGAATGCGACCAACTTCTCGACCTCATCAATACGATGCTTGAGATCTCGCAGACCGAAGCGGGTGCTAGACCCTTGGCCCGAGAACCCAACAGCATTTCGACCATCGTCGAGGATGTCTGTGATCTCTTCGGGTCGGCAGCAGAAGACAAGGGAGTATGCCTCGATGTCAGCCGAGGTGAGCAGCTCTTGGTCAATTGCGAAGCGCAAAGACTGAAGCGCGCCATCGCACACATCCTGGACAACGCCATCAAGTACACAAAGTCGGGCGGGACGATAGCCGTCGAATGCTCCCGACTTGGTGATATGGCAAGCGTCTCGGTACGCGACACGGGTTTGGGAATTCCCGAAGAAGATCTAGAGAAAGTATTTGCGCGCTTCTACCGTGTAGACAAAAGCCGTGCAGAAAGCGGCAACGGCCTCGGGCTGAGCCTCTCGAGAGCAATCCTCAGAGCCCACGGGGGCGACATCGTCGTCAAGAGCGTGTTCGGTGAAGGAAGTACATTCACAGTGACTCTCCCCTTGCCTGAACATTGATTTCGGCGGCGAAGGATCCCCCCGCAACTTCTTCTGAGCATCTGGCCAGTGTGGTCATCTTCCCACCTTCTAATGTGTCGAAGTCGCTTTCCACTTCATGCTGGGCAGAGTATAAAGTCGCTCCTATTGAGCCTGGTCATGTTTTCCGTTACTCATCAATGAGCCAGAAATGGGGCAAAGCCTACAGAGGGCTTCTCATCATCGTTGTTACGCTTTGCCCCTCTTCTCTTCCATAACTCTGATAATTGCCTCGATTTCGGTGCAAGATGGCGAAGGATTTATATAGGGCCTTGATTTACGTTTGGGGTGAGCATGAAATTGACCCAAAAAGACAAGGACTTCCTTGAGCGATTGACGGCCGCCATGGAAGAAACAAACCTATACATTGAACTACGCGAATCACCGCTTAAGAATCTGGTGCTAAGGAAGAACTACGGTGCCAGGCTCGAGTCGTTCTTTGGGCTCTCGCGGCAAGGCATTCGCTGGCGGTTCAGAAGATTGTTCAATGAAATCTACGTGAATGCCTATGTCACCATCTTTTTCGTGGAATCGCATTTTGGGACGGAGCTCCGCCCGAAGGCTCTGGCCATAGCCAAAGAGCAGATTGAGCTGCGGAGGAAAGCCCAACGGAGGGGTATGCACCCCCTGCAACAGAACGTTGTGAGGTGAGCCGGTTGGTGACTACGAAAATCGACATGAATCATAACCGAATAAGGTCAGCCGAAGCGCTTGACGAGGTGGCAGTCGCTCTGTTTCCGGGAAACAGAACTCACCAACGCACTTTTCTTGCCATCTTCGTCGAACTGAAATGGAGCGAGAATCAGTTTCTGCCCAGCCTAGCGTTCATCGCAGAGAAACACAGCGTCAGCCAACGTACGATGGAAACCGTCAGAGCAAAGATGCGCCGCCTTGGCATCATTGACCATGTATCCCGGTTCAACAAGCGGCACGGCTATCGTGAAGGATGGGTGTTCTCAAACAGGTTTTTGCGATCTCTCATTCGACTATCCGAGCTCCTACCGAAGCTACGGACGCAGAAACCGGGCGTACAAGAGAAGCGAGACCGTGATCTGTTTCGATATGTGTAGGCCCCGGAGTCTGGCCCGGGAACCAGGGGCAACCTGTTCCTTAGTCAGAGAATCGTTGGCGTAAGTTGCCGCTAGATTCAGTAGAGCGTGATGATGGATTTCCGGCGTCTATGTGTGGACGCCACAACAGACACTCAGCTAAGGAGATCCATCATGAAAAGGAAATCACATGCGCCAAGCTCCCGAAGAAAAAAGGCGCGGCCACTGGAGGCGCTCATCGATAGCGCTCTCCGGCACATGCAGGCTTGCGGGTACAGTCCCAACCGCGTGATCCAGTGCCGCGGCATATGGCGAAGGCTGACACTTTTGGAGGACGCCAGTGTCTTCTCCCGGGAACTCGTTCTCCGGTATCTGGTGAGCGACGGATTCCCCGAGAACGCCCTTGAGGACCGGTCGGGGGTTGATCCCAAACGGCGGTACATTCTCTCAGCGCTAAGAATTCTCGAGGAATACGCACAACGAGGTTGTCTCCCGCCCCGTCGCTACGCGCCGCGAGTCGACCTCCCTGATGACTTCGAGCAAGTATTGGACGGATACCGGGACTATTGCTTCGACGAGTGCCGACTGAGCCCGTCAAGCGTTCATTCACGCCGACGCGATGCCGCCAAATTCCTGGCGTTTTACACAGACACTACGGGGTTTGGGCTCAGGCAGCTTCGTCCAGAACACCTGTCGGCCTATTTCCGGAGTCGTGGGCATTGGAAGCCGAGAGGAGTGGCAATCGTTGCAGGCCACCTGCGCTCGTTTCTGCGATACCTGTGGCTCACAGACGTTCTGCCGGCGGATCTCGGTCCGTCGCTTCCTAAACCCCGGGTATGGAAAGAGGCAAGCATTCCTACTGTCTGGAGCGAGAATGAGATGAAAGCGATACTTGCCGCGGTTGACCGTTCCTCGCCAAAAGGCAAACGCGACTATGCAATTCTCCTGCTGGCCAGCAAGCTGGGATTGCGTTCGTCCGACATCCGGAAGTTGAAACAGGAAAACCTGCGGTGGGAACAATCTCGCCTTGAGATTGTGCAGTCCAAGACCGGAGCGCCATTGGTGCTTCCGCTCTTGGAAGATGTAGGACAGGCCCTGATCGACTATCTCCGTCACGTACGTCCCCAAAGTCGGCACAGAGAGGTATTCTTGCGAATGAATGCGCCGTTTACCCCTTTTGCCAGCAATGGTGCCTTTCACACCATGCTCGACTTCTACAAGCGTCGTGCGAAGGTGACCGCAGCACAGGGCCGCGGGGGTGGGTTGCACTCACTCCGGCACACCCTCGCGACCCGGCTGCTGGAGAAAGATACTCCCTTGGAGGTGATTTCCGACGTGTTGGGTCATCTGTCCGTAGAGTCTACCCATACCTACACGCGAGTCAACATCAAGGGACTTCGGACCGCAGCGCTGAACCCGGACATCCCGGAGCAAAAGGAGTCGTCTGATGTGTAGTCAATCTAGTTCCCCAAACGAGTTCAAGAGCATTCTTGCGCCTTTGCTTCAGGATTTTCTCGACGGAAAGCTGGCTTGCGGCTATCGCTATACAGCGGAGCGTTCGCATCTACATAACCTCGATCGATTCTTGCTGGAAAAAGGGTTGCAGCAGCGTGCCTTGCCCAAAGCCCTTGCATGCGAGTGGCTCCAGAGGAGTGAAGAGCTGTGTGTTATAGCCCAACAAAGACGTGCCGGGCTTCTTCGGCAGTTTGCGGAGTTTATATCCTGGAGAGGGTGTGAGGCCTTTGTGCCGAATCTCAGGCTTTACGCGCGGCAACCACATTCATTTGCGCCCTATATCTTCACTCAGGAGCAGATACGGCGGCTGTTAGCTGCCGCAGACAATCTGCCCCGGGCACATATCTCGCCCTTGCGCCCGGTCATCATGCCCGAGATCTTTCGCTTGTTATACGGATGCGGACTTCGCGTCAACGAGGCGCTTCGTCTAAGGGTGAAGGATGCGAACCTGCGTGAGGGCGTCCTCACGGTCCTCGATACGAAGTTCCGAAAGGACCGGCTTGTTCCGACCGCCCCGGAACTCACGGAACGTCTCACTCTCTTGCAGAAGAAACTCGGTCGAAGAAAAGGTGAAGCGCCCTTTTTCCCGGTACGAACGAACTGTTTCTACGACAAGCGTGCCATCTACGACACGTTTCGTCGCCTTCTCTGGGAGAGTGGAATACCCCATCACGGTCGCGGCAAGGGACCCAGGGTTCACGATCTTCGTCATACGTTTGCGGTTCACCGCATGATGATCTGGTACCGCGAAGGTGTGGACCTCAACGCAAAGCTTCCTATCTTGGCCGCCTACATGGGGCATCGAAATATCGTCTCCACACAGAAGTATCTGCATCTGACGCTCGAGTTCTTTGCGGATGTGGCCTCGAATCTCAACGGAAAATTCGGGATGTTGATCCCTGAGGAGGCAGACTCATGAGTCCAAACCACTTCTTTGCGCGTTACTTAACGGCCTTCTTGACTGACTACCTGCCAGGCCAACGTCGTGTTAGTGCCAATACAGTCAAGGCTTATCGGGATGTGTTCATCCTGTTTCTCCGGTACTGCCGAGACAACCTGGGCTGGAAGCCAGAGAAAATTGCGCTTGACCAACTAGATGTAGATGTCATCCGTGGGTTTTTGACCTATGTCGAGAAGGAAAGGGGCTGTTGTACTCGGACGCGGAACCAACGCCTGGCGGCTTTCCACAGCTTCTTCCGCTACGTTCAAGTGGAAGTACCGGAAGTTCTAACCCAGGTTCAGCGCATATTGACAATCCCGTTCCACCGGTTTGAGCGCCGTTGCATAAGGTATCTTGAGCCCCAGCAAGTTGCCACCCTACTAGGTCAACCCGATCTCGATACGCCCACAGGGAGGCGCGATGCGGCGATGCTCAGCCTCCTCTACGATTCCGCGGCCAGGGTGCAAGAACTGGTCAATCTCCGCGCACGTGACGTTCGACTGGAGAGTCCGCCTCACGTCCGGTTGACCGGGAAAGGTCGGAAACCCCGCATTGTCCCGCTTATGACCAATACTGCAAAGTTGCTTCATCGTCACATGGAAGAGCATGATCTCAATTCACCCCACCGTAGTGAGGAGCCCCTCTTCCATAATCGGTTCGGAGACAGGTTGTCGCGATCGGGCGTCCGCTACATTCTGGAAAAGTACGTTGGACGGGCAGAAGCTGCCGGCGCCATCTTTGGTGATGTGGTGAGCCCCCATACGTTGCGCCACACCAAGGCAATGCATCTGCTCATCGCCGGAAATCCATTAGTCATCATCAGGGATTTCCTTGGGCATTCCGACATCAGGACGAGTGAAGTCTACGCCAGGGCCAACCTGGAGATGAAGAGAGAAGCCCTTGCGCGAGTGGAGGATGTTTCGCCTGTTGTGGCAACGGCCTCAACAAGCTGGCAATCCGACACGCAACTTATCGAGTGGCTCAAGAGCCTATGACCTGGCACAGAATTATGCTCAGTCCGGGGGGCGAAGACCCCCGTCTCTACAGAATTCTTGCCCTCCAACTGAGCATAAGAACTGCCTGAACATAAGCAATCTTGTCCCCATAGTTCTGACGCAGAATAAGCCTCTTTGAGCCATCTTCTTTCAACTCGATACGCAACCCCTTTTCGTCAAGAAGTCTCTTCAACTGGGCCAGGAAGGCCTTATCCTTGGACGTCAACTTCATAGGGCACCACCAGAATGTCTTGGCCGCGCTGTTCAAGCCATACTTCGCGGTCCTGCTCCATGAAAAGGAGCGTCATGAATCTCCTGGCTCGGTCCAGGCGAAGATCGCTGCAAATGCACGGCAGAGCGCTGAACCGTATGGAACATGCGTCCAGAGTGGCGAGGATCACTCGCCGGTATTCCTCCGGGCGGAATTCGTCGTCTTCCCGTGGGTCATACCGGCCTGCTTCGGCGGTGCTATCCACGAAAACATCCAGGTCACGGCTCAGTTCCTCGACGTTCTTGGTGTGAGGCATTTCCGTCAGGCAAAGGTCTGAGGAGCGCGACGCCGCCAGGAAGAGGCGAAGCTCTTCCTTTCGGCGGCGTTTGCGCTCCCGGCACTCAGCCATCTTCTCGCAAAAATACTGAGCATCAAGGAGTCTCTCATCAAACAGGAAGGGTGAGCGTAAGGCCGTACCACAGTTCGTGCACACGTAATGACAACGCGCCCGCCGGACCTTGGCCCCACAACATGGGCTGGACGCGAACTCGATCGTCGGATCCCACGTATGTCCCCCAATGCACTGGCAAGCACTCGCACCCCTGGGGCGCAGGGCCCGGCCACACTGTGGGCACGCGTACTGGCTGAGAAGAACTTCAAGATAGAATACACGGGCTTGAACCTTGTAGGCGTCCACCCGATGGCGGAGTTCTTCCACGCCGCGGAGGAGTGAGGCTGAATCGATCATCGTCACGGGACAAAGAAGGGAAGGGCTGCTCACGAACCCACAGGTGCGAACTCTTTGAGTGTTGGCTTCGCTTCTGGGCCGGAACAGACCTCCCCGTGAAAAGAATGCGGTGGTGTTTATATGTCTTTCGGTTCATCCGGCCACTTTAGGGCACGGGTTACTTGCCACCGCTGAATCATATGCAGTCCCTCATGACCGAGCAGAAGCAGGTGGCGCTCTCGGGCCTGATGCATGCTGCGCATTTCGGACACCTTCTCCTTGAGCGAATGTGGCAAATGGTCCATGACACACCATAGAAAGGGCCGGTTAATAAACCTTTCGATTCCACTGGAATCACGCGCCGCTAGTCATTCTTCCGGTGGGCTTCCGCGTGCGATGAAAGCCACACATCCTGGAGCCTATCCTCATTGCTTTCGATCAAGGCACGGATGATCGCAGACTTGGATGCTTTCCAGTGCCCTTGACGCCGCAGATTGATCACCGCATCGTCAAGCAAGCGCAAATGCCGGGCGAAGAACCCGACGGGTATGAAGCGAGGACTCGTAGCCTCGGGTGCTTTTGTTTTTCGCGCTGGTCTGTGCGACTGGGGAGAATTGTCAGGCCCGAACTCTTGGGACGGTGCCATATCGTGGCCATCTTGATCGGTGGACTTCCCAGTGGGTAGGTCACGCTCTTCCGGTTCGAATATGTCGAGATTCAATCTCCGCATAGTCTGAGCACCTCCGAAGTGAGCAAGCCGAAGGCCCGCGCTGCCCTGGAGTCTGGGGCATAGGCAACAACCGGCACACCATGGCTCGGGGCCTCCTCGGCACGAACGTCCCTGGGCAGCACCGCGTCGAAGACCCGCACCTTGGCGTTTGCTCTCAGATACTGTAAGGCCTCGATATTGGCCTTCGAAAGGATGAAGTATTTGGTGGGAAATACCCCGAGGATTTGGATTTGTGGATTGAACGTCTCACGGACGCATTGAATGATCTCAATGACTTGCCGAATTCCCCTTATGGACAGGTACTGCGTCTCACAAGGGATGACAACGTACTCGGCGGCGACGAGCCCGTTCAACGAGAGGAGCCCCAAACTGGGCGGGCAGTCAATGATGATGTAGTCATACTGGGCCGTGATTGTCTGCAATGCCTCGCGGAGAACGTGTTCACGTCCTCTGCGGGAAGCTATCTGGAACTCCGCTTCCGACAGTCTCAAGTCCGACGGGACGATGTCCATGCCCCGAACGGAGGTGGCCACAGCCAACTTGGTTAGGCTTGATTCCGTCTTGCCGGAGGCGAACAGGTTTCGGACCGTTGGCTGGCCTTCAGTCGGATCCTTCTTCAGTACAGCCCGGGTCGCGTTCGCCTGTGGATCCAAATCGATCAGCAGGACTCGCTTCCCGGGAGTGCCCGCAAGGCACGCGCCGAGATTGACGGCGGTCGTGGTCTTGCCTACGCCTCCTTTGTGATTGAACATCGTGATGATTCTGCTTCTGGTCATTCTGTCGTACGGTCGTTCGATTGCACCGCTAACCTGCCCAGAAGCACAAGAAGGTTTATATATCTTCCGGTTTCATGAACCCCTATGAAGCGAAACGAACTGCTAATCGCATTCGTCGCGCTGCTACTCCTATCCATCCTGGCCTTTGGCAGTGCCTCTTGCGTCACTTCGGGGAAGATACACCACTCGCCCGGCCGGCACGACGATTCTCCGGAGCCGACGCAGAACACGAACGCGGCCGCCCTGCGCGGCGAATCTGAGAACTACGAGGGCCTTCAATGCAAACAGGTCTCGCCATGTGGTCAAGGCGAGACTACTGGGGCACAGCAATCGGGGTCTGAGCTCCATTGGGAATTGGGGCTGGCCCAGGCGCTGGAGAAAGCTACGCAAGAGCACAAGCTGGTACTTGTGTACTTCACAGCATCGTGGTGCGGCCCCTGTAAGCTTATGGACCAGAACACATTTGGCGATGAAAACGTTCAGGCGGCCCTGTCAGAGTTCGTCTGTCTAAGGGCCATCGAAAACAAGGGGCTGGAAAGCAGCCTGGGCTGTATCGCCTACCCAAGCGTTGTCGTTCTGAATGGCAGCGCCCAAGAAGTCCGGAGATTCACGGGTTACAGGAATCCCCGCGACTTCCTGCTCGATATCGAAGGCGTCCGATCGCAACCGTCATAGTGCTGAGGCTCATGCCTGGACGAAGAAGGGGCTCCTCTAATTGCACTCTTGGTCGGTCAAGAATTCAACCAGATCCATCTGACCGGGTGCGTCGCGTCTTCGGGATGCTTTGGCGTGTCTGGCGGGGCCTTCAGCTACAGTCTTCGTGCGGCGTGCTCGTTTCCCTGCTTTTCTTGCGCTCACATCCTGGCTCGTCTCTTCGTTCTGGGCTGAGGCTCCATGTTGGGCTGTACCACGTGCCTCGGTATCCCCGGTATCCGTCTGCGGCGAGTGGCCAGGCCCGCCCAATCTGGCAAGTCCAGCCTCTGCTTTATCGAAAGCAGAACGGTGTAGGGCCATCAGCAAGTGCTTGGGCAGAAGCGGCCAGTCGGACTTCGACTTTGCCTCCAATAGCGCCAAGATGTCGTCGGCGATCTGCGTAGCTGCCTCCTCAAACCATCGAGCGGCAGCCCTGGCTTGGCTCTCGTCGTCCATGGATCTCTTCCCTATCGGTCAGAAGCACTTTCTTCCGCAGGCCTTCAGGATGTTTCAGCGGCATTTCAAGGCGCATCGTTTCAGCAGGGAACATTGTTCGGCACACAGAATGCCCTGCCAATTGCCCCGCCTGCAGAGGGTCAGGGGATCTCGTCGTGTTCCTCGTCCAACGGACAGTGGCGCAGGAAACAGCGTCTTTCTTCGTCCATTCGAAAAAGGATGTGCTCTATCTTGGCGTCGAGTTCTTTGATCTTCTGCTCGTGTCTCTCTCGAGCCCTTACAAGTTTCCGCATTTCAACTTCGGCGTTCATGTACTCCGGAAATCGGCTTGACTATTTAAGCCTTTCGTCGCGTTGCCACTCGAAAGTAAGAAAGAAAGAAGAAAGGCCCCAGGTGGTTGGTCTGGGGCAAGAACAATCCGGCAAAGCTACTCCTCGTCTTCGCCGTCGGACTTCTGCGTCATGTACTCGAACGCCTGTTGTAGGGCCGTCATCGCCTTCAGAACGTCGCCCTCCTTCAAAGAGTGGGTGTTCTTCCACTCGCCGTCGGCGTCTTTGTAGGCGCGATCGAGGGTGACGGATCGGCTCTTGAAGCTCTTTCCGCCGGCGCTCTTCCGGATGTCGCACCAGACTGAGGCACGCACCCCGCCGTACTTAAAATGTTTCTCTGGTTTGTTGGTTTCCATTCTCATTCACCTCATGCTTATTTTGGGAGAACGGCTTCTTAAGCTTTTCGCTGCACCACCAGTTCCAGGTGGTTTCATTTCTCCCGATACCCCTATCGGGGAGAAATGAATCGCTACGGTGGGGTGGTTGTTCGTGGGGGCCATGGGTGTCGGGATAAGGGGAGACCGTGCGAAAGCTTTATATAGTTGTGCCCACTACCCAGTAGCAAAACGAGATGAGCCCGATGTCGCCAAACCAAGCAATGGACGCTGTGCAATACGACCTGTACTTCACGCTGATGTATGTAGCCGCGGAACAATACCGACCCCGCCGGCATACGAGCGGATGGGCACACGACAGCACAGCCGCGCGGCCCGGCCCAGGATCGCACTATCATGGAATCGACAACCTACTACAGCCCACCTTACCTGAAGCAGAAATCCAACGCGTCCGAGACCGGCTTGACGCCGAACTTGTCCAATTCTGGAATTGGAGGCAGCGCCTCAGAACCTGCAGGATTGCGCCGTTGTGGTCAACTTCGACCTGCCCTGGGCCATCATTCGGCTGATTCAGCGGGCAGGACGTGTGGACCGCATCGGGCAGAAGGCCGAGAACATCCTCTGTTGCTCATTCCTCCCTGCCGAGGGTGTTGAGCGCATCATCCGGCTCCGGACCCGCGTCCGGAGTAGACTTCGAGAGAATGCTGAAGTGGTAGGGGCGGACGAAGCGTTTTTCGAGGATGACGACAACGAGCAAACAGTCGTGGATCTCTACAACGAGAAGGCAGGAATCCTCGACGGTGAAGATGATACGGAGGTGGACCTCGCCTCCTATGCCTACCAGATATGGAAAAACGCTACCGAAGCCGATCCCAGCCTCGCAAAGTCAATTCCCGCCCTGCCGGATGTGATCTATTCCTCCCGTCCGCACAAGCCCACTGAACAGCGCCCCGAAGGGGTGCTTGTCTACCTGCACACGGCGGAAGACAATGACGCGCTCGCATATGTCGACCAGAAGGGCGAGAGTATCACCGAGTCCCAGTTCGAGATTCTCAAGGTCGCTGAATGCAGGCCCGACACACCTGCCATCCCCCGGCACGAAAAGCACCATGAGATGGTCAAGGAGGCCGTGCAGCATGTTGCCAGGGAGGAGAAGCGTGTTGGCGGCCAATTGGGACGGCCCAGCGGCGCCCGTTTCCGCACCTACGAACGCCTCAAGCGCCACGCCGAAGAGGTCAAGGACACGCTCTTCGAGTCCGAAGAGCTTCTGAAGGCCATCGACGAAATCTACCGCTATCCACTACGCCAGGTGGCCACGGACACACTGAATCGGCAATTGAGAATCGGGATTGACGACCAGAAGCTCGCCGAACTTGTCTTGGCCCTGCGCGAGGAAGGCCGTCTTTGCCTTATCGAGGAAGAGGCCCACGTGCAAGAGCCACGGATAATCTGCTCGATGGGGTTGGTCAGAGCGCAGGAGGGGGATTAGTCGATGCCCGTGAACGTTGAACGAGTCCGTCGCAGGCTCAAGGAGTTCGACTTCCCAGGATTGCTGGTCGAGGAACTCGGCTGGAACTGCTACGCCGCAACGCCTCTCGTTGTTCAGGTTGACGGATTCGAGTACGTTCTGAAG
>Ga0116144_10005161_pt1 | contig 12019 bp, 18 predicted proteins | sample AD_UKC035_MetaG_FD_89746 | JGI IMG/M metagenome (GOLD analysis project Ga0116144, IMG submission 89746) | Active sludge microbial communities of municipal wastewater-treating anaerobic digesters from USA - AD_UKC035_MetaG | ecosystem: Engineered > Bioreactor > Anaerobic > Digestate | place: USA... | reverse complement strand
TGAAGGCTATGGAGCTGGAGGCAGCTAAAGAGATCCTGGCAGAGGTCTTCAGGATCAGGTTATCAGAGGTCGATGAGATGATCCAGAACCGGTTTGAGGCCGAGGTCAGCGAAAAAGAAGATGGGTTGTGGCCTCAAGAGTTCTGGCTCTAAATACCGCGTTTGGCACAGTACTCATCAAGGGATATGTATTGGTCTTTTTCCTTCTGAAGCTTCTTATACTGCTCATCAGCGTAGGCGGCCAATACGTCCTCCTTTTCCAGCTTCACTGTGAACGGCATTGTTTGCACCACACTGCAGACTACCTCTTCATCCTTTCCCTTATCTTCTGCACCAGCTCGGGATAGTCCCTCTCCAGTCCTTCCTCAATCCAATGGCTTGCTACCTGGCTGATGGAGAACTTGGGAATGGTCCCCTTCAAGTACCACATAGCCGCCGCGATAGTGGGGCTCCATACGCCTATCATTCGCCGCTTGCTATTTGCGGCTTTGACAGCCTCATCAAGGAGCTTAAGGTCTAATGTCTTAATGCTTATTGTTTCATCACTTAATGTTTCATCACTTAAGGTATTATCACTTAAGGCTTCTGACTTTTTGGCCTTAATATCCCCAAAAATACGGTCCATTAATTCTCCTGGCATTCAATCACCTCATCTGCAAGCCGTGAATATGCTTTGGATGCCAGCGACTCAGGATCTATCAGGTGAATGGGCTTCCCATAGCTTGGAGCCTCTGCCAACTTGATGCTCCGGGGAATGACCACCTTAAAGACATCATCTCCTAAGAGTTCTCGGACTCGCGTGATTACCTCTTTGCCCATCTTTGTCCTGGCATCGTACATGGTCAGCAGGTATTTTAGCTTCAGGTCCTGGCTTAATCCCTCTGAGATCGCCTTTGCCAGGTCCAAGATCATAGATAAGCCTTGGATCGCAAAGAATTCTGTCTGGATGGGCACAAGGACCGTATCGCTAGCAACCATTGCGTTTATGGTCAGAAATCCAAGATTGGGCGGCGTATCGATGATGATAAAATCGTATGCGTCCTGGCTTCGGACCTTTGGCTTTAATATTCTCTCCCTGGCAATGGATTTGCCCGCAATCTCCATCTCAGCCCTTCCTAGCCGCTTGTCTGCAGGGATTATATCCAGTCCCTCGATCTCGGTGGGCTTGGTGATCTGTGATAAGCTCAGATCGTCCATCATGGCCTCATACATGGTGTTATCGAACCCACTGATTGCCAGGTGAGTTGTGGCCGATCCCTGAGGATCTAGGTCTATTAGCAAGACCTTCTTCCCTTTGGCGGCAAGGCAGGCCGATAGATTGACGGCGGTGGTAGTTTTGCCACAGCCCCCTTTCTGGTTTGCGATTGCTACTATTTCCATGGATTAAGAATTAATCCTTAAGACTTAAGAGGATATCCATTAAGGATTAAGACTTAATGCTTAAGGCATAAGAGATTCGAATTCCAGAAAATTTATGTTAGTGCTGTGGTTATTGGTTTTATAGTGGACTATATACCTGCTTTTATTTCCCCAGGTGCTATTAGTCATTGGGCAAGAAGAAAGTTGATTCTAGGGCATTACAGAAATTATTAAAATGGCTGGATTAATTATCGGAGAGCCCCAGCGCCTCCCTCTTCATCTTCCGTGCTTTCTGGAGTGCCGTCTCGTGGTCCACCTTCTTGCAGCTCCCCAGGTGGACATAGTTCTATGACATTATCGAGAGATTTAAGGAAAATGTCATAGAACTTTCTGGCAGGGATGTAAGTTGTTCATACCACCATTATACAGGTTTCGAAATCACCCAAAATCGTCTTTTGGTAAGGACCTCATTCCACACACTATGGAATGATGCACAAGTTAGCTTGATCGACCTGCTCATAGCGATCCATCCCGGCCACTGCTGCCGATCACGATAAGCCCATTTCCCAGAGCGTACACCTATGATTATCGAGCCAAACACATATTCATAAAAATATCTTGTGGCCGCATACCTGAATGGAAAGTCAAAGGATTCTTGCAGGTTGCACGTACCTCGTTCTCCTCGATTGATCGCCAGTGCCTCCTCCTTCGACTTCTTGAAGGGCGAATCCGCCGCCCTGTTGAAGAGCATGTTCCCGGAGATGTACCTCTCGGACCCATACACCCAAACGTGAAACCCAGTCAGAGACGGGGTGTTGAAGAGCACGTTCCCGGAGATGTACCTCTCGGATACTGGACCCAGTACCCGCTGGGGCCGGGCCGGAGACCGCATGATTATTCAAAAAATGGAATAAAAAAATTGGGGCTAGATCGAATCTTCGCCGGAACTCAATGCAAGACGCCTCCCACATTGCAGTCCTCCGATAACATGAGCTATACGTTCTTTGTCTGCCTGCTCAGTCTCCTGTGCTGTTCGCATAAGCTCATCCGGCACATTCCCCATGATGCAATCATAGACGCGTTGCTTTATTATTCGCATGTCCATCGAGTCCAGCTCAACGGACTCGCCAGCGAATTTTGCGCTTCTCGAATCTGTTTTCTTGGTTGGCCTGGTCTGTAGATCGTACTTTTCAATATCTTCGGGCAGTATCGCCACACGCTCGAAGTGAAAATTCTCCTTATCGCTGTCCGATAGATGTCTACCAACTTCGATTTTTACAGATCGGTCGATGTCTTTTCCGCTGGGGTCATGGTCACCGAAATAGTATATATAAACGTTTTTTCCCTGGCTCAGATGTTCAGATACATTCGGTGCAGCGGTGTTTGCCATGGATGCGATCGATGCATACCCGCGTGTGCTGAAGACTTTCACGCCCAGAGGATTTGCCACGCTTAGAATAATCGAGACCATCGCGTCTTTTTCTGTCCAAATTTCTTTATGGGTGTCCCAATTATGCCAAAAATCGCTACGGTAATTTCTAAGCGCGCTTGCTACCGCGTCTTCTGGCGAATTGTACCTGATATCCCCGTAATACCATCGCGTATTATCGGCCAATGCCGCGTATGGCATAAGTCCTGCATGCCGCCAGGTCTTTGTGTAGTTTATTAAGCGCTTGTATCCGGCTTCGGTCTTGTCTAGCAGTCCTTGGCCAACCAGACGATAGAACAAGTGTCTGAGTGTGACCACCCCGCCTTCTTCCCCAATGATATCGAGGCTGGCTTTTAACATCGCGTCTTTTTCCGATTTACTGATGTATTTTCTTTTCATCTAGCAGCCTCTTTGCTTTCTTCACATTCACTAAGTTGTGGCATCTCGGGCAGGTAGCGTAATATTCTGACTTACCTTTGTAGGTCCAGTTGTGACCACATTTGCAGCTTAGATCTACTGCCATACACTTACTCACGTACTTACTGATATATAAACTTTTTCGTATAGTTTGGGGCTCGCATTCTGCCGGGGGTCCGATAACCCATCGAGGAAGGGGAAAGTCGATTCTAGGGCATTACAAAAATTATAATTATATATTTGATGAAAATCACAGTTGCCCGTTTCTTATGTAACGAGATTGATCTTTCTTGTGGATTTGTTACATAAGAAAAGCAACTGGAGGGAGAGGCGGTGATTCGATCCCCAGGGCCTCAGTTTTTCATCAACCTGGCCTTCTGCAGCGCCTCAGCCAGCCGGACATAGGGGGGCTGAGAATCTGCCAAAACAGACTCTTGAAAAAGTATATCCCGTAACAACGTTGAGATGATAGCATGAAAACTATTATGCCATGGATCGGTGCAGTGCTGTTTTTCGCCCTGCTCGCCTCCAATGTAAGTGCATTTCCGCTGTCGGGCGGGAACGGTGTGATGAATGCTACCGTCCTCGGTGTTTTCAAAGAATCGGGTGTGATGTATGTTGATATAACAACCCAAGGGACTCCAACGGGATGCACATTCCAGCTGATCGACAGCGATGATCGTATCCACGAGAGCGATAGCAGCGGCTCATGCTCGTGGAATTCGAAGAGTGGTTATGTTGATGATCAAGGATCTACAGGATATCTCGCATCTGGCGACGTTGTTTTGAAAAAGCGAGGGATCGCAATATTTGACGTGCCGGACGGTGTTATTTTGAAAAGAATAAGAGTAGTTCCTGACACATCAGATCCATTCTTTGTTGATTGGAACGGAGTCCCCGAAGTCAGTGATGCAAACACCACTCTGAAATTTTATGGAGCCACCACAACACCGCGCAGTTCATGCGGTCCCACGGCTAATCATTGGGTATTTGACGTAAAATTAACCAACAACGACGATGAAATCCTTGAGTACACCGATGGCGATTTCTCCGTCGTTGATCAATTTGGGTGGGAATATTACAGCAAAGGGACAACTACAAACAAGCTCTTGCCAGGCGAATCATTGAGGTTCGATGTCAAAACCGAGATGTATAGGCTGTCCAGACCGATTGCAATAATATTCCGAGGCGTGCAGATGGACATCTCCGCTTGGGCGTAAAAAAAGTGGCTCAGGTGATGTACTGAGCCACCTTCCTCATTATCGTTTGCTCTATATGCGAATCCAGCTGCCGCTTCATGATGTCCGTGAGCTGGTAGGCTGCTCCAGTATCCGGCACAACGGGATTTATGACCTCAACCCTGAGTTGCTCTTCAACGTGGATGTTCACCGATCTGCCGTTGCCCCCCTGGCCGCTCTGCTGGAGGTCTCCTAAGACCTTTAAAAGCGGGTCCGGGCCTTTCCGATCTAGAACTGGGGAAGCAACATCCTGACCACTCTCCTGGAGAGCCCCTAGAACTTTTGAGAGCGGGCCGGTTCCTTTTTGGGCTATGGCCTGGGGGATGATCTCCTCTTTTTCATGGACCTGGCCGGTGAACAGACCGCCCTTATTGAACGTCGCCCCAACTGCATACTGCGGGGTCCAGTGCTCCTTTTGGTCAGAATCCAGCGTACCCCATGCTTTGGGAGAGATCGTCTCTTTGCCGTTGGTGTACGACTTGGGGATTGATGCCTCTGGCTCGGCGGCAGGTTCAGATCCGGACGAATCATAACTCCACTCACCGCTGGTCCTTTCTCCTGGAGATAGCTGGCTGAACTCCTCGGTCGTGATCCCCTTGCCCATCTTGTTCCAATAAACCTGCGATGTTGGCTCGGTGGCGGTCGTTGGAATGCCCAGATTGGTTAATGTGGTCGCCACGCCGCTCGCTTTTTCTGCTGCAAACTCAGTGGCGGTGTTCCATGCTTCGCCTGCCTTTTCAGTCACGAACCCGGACGCCTTGTCCCACGCCTCGCCAGCGCTTGGGATGTTCGGTATAGCGGCGGTTAATGCTCCTATGGCCGATGTCAGCTCGTTTATCCCAGGGATGCCTTCGAAGAATCCCGCTGGTGCAGTCTCATACTTAACTTTGCGTGCATTCAAGCGAGCCTGGGTAGCTTCGGGAAGGAGATGAGCCTCGGCGCTTGATGTGGACTCATACCAGCCGGGTGCCTTATACCATTGGTGTTTTGCGTAATTGCTGGCATTGTCAACCCATTTAGCCCCCTTCCATAGACCGCCTTCGGCCTGGTTGCCGGTTTTGGCGGCTTCCTGTTCCAGTTCCTTCTTGCGGTCGGCTTTGGTGATACCAAGCCCATCCCGAAGCCAAGAGATCATGCCGGTTATGGAGCTCCACACGCCGCTCAGGATACCTACCATTGTGGTCCAATTCTTTGTAGCGGCTGCGAGGATGTCCTCTATCGTGCTGGAACCGTCTACCAGGCCCCCCAGAAGCCTGATCATGTCCAGTAGAGGCTTAAGGATCAGGCCCACTGGTCCAACGGCCGCAGTGAACGTGATTTTAGGCATATCGAGGTTCTTGGTGACATCCGCCAGCGACGGCAGCTTAATGAGCTCGCCTAAATCGGGTAAACCTTCTGTCAGGTCGCCCCACAACTTTCCGAGATCGGGAGGTTTGATATTCGTTATGTCATTCCAGATTTTACCTAAATCTGGCAGGCCTTCAGTCAGGTTAGCCCACATCTCCCGGCCTGATGGGAGCTTGAACCCTTTGGTAATGTCACGCCATGCCTTATCCAGGTCGCCTTTCATCAGGTCCTTCCAGACCCGGCCAAGATCGATCTTCCCCAGGCCTTTTAGTAGAGGCTCAAGCAGGCCGGCTTTGGCTGCCACGGCCCCCAAGACGATTGCCAGTGCTGCCCCCGCCGCCACGAATGGAAGCAATGGCGATAGGGCGGCCCAGACACCGGACGCCAGGGCATAAGCTCCCACGGTAGCGAGCGCCTCTGCGGCCGTCAGGCCTCCCATGGCAATGCTTGAGGCTGATGTGATGCCTATATTGGCAAATGTTGCCCCGGTTATCGCTCCTACAGCAGCCACTCGCGCCCAGGTGATGGCACTGCCAATCATGGTAGCGGCAGTGTGGGCTCGTTCGGCCACAGCAGATGCGTAGGTGCTCGCCGTCATCCTGATCCGAGCTACAGTCCCCTGGTTCTTGGCGACGGTGTTCAGCTCAGTCGCCACAAAATCGCCTTTCATAGCGCCCGTCGCCATCGCATGAGATACGGCTTCGGCGGTGTTGGCGCTGGTCAGAGCGGATCTTGCCGTTACTGATGCCCAGGTCATAGCGTTGGACATGGCCGTTGCTACTGCCCTGACTTTTTGGACGACTAGCAGCTCGCCCTCCGCTTTCTTGGTCAGACCAAGCACCCGGACAACACCGAGCATCCCGTCTGACGCCATTCCAGCTGCATCAAACATCAATTTCAGGCCGATACCAGCAGTAGTAGCCATTAGGCCAACACCTGCGATCTGGGGCATACCTGGGATAGATGCCAGGCCGTCCACGACTTTGAGTGATACGTCAAGAAGGGAGTTCATTGGCCCGATCATCGCCTTACCGACCGACTTGGACATGGCATCAAGCTTGAACTGCAAGACTTTCTCGGGGTCTTCTTCCATGGCCTCGTCGATGTCTATCTTCTTGTCAAACTCAGCCAGTATCTGCATCCGAGTTGTAAGGCTCTTCCTGGAGAAATCTTTCCCAAATATGGATTCTATGTCAGACTTCTGGTCTGGCCGCAGGCCGCTCAAGGATTTGCGGGTGGCTATACGCATCAGCGATTCGGCATCGTACCCCAACCGCTCTGCCGTCTCGCTTGAAAAGGCCAACTTCTCGACACCGCGGACTGCACTTGTAGCATTCTCCCCTCGGGCCCTGGTGTTCAGCTCGATATAGCGCATGAGGTCTGCGCGTTGGCTGCCGCTTGTGTACTCCTGGCCGGGTTCGCCTGCTTCGCCTATGAACTCTTTGGCAATAGCAGCCTCCGGCATACCATTTCTGGTCCCGATCGACTCGACGACCTCCTGCTTGTACTTCTCGCTGCTCTTTGCGCTGAGCCACGACACACCACCAGCTGATCCAGTCACAGCGATCGCTGCAAACTTGGTTAAGACGCCGTCCAGCGAGGCAACGACGCTTCTGGAGCTCTGTTCAAGATTCGAAAAGAACCGGCTACTCTTGCGTTCAGTCTCGTTCAGCTCCCGGCCAACTTTGCTGCTGGCATCTGCTATCTTCTCGACTCCACGGGCTGCTTGTTGAGAGTTGTTGGAGATGTTTCGGGCGACGTTGGCCGAATTGTCGTTCAGGGCGACATCCACATTGATTTTATCGCCCAGGCCGGCGGTAAGATCTGTGACGCGTTGAAGATCGCTAAATATCGTATCGGCAAGTTCAATGTCCATCCGGACGCCTGAGAACCGGCCGGAAATCATGTTTGCTAGCCGGCTCAGGGCTGGGGTCACGTTGTCTATTGGGTTGATCACGATTTCCGCTTCACGGATTACGACCATCCAAATCCCCCCTGACCTCCTTAATTGCCGCAATGCAGCAACGGATACCATCGATCACCAAGCATCCGGTGTTCTCTAAGTCGAACCACTCACAATCGGAGCCCAAGCAACGACTCTGCCCGGCAAGAGAAGCGATTGGGCAGCAGCCATTTTTAATCTTCTTTCGCATGGCCCCCTCCTACCGTGCAAGTATCGCCCGGCCACGATTTAACCGGTCACTCAAATCCGCAATCTGTGGATCAAACTGCTCTCGGGCCTCAGCGAGTGCGGCGTTCGCCAACACCACCTCATCCAGGTCCTGGACCTCTGCCGGGCTCAGTCTGGGATTGCGACCGGATGCTACGATGGCTGCGGCTTTGTTTTTGTGTATGGCGTCTGATAGATGCCGCTTGACAACTGCCAGCTCCTGGCCAAGCAATTCAAGCGACGGGTAGCCAACCACCCCCATGAAATCCTCGATGTCTTGTGATACCGATTTCAGAACAGCCTTCTTGCTCTCGATCTCGTTTGCCAGGGCAGCGATCTCTTCTGTCGCGTCCGGATCGAAACCGGGATGCCAACCCTTCGAGCCGTTGACGGGTATGATAAATCGGATCGTTTTTTGGCGGCTCTGATTCAAATCTGAAAGCGCGCGTTCGTATCGGCTATACAATATTCTCCCTTCGTCTGGCTGGCCAGAATGGCTAGCCCAGTAGACAATAAACTGTTTCATATAAAATTCCTCTGATAATAATAATAATCTTCGCTATACTCGCGGATCACTGGAATACGAGAACTGTCTTAGGAGGGTGCGCTCCACGCCTCCCGAAAACATTTAGACAGTTTTCCAGGGCAGGATCAAGTCTGACCTCTTCCCGAGGTCAATGCTTATTCTGAGCAGCCAAACGCTCCCTTTCCATGGTGTGTTTACGGAAATCCTCCAGGCACTTCTGCATCGCAGGCGAGAATTGGGGGTTCGGGTCGCGGTTGGGATTCGCGCGCCACAAAGCATAATCCGCGAGCGTAGCGATATGACAGGTGTTCTTTGCCTCGATGGTTCGGAGGCGCTTATCAAGTGCTGATGCGTTCATTCTGCCTCCGGCCACCCGTATTTTTCTGCCAAGTGTTCGAGATAAGCATCATCCTCATCGGTCACATCGACGTTCTTTGTTCGGGCAGCGATCTCCTGCAACTTGCGAAGCTCTTCATCGGTCAGATCGGAAAGTGGGGAGTGAAGCGGATTCCTGGTCGCTTGTTGTTCCTCAAGGCCGGCTAACCTCTCCTCAAATGTACTGAACCTCATTTTTTAGTCTCCTTCTCCAAAGCACTGAGCCGCGCCTCGATGTCGCTGATTTTGTCCAGCTCCCATGCCTTCAGCCAGCAGGTCATAAGCTGGGACAGCCGTCCAGCGTGCTCCAGCTCCGTACCAGTCGCAAAAGCTTTGTCCACAACGCGCCGAATAATACGACGCGCATCAGAAGGTGAGTTGAGTGTGATTCCGCGTCTCTTTACGTTTTTATTCTCTGTCATTTATGTACTCCATGTTATTGAAATTAATCGTTACCCCCGCCCCCTCAGCTCTCCCCAAACCACCCATGCCGGCTCATGATGTCCCAGTAGGTATTTTCAATCGCTGGATCAGCAAATGGGTCAGGTTTTTGAGTGATCTCAATTATCCACCTAAGCTCATCATCAGTGCACCTGGAGAAAACACGCTCCATTTTTTCATGCAGCCGATCCCGTGGTGGATGTTTGCGCTCGATTTCAGAGAGCCGCCGATCTAGAGCCGCCGCTTTCATGTTTGCTTCTCCAGCAGTTGCTCCAGGGAGATGGAGAATTCCGGACTGAGATCTCTTGTGTTATCTTCGTCGGCCATGAATTCGGCCCACGTTGATATCATGGGCGGCTTTGCTGCCGTCTCCAGGCTCTCCAGCCTTCTCATGAATTGTCGGATCATCGCTCAGCTCTCCTCGTTCTGTGGCTTGTCGTATTCCTGCCGGTCATATCGCCGGGCATTGGCTGCATCGCGTCTCAACAAATCCATTCTTGCGTTGTGAGTTCTCGATTTGCCTTTCTTCATACGGTTCCTGCTCCTGGTTTGCCCCAAAAAAGGGAGGATAATTGCTCATCAATCCACCTGATCTCATCCGCCGCTCGCGATAGCTGCTCAAGAAGGATTTGGCGGAAGGCTTCAGGTTCGGTCATCCCGAGGCCTCCCATCCAAAAATCTTGCTCAGCTCCGGGCCAGCCTGCGATCTGGAAATGGCCTGGTACCGCCCGCTGCCGTAGTAGATGCCATGTCGATTCATCCACCCGGTGACGTGGATAGGGGCCACGTTCGCCTGTAGAGCTATCCTCCAGCGTGCTAACCGGCCTCCATGGGCATGAATCGATCTCACCACCGAAAGTATCCGGTCGTCTCTTTCAGCCTCTTCTTGGGCCTCCCACTGGTCTTCTAGGGTCGCTCTCTTGCTTCTCTGGATGTCTCTCCAGGCCTCGATATCCCGCGGTCTGAGCTTCGGCTTACGAGTTGTCCACTCATGGGTGACCAGCTCGTACTCTCCCCGATATCGGCCTGCATCGCCCCCTGTACAGTGGGGCACCCTCGTTCCATAATTGAGATCGGTGAGAATACCGTTCGATCCATGCCAATGAAACTTGCCACAAATCGGACAGATGATAACCACATGAACGGAATCGACGGCAACGACGTCGGCCCGCAAGATCTGGCTCATGCTCCGGCCTCCAACTTTGTCTGAGAATCCGCTTTCTCAAGCTCCGGAGGAGGGCCTTCCATGTGACATGTGGTGCAGATATACCCGCTCTGACCTTTGTTGAAGTAGGGAGTCAGAGGATACGGGAAGGACCGCCCACAAAGACAACACTGGTGTTTTGCCATCTTCCCCTTGAACTTCTGGAATCCATGATCGTCGTTTGCTGGCTTCTTGATAGCGGTCTTCCCGCCATCCAGCCCCTTCGCCGCCAAAGTTGCCAAAGTATCCATCGTTGCCAACGTCGCCATCGTCTCTTCCTTTCCTCCTTTATTATCAGGATGAATTTCTTCGACGTTAGCGACGTTGGCTACTTTGGCTACGTTGGCTACGTTAGAGACACTGCAGAGGAATATATATACAGAATCCCGCCCTTTACCTCCGCGCTTAACGGTTTTGGACTCGACCATCCCACTCTCCATCATTGTGGAAAGGTAATCATTGAAATCCCCGCTCTTGATTTTAACGTCCTTCAAAATATCCCTTCTCGTTGCCTTACCGTTGTGTTTTTTCAGATACGCGACAATTCGATCAATCACGTTTTTTTCCGCATTTGCGCCCACGAGATCATAGACGGCTCGGGCGGTGGGCATGAAATATGAGTCCACCAGTCCGCATGCCTCCTCGATAAATTCAACCCTGATCGGTCTGGAAGGATCGAATCCTGGCATTCCCAACTCAAAGAGCATGGCGAGCTTGATCACCGTAGGCGCGAGCCTGCTGTATATCTGCATCGCGTTGCCGTCGTTGCTTGCCGTCCATTCCTGCTCCCGGATTCTCTGCCATTCGGTGTAATAGCGTGCAGCCTCCGGGCTGAAGTGCATGGCTTGACATTCCTGCAGCTCTCCGATTTTAGCGGCTATTTCTGCAAGCTGATCCCTCACCACTCCCTCAAAGATGCTGTTGGCCGTCGTCCCTTCTTCCAGAGGCAACCATTTTGTCTTATTTCCTTGCGGGAAGAAGAATAAAAACCGGGCCATGAATCCAGAGAGAGTGTCATTCTGTTCAGTGTTTGCGCCCAAACTTGCGTCCGTGGTCGCCCATAGCAGATTTAAGTACGGATCATCGACTCTGAATTCTGTTTTAGCGCCCTTCCTCTGCGATGTTCTCAGCTTCCGGTAAAAAGGCTTGGAGTCGTAAAGCTGCATTAACGAATCTTTAAAGCCCCTCATATAGTCTTTTTTCATGAGGGACAGCACCCCTGCAGCTTCATCCCTAACCCACGCTGCATGATTATAATCGCTCAGGTGCTCTGTAAATGCTTCTGGGCTGAATTCTGTGGGCACCATCGCAGGCAAGAGAGACGGTCTCACCTGGCAGAGCATCGCCTCTGCTTTATCGACCACAGTTGACTTTCTGGCAAGGCTCGATTTACCATTTATCGATATGTATAAATTTGGGTAAATGATGCCTTGTTTCAGTGCAATTTTTACTTTTTTGTCTGCGATCACTGCCAGGGCGAAGAGGCCGGCGCCGAACCAATATTCGGAGTATGC
>Ga0116144_10005157_pt1 | contig 12027 bp, 1 predicted proteins | sample AD_UKC035_MetaG_FD_89746 | JGI IMG/M metagenome (GOLD analysis project Ga0116144, IMG submission 89746) | Active sludge microbial communities of municipal wastewater-treating anaerobic digesters from USA - AD_UKC035_MetaG | ecosystem: Engineered > Bioreactor > Anaerobic > Digestate | place: USA... | reverse complement strand
CAGCGTAGCGACGTTCTGGTCGAAACTGCCGTCCGTCTTGGTGCGCGGGCCGAAGGCCAGCACGACGTGGTTCCAGGTGTTGGGCAGCAGCACCGTCTCGGTGGTGGTGCGCGAGACCCAGCCGAACGTCGGCCCCGCGCCGAAGCCGAAGCGCAGCCGCCCGCCCACGTTGAGCAGCGTGGGGTAGGCGTCGGCCCGGCCGCTGTCTTTGCCCAGGATGCCCTGGACGTGCGGCGGCATCCAGCCGAAAGCTGTGCCGTAAGGGGCTTGCTGCTCCGTGGCTTCCACTTTGATCTCATGTACGCCACTTTGCTGGATGGTGAAGTCGGCGCTGGCGCTGCCGATCCCGACGGTTTCTGGATAGGATGCCACTGCGACGCCATCCACATAGAACTTCAAATTGCCGCCCGTCGCAAAATTGAAGACGTAATCACCTGCCGCAAAGTTGAATTGCCCCGTCCACCGGGTCGCAATGGGCGTACTCGGCGAGGGCGGCGCGTAATTCACCAGCCAGGCCGCGCTCTGCGAGCCTTCGCCGGCGTCCATTGAGGCGTCCAGCCAGTTGGTGCAGCCGGTTTGGGCGGGCGTCCCAGTGAACTTGGTGTTGGTGTAAGACTGCGTCTGGAAGGCGCAGGTGGGCGTCACCGGCTCGCCCTGGGCGTCGGGCCAGACCCAGGCGGCGAGCGTGAACTGACCGTCGTTCAGGGCCAGGCCGGGGCGGCTGGGGATGCTGACATAGTCCGCGCCGTCGAACTCGCGGGCGCGCTGGCCGGTCACGCCGACGGCGGGAGCGGGGCAGACCTTCCCCGTGCAGGAGCCGCCGTTGCCCAGCCCGGAGACGTCGGCGAAGTAGACGGTGGGCTGGGGGGCGGTGGGCCGGGTGGTCTCCTCGAATTGCAGGCGCATGACCGGGCGGTCGTACAGCTCGCGGCTTTCGCTGAGGGTGAGGGCGCGGTTGTAAACGCGCACGTCGTCCAGCAGGCCGCGCCACGCGCTGCCCAGCGTCACCGCGCCCGTGCCGCTGAAGGCGGCGACGCCGGTGCGGCTGGCCTTCAGGTCGCCATTGACGTAGAGCGTCTGCTCGGTCTTGTCCTTGTCGTAGCGGAAGACCAGATGATACCAGCGGTTGGCCTGGAGTCGCTCGGAGGTGGAGAGTAGATTGTTATCGAAGCCGAACGTCGGTTTGCCGTCGCGCAGCAGCACGTTCAATTTAGGATTGCCTGATCCGCCGGCTGTACTCAGGATGTAGAGATTGTTGCGCAAGTCCTGCGTGTTGACCCAGACGGAGACGGCAAAGCTCGAATCCTTGAAACCGAGCCGGACGGTGTCTGAGAGGGTGACGGACTGGTTGCCGTTAAACCCTAGCGCGTAATCGTAATAGCCCGGCTCTTGGCGCGCGGGGCACGTTGACCCGCCGCACACGCCGTTGGCCGCCGGCAGCGTGCCGGAGTGATCCTGGAATACCGTCTGCGTCGTCGCTTCGTCCAGCGGCAGCCAGAGCTGCGCGTAATTGGATTGCTCGCGCCAGTCGGTGATAAGGGCCTGCGCCGTCTCGGTGACGCTGAGCGGCTGCGTGCTCAACGATCCAAGCGTGAGATGGCCCGCCGTGTCCAGCGCCGTCGCGGGCTGCAAGATGAAGGTCTGGGGCGCGGGCGTCGTCGTCAACGCCAGGGGCGGCGTGGCCGCGATGGAAAGCAAGCCCTGAGCGTAGCGGCCCATCAGCTTGTTGGCGAGGGTGGCCGTGTAGGCCAGCGTCTGGTTGGATGTGACAAATGTATCGTTGACGTTGAACCGGCCCTGCATCACCGCCTGCACGTCGCTCACGCTGAGGATGCGGTCGAAAACCACCACGTCGTCCAACATCCCGATAAAACTGTCGGTGGCGGAGGTGTCACCGATGATCAGATCGTCGTCCGGGTCGGGGGTGACGGGGCGGCCGGCGGAAACGGTCTGTTTCAACACGCCGTCCACATAGAATCTGACGTTGCCGTCCCCAAATACCGCCGCTACGTGCGTCCACCGGTTGGCTTGCAGCCCGACGGTCGCGTTGTAGGTGCGGAAGCCCCGGTTGGTCAACGCCAGGGATGCCCCGCTCAGGCCAAAGGCAAAGCCGTCGTTGACGCTGGCCGTCTGCGCCGTCGCCACGATGTTCTGCGCGGCGGACACCTGCGCCGGGCGCACCCAGGCGGCCACGGTGAATTCGCGGCTCACGCGGTTGGTCGGGCCGTTGGGCAGGCTGAGGGCGTCGCCGCTGCCGAATTGGGCGGCGTAGGCGTAGCGGCCATCCTGACCGGCGTCGGGGCACGCGCCGGACGCACACACGGCGCTGGTCAGGCTGCCGCGATCCACGAAGGTCTGCGCGCCGGGCGTCTCGTCGAAGCGCAGCAGCAGGAGCGGCGCGGTGGATTCAAAGATGCCCGAATCCATGCCGAATACGTTGGGGTCAGAGGGAAGATTGGGATTGTAGCCGAAGGTCTTTTCTTTGAAATCGTTCAGTCCGTCATCGTCCGCGTCGGCGTTCAGGGGGTTGGACGTGACCCAGGTGCGGAGCGCGGCGCCGCTGGCGTTGATAGCGTAGACCATCTCCCAGCCGGTCAGCTCTTCTTTGTCCGTCAGGCCGTCGCCGTCGCTATCTCTGCGCAGGGGGTCGGTCTTCAGGGCGATTTCTTCCGCGTCGGAGAGGCCGTCGCCGTCGCTGTCCAGCAATTGCGGGTCGGTGCCGTGCGCCAACTCCCAGGCGTCGGAGAGGCCGTCGCCGTCGGTGTCCCACCGGCTGTCGTCCGGGTCTGCGCCGCCGTCGGCCCGCCCCAGGAGCGTGTCGCCGTCGAAGTCCGGCTGCCGGCCGAACGTCAGGCTGGCGTCCTGGCCCCAGGCCAGGGTGTAGCCGCCATCGTCCGCCAGTGCTGTGTAGAATTCGTCGAGCGTGGCGGGCAGCACGTCCAGCACAAAGCGGTCGCCCAGGGGGATGTGGTTCGAGTTCTTTTCGCCCCGGATGACGCACACGGGGATCAGGCAGACGTAGGGGATGACGCACGTGCCCCCGGTCCCGATCATCATCGGGCTGGGGACAGTCCAACATTCCTGGACAGCCACATCCGTGCCTTCGGTGACGAGGGCCTGCACCGGTTGGTTGATGCCGGCCTTGTCCAGCGGGATCGGGTCGCTGACAGGCGTGGGCTGGACGACGAAGACGTGCGCCCGCCCGGTAGCTTGCCACTCGTCGCTCATCTGATCCAGGTCGAGGTCACTGTCAATGTCGGTTTCTTCCGCCTGGATGACGTAGCGGAACGTGGATTTCTTAACGTTGCTGTCGGAGAACTGCCACCAGTACGACATGGACTTCCAGTCCGCCGGCACCAGCGCGGTGCCGTTTTTCCAGCCCGCGATGACGGCTTCGCCGGCGGGAACCACACTGACCAATTCGAGGGTGCTGGTAAGGTCGAGCGTCAGATAGAGAGCGTTGCCGACGACCAATCCCTTGTCCGGGTCGCTGAGGTCGTAGTCGAAGCGGCCAAACTGGAGCCGGTCGGGGTCTTGCAGGTCGGCGAGGGTGCGGGAACTGTAGATCGCCCACTTGATGAGTTCCGCCGTCAGCCCGGAGAGGCCCTTGCAGAGCCACTGCCCGGCAGCGCCCTTGCGCACGTCGCGCCCCACCGCCGCCGAGATGACGCCGCAGAGCGCCAGAATCAGGGCGTCTATCGCGCCGAGGATGGCGGCGATGATCTGGCCCACCACCGGGATGAGCGAGATGATGAGCATGATGGTGGCGACGACGACGTAGGCGATGGCCTCGGCCATGGCGGCGTGCGCGGCGGTGCTGGTCAACTTGAGCTTGCCGGCAACCAGCGTGGTGACGAGTCCCGCAAAGGCCACGCCCACGCCGATGATAAAGCCCACGATGGTGCAGATCATCGCCGCCTTACTGACCGCCGCCAACGTTTTCGTCGCGGCCTCGTAAATCGTCTTGATCGCCAGGACGATCTGCACGGTGGCCGTCACCGCCGAGATACAGACGGTGAGCATCAGTTCCGCTTTGGCAAAGGCGAAGCCGACGATCATCGTCGCCACAATCGCCACAGCCCCGGCGATGGCCCCGACGATCGCCATCCCCGCCTTGAATTTGGAATTCAACTTGCTGGTGAGCGTTTCCAGCAGGTCGCTCACCTTTTGAGCGGCAGTGGTTTTGAGACCTTTCCCCACCAGCTCCAGAAAGGCGGTATCCGAGCGGTCGCCTAACGCAATGTTGCTCAGTCTGCCGGCGTAGCGGCTGAAAATCACCTCGCTTTCGTAGATGTCCACCATGGTGTCTACCACCATGCTCACCACGCTAGTGACACCGCCGACCATGCCGATGCCGGAGCGCGTCATCAGCAAAGAGAGCGACATGGTCAGCGAGCCGTCGCCCTGGAGCGGGTTGTAGGGATGCACCAGATCGTCGCCCAACCCCACGAGCGCCACGCGCCCCTGGTTCATAGCGAGGTAGTAGGAGCGCGCAAAGACGAGCTGCCCTGCGCGGATGTCTTCCCCCCGCTCCGCGTCCACGTCGGGGTCGAGCGGGAGTGCCGTTTTGAGCCGCGCGCCGAGCAGGTCCCAATATTCGGCCAGCGGGAACGCGCGCCACGCCCCATCGCGGTAGCGGTACGGCGCCCAGTTGATCGCGGACAGCGTGTTGACTTTCTGCCCGCTCAGGTTGAAGGAGACGCTGCTGCCGTTGACCGTGCGGGTCTCCGCCACGTCGAGGTTGGCCGTGCGATAACGCTCCTCGCGGGCGAAGAGCAGGCTGGGGACGGCGTCGGTGTACGCCGCGAAATTCGTGGCGAGGATGCGGGTGGTGTCGGTCATCATCACCATGCCGACGTGATCCTGCGTGGCATAGCTCATATTCTCCACCTGGAGCGTGGCCGTGAGTGGGATGCCCCACCGGTCGGTGATGGTGACGCCGGCGGCGAGCGGCGCGTCGAAGCGGCTGCTGATGGTCGCGTCGGCCACCGTCGCGCCGTCGGCAGTGAGCGCGACGCCCAAATCGCGGCGGTCGTTGTCGTTTGCGTCGCGGCCCGACAGGAAGACTTCTTCCAGGCCCAGCGCCATCGGCCACAGCCAGTTATCCTGCTGGCGTTCCTCGGCGGTCTTGACCGAGGGGTCTTCCCACGCAATCGCCATCTCGAAGCCGTGATCCTCGCGCACCGTGAGGCCGGTGAGATACCAATCGTCGCCGTAGGTGTGGATGACCTGCGCCGTGTTCAGATTCCAGCTTGCGGTGTAGTCGCACCAGACTTCGGCGTCCGCATCGCTGGCGCTGAGCGGGGCGGGCGCGCATAGATCGGCGAGCACCTGGACGAACCACACCAGGCGCACCTTTTGCGATTCGCTGCCCAGCGTGCCGTTGTTGGGGAAGTAAGGAATGCGAGCGGAGAAGGCCACACGTCCGCCGCCGGAAGCGTCGGGGACGATGTCCACCGGCGCGTACATCAGCACGGTACCCGTCTTGTCCTTGTCGCGGGCGATGATGTTGTAGGCGGCCAGGGGGGCGGGGTCAATCATCCGGTCGTTGTACGGCCCGGTGGGCAGATCGGGGATGGGGACGCAGACCGGGTCGTGCCCGGCCTTTTCGACGAGAACGAAGTGGTTGCCGTCGGCCACGTCCGTCACTCGGACGCCGCCGATGGCCCAGGTGAAGGGCGTGGAGCGGCCCGCCAGCGATTGCTCGCTGAGCCGCGCGCTCGGCTCGGCGCACTGGCCCTGGTACAGGCTGACCACGTCGAGCGAAGAGATGCCGCTCCACCGGAGCGTCGCGGCGACCTGCGGCGCGGACGCCGTCCCGCCTTGCGCCAGGTCCAGCGTGGCCGTGAGCCAGGAGGTAAAGACCAGCGGCGTGGTCGAAACCGGCCAGGAGGTGTCTATGCCCTCGATGGCGACGCTCGCGCGCAGGTCGGTCTTAAAGGGCAAGGGCAGGTTGCTGCCGCTCATCTCGATTTCGAGCATGGGGATGAGGCGCACGTCGCCGTTCTGCGCGCGCGGGTCTGTGGCGCGCTGATCGGGCGTCATCGCGTCGGCAAACGTCGCGTCGTTGCCCGTCCGCCGCTGAATCTGACCCTGTTCGTCGCCGCTCGGCCAGTCCAGGACGTTCATCACGTAGGTCAGGTGCTTGGGGTTGGCCGGGCGCAGTTGATAATCTACCAGGACGGGATAATAGACGCCGGTTGACCCGGCCTTGAGCGAAAAATTGCTCGCCTGCCATTGGAAGGGGTTGTCGCGGGTGAAGGGCGCGGCCTGCCCGATGACGCTGAGAGGCGAAAGGTCGCTCTGGTCAGGCACGCCGTCGCCGTCGCTGTCGAGGTCGAACAGGTTGGGCGTGCCGTCGCTGTCGGTGTCACGGCAGGCCGTGTCCACCGAGGGCGTCACGCCGTCCACCGTCCGGCGCTCGGGACATTCGATATTATCGGCCAGGCTGTCTTTGTCGGTGTCCGCCGAGTTGGGGTTGCTGTACCAGCGCTTGTTTTGATACGTGTAGCCCGCCACTTCCAGATAGTCGCTGAGGTCGTCGCCGTCGCTATCTGCCGCGAGAGGGCTGGTGCCCAGGCGCAGGACTTCCCAACTGTCCCACAGCCCGTCGTCGTCGCTGTCCTGGTCGGAGGGATCGGTGCCCATCAGCCGTTCCTGGCAGTCGGTCAGCAAGTCCTGGTCGGAGTCGGCGGCTTTCTCCGCGTCGGTACATTCGCTGTAGGGATCGTCTACGTCACCGGTGGGGGCCAATGTGATGGACGGCAGCCCACCTGCGAATGAATTCGCAGGCTGATACCCAAAACCCGTTGAAACGGGTTGAAAATCAGCCTCCTGGCGATACATTGAGTGCGTTTCCAACGCACTTTTCATAGCAGCCGATGGTTTCAACCATCGGTGCATCGGCTGGGGGGCTGCGCTACTCGCTAATGGGTCCTGATTGGGATTCCACTGCGGATCCGCCAGTTCGGCTTGCGCCTCGGCGACCTGGGTTTGTTCGGCCTGCTGCTGATCGAGCGCGGCCTGTTTGATCGCCTGCGCGTCCATAAACGCCGCCGCCTGCACGTCGGTGAGCAGCGGCGTGATTAGCATCGAAAGCACCATCGTCACGGCGACGGCGCGATACACCCGTTGCGAGCGGGAATGGGTGACGAGCACGAGCAGCATCCCGCCCAGCAGCAGCACGAAGCCGGACTGCATGACGGCGCGTTGCCAATCCTGGCGCGTCTGAGGCAGGCCCAGCGCGGAGGCGAGCGCCTTGGCCGTCCCCGGCGCCTGCGCCAGCGCGAAATTGGAGAAGTCGGTCTTGAGATTGGCCTCGACCTGTTCGCCGTTGGTCTGGCGGGGGTAGAGGATGTGGAGCGCCAGCCGCAGCGGGAGGCCATCCGCGCCGATCCACACCTCGCCCTGGCCCGTGGCGTTGTGGTACACGGTGGACACGTCGAGGGTGATGCCGATGGGCAGTTCGCCTTTGCGCGCCAACTCGACTTCCAGTTGGTCGCGGACGTGGCGCGCCAGGCTGGGGCCGTCGAGGGTGAAGGCATAGCGCGTGGCGACGACGGCGTAGGGCGAATCCGGCAGGCTGACCGACGATCCTACCTCGACCACGTCCTTGACGCCGGCCAGGTAGGCCATCAAATCGCTGCCGGGCGCGAAGGCCCCGGCAAAGTCGGGCATTTCCTGCCAGTCGCCGCCGCTCGTCCGGCCATACGTCTTGTCGCCATCCATGCGGATTTCGATGGCGTCCTGCCCACTCAGCGCGTTGCCGCCGCCATCCCACAGCGTCATGAGGAATTGCCGCGCGCGGGCGTCGGTTTGCCCCTCGATGTAGACGCTGTCCGTGCGGCTGCTCCGCCCCACGTTGGCGAGCATGGGCGCGGGGTAAGTCGTCTGGACGATTTCCGTGCGGAAGTGGTAGTCGCCGGATTGCGCGGCGCGCGCCCAGGCGTCTTGCACGGCTTGCATGGGATCGGGGGCGTTGGCGGCGTGGGCTGCGGAGAGTCCGCCGGCGATCAGGATGAGCAGGATGCCGACAATCATAAAGGTACGAACGGATAGATAACGAGAGCGTTTCATAGTGCCTCCAACGATAACAGGATTTACGGAATGTTAGGATTCCACGAGTCTGATCAGTAGTTACGCATTTTTCGACAGGATTAACAGGATTTTCAGGATTAAGAAGCAATTTTCATCCTGTTAATCCTGTAAATCCTGTCCAAAGAAAAAAACTACTCAACTACCGTCTGATCTTAAAAATCTTTGCGTCTTTGCGCCTTTGCGTGAAACTCCCCCACCCTTTAGAGCAGCCATTCTTCGGGTTCAACCTCATAGGGCGGCGGGGCGGGGAGTTGGCCGGTTTCCAGAAATTCCATCAGGGCGGCGAGGCTGGGGAATAGGTGTCGCCGGTCGGTCTGGCAGTCTTCCAGCGCGGCGACCATCACCGCCTGGTCGTCGCGCGTTACCGGCCAGACGCGCAAAATGTAGGATTTATAACCAGGTTCTAACGTCATGGTCTCATTATAGGAAATGAACGTGCGTCAAACGTGCGTTTTGGGGGGGACAACCAAAACCCCCGGTTTTAGAAAAACCGGGGGTCTGTGATGGATGTTCGAGGAACTACTGCTAACGCTTGCGCCGCAACGCCGCCGCAACGCCCAGCGCGAGCAGCACCGCGACGGGCGCGAAGCCCTGCGCGGCCAGGCCTACGAGGCGTGCAGCCGTAGGTGTATCTGCGCCCACGCTCGTATCCTTGAGCGTCCACGCGCTGAATTCGGTGATGCCGGTGAGGATGAGGCAGCCATCCGCGACCGTCAGCCCCGTGCTGATGGGCAGCGTCCACGTCATCGCATCGCTGTCCCAGCGAAAGGCGCGCACGCTCGCTTCGTCGGTCACAGCGGCCAGTTCCTGGGTGTAGCAGAAGCTCACGGTGAGGGGCAGCCCTTCGCTCAACGCGCTGGTGATGTGCCACGTTGCCAGGAGTTCGCCCGGATCGCACGTCCCGCCGGGGCAGGCCAGGTGCTTGGTCACAGTCAACGCGCCGGTATCCGTCAGCGAAAGCGTCACGCTGACCCAGGTGGGGCCGAAGCTGTGGGTCGGCGTATCGCCGAAGGTCTTGACCACCGTGTCGCTATCGGCGTGCTGAAGTTCATACGCGCCGATGTCGCCGCGCAGGTCGGCGCGGGGGAGGCCGCGCCCATCGGTGGGCAAGGTGTACGTGAACGCTGCGGTGTCTATCGCCGGGGAGGCCGTTAGCAGCGGGTAGGTAAGCAAGGGGAGGTCCTCATTAGGGCCGACGCGCGGGCCGCCGTAATCGACCAATGGGCCAAGCAGTGGGTCGCCGGTGAGCAAGCCCACACTGCCTGCGCCGCACGAGCCGTCGCTGATCAGGTTGTTGACGTTGGCCTGTAGTAGTGGGAGGCTGCTCGGGGCGTAGCATTGCGCCGCCGGCCCGTTGTTGGCGATGAGATTGTTGTACATATACCAATAGCTCCCGTAGGCCGCGCTCCCCATGTCCCCATAATTACCAATAATCGTATTGTGCGTCATGGTAACATAAGACGTGGTAAAAATGGCCCCCCCATAGTACGCGGCGTTGCCGCTAAAGGTGCTGTTATGCACGGCGCCGTACCCTGCCGCGTTATATAGTCCCCCGCCGTTAGTGGACACCAGATTACGCGCATAGTTATTGGTAAACGTGCTATCACGGACCAGGAACACGCCCAGAGAGTTTGCCAGCCCCATTCCCCGTCCGAAGCGCCCCAGGTGGTTGCCGGAGATCAGACAATGGGTTACGGTCAGTGTCGCGCGATCGTTTAGGATGCCGCCGCCCAGATATCTAGTCGCCGCATCCCCCACCTCGTTGCTGGAATAGTTTCCCGTCACGCTGCTATACGTCAGTTCGGCCACGGCCGGCCCCATGGCATGGGCCGAGTCACACTTGCCGTTGTAAAGCCCGGCGCCGGGGTACACGCTACCATGCACCACGTTGTTGGCAATCGTGCTGTATAGCGCCGTTAGCCGGCCATAGTTGGCAATGCCGCCGCCCCTGTAGTTGGCGGTATTGCTCACCACCGCACTGTGGGTCAACGTCAACGCTGCGCCGGGCTCTATTTTGATCGCGCCCCCGGCAGCGTGGATGGGGCTCCAACAGGTATCGTTGACATACTGATTGCCATGGGTCAGCGTCAGGTGATGGAGGGTGACGCGCGCGTTGTTGGTCACGAGCAAAATGCGCGAGTCGTCATTGCCGTCCAGCGTGACCGGCGCGGGCAGCGCGCTGGCGTCTACCGTCACGTCGCGGGTGATGACCAGCGTGGAGTTTTGCCGCGGCAGCCATGCGCCAAAGGCCGGATAGTAAGGGTTCGGATAAACGAGCAGGATGGTCTGCCCGGCCAGTTCAGGGCGGAAGGTGAGGGTTGCCCCGTCGGGCGCGTCGGCCAACACTTGCCGCAGCGAGCACGGCCCGGCATTGTGCAGATTGTCCACGCTGAGCGGGTCGGGGTCACATTCCACCACTACGGTGGTATCCACCCAGTTGCCGGGGTCGGTCGCGCCGCTGACGGTAGCTGTGGTGAGGAGCGCGTCGCCGTATTCACCGGGCTGATTGAACGCGCCGGTGTTGCGGGCGGTGAATTGCCAGGTGTGCGCCGCGCCGCTCGCCAGGCTGCCCTGCCACCAGAGGCTCTGCGTTGCCGTGGTCGCGCCTGAGGGCCCGCTCAACAGGGCTGCAAAAGCCAGGCCGTCCGGCAGCGTGGCCGTGAGCGCCACGGCGGGATCGAGGATCCCGCCGGTGTTGGTCAAGACCAGGGTGAACGTGACCAACCCGCCTAATGGCGCGTTGACCGCCGGCGTTGCGGTCAGGGCCAGATGCAGCGGGCCGCGCTCATACGCGCCCCGGTCACGCGCCGCGCCCTGGGGCCGCGCCGCGCCGCGTTGATCGGCGGACAGCGTGCCGCTTAGCACCGGCGCGGAATCCAGCGCGGGGGAGCCGGCGCGCAGGGGCAGCACGCGCAGCAGCGCGTCATGGTTCGCTCCCACCCGCGGCACGCCAAGGTCGCTCAATGGGCCGAGCCGGGGATCGCCGCTCAGAAAGCCCACGCTGTTGGTATAGCACGAACCGTCTTGCACCAGGTTGTTGACGTTGGCGCCGAGGCTGCCGGCAAGAACACAATCCACGCCGCGCGCGCCGTTCCCGCGGTAGTTATCGGCAATGAGGGTGTTGGTATAGTGCAGGGTTGCGTTAGACCCGACATACAGCCCGCCCGCGGTGGGCGCGACATTGCCGGCGATGGTGACGTGCTCAAGCTGGAGCAAGGGGGCGCAGTTGCAGTAGGGATGGGGAGCGCCCACGAACAGCCCGCCGCCTTGTCCCGTCGCCCCGTTGTTGAAAAACGTGCTGTTTTCCACGCGCACCGGAGGATCGAAAAATCCCTCGATATAGAGGCCGCCGCCCAGACCACAAGGCTCACGCTCACAACCTTCCGTGTTTATCACCTGGTTGCCGGTAAAGAGCGAGTCTTGCACCACCAGCGCGTTCCCGTCAAACGCTACCGCGCCGCCGCGCTCGCCGGCCGAATTATCGCTAAAGCTGCACTGCGTCACTTTTATCGGAACTCGATTACCGGCATCCCCTAATAATAGCGCCCCCCCCTGAAGACACGCCGAATTGCCGCGAAACTCATTGCGGAGCAGCGTCAAGGTCATATCGGAATTAGAAATAGCGCCGCCGCTGGCTCCTGAATCGTAACAATCGTCCCGAAAACTTCTGGCCCGGTTGCCGATAAAGGTGCTGTCGGCAATGAACATGTCGCCGCGGTCTCCATGACTACCAGCCCAAATAGCGCCGCCATGAGAGAATCCGGTGTTGCTGATAAAAGTACAGGCGGTGATGACCGCCGAGATGTCGAGATTGCCCCACTCTTGCGAGTGTACGATAGCGCCGCCGCCGGTTGCTGACAAGTTCTCGGTAAAGCTACTCTGCGTGAGAGTCATGACGCCACTATTACAGATGGTGCCGCCACCTGCCGT
>Ga0116144_10005155_pt1 | contig 12028 bp, 4 predicted proteins | sample AD_UKC035_MetaG_FD_89746 | JGI IMG/M metagenome (GOLD analysis project Ga0116144, IMG submission 89746) | Active sludge microbial communities of municipal wastewater-treating anaerobic digesters from USA - AD_UKC035_MetaG | ecosystem: Engineered > Bioreactor > Anaerobic > Digestate | place: USA... | reverse complement strand
GCTTGCCGTCGGGCACATCGAACGCTTTAACCCGGCCGTGCTGGCCTTGAAGAGGGAGCTAGACGCCGGCCAGCTTGGCCGCATCTTTCAGATCCACGCCCGACGCGTCGGCCCGTTTCCTCCGCGCATCAGCGATGTAGGCGTGGTAATTGACCTCGCCACTCACGAGCTGAACCTCCTGGAATACTTGACCGGCTCGAAAGTGGTAAGCGTCTTTGCCGACATCGAGAGGGCAATCCACTCAACTCACGAGGATTTGCTGACCGGCATCTTAAAGCTCGAGAACGGCACCGTCGGCATCCTGGATATCAACTGGCTGACGCCGACCAAGATCCGCGAACTGTCCCTGATCGGTGAGCGAGGGATGTTCTCGGTCAACTACCTGACCCAGGACCTCTTCTTCTACGAGAATGACTACTTGAACGGCAACTGGGAAGGAATGGCCCTTATGGGCGTCAGCGAGGGGCGCAAGATTCGTCACAATATCAAGCGTAAGGAGCCGCTGGTGGCCGAAATCGAGGCATTTGTCGAGGCGGTCGTCAAGGATACCGAGCCGCTGATCGGCGGCGAGGAGGCCTTGCGCGCGGTGATGCTGGCCCATCGGCTGCTCGAGTCGGGACGCGAGCGCCGGGTTATCCGGGTCTAGCGGCGGCTGGGAACCAGGGGCAGAGCATCCATGACCATGCGTGACCAGCGCGACAAATCCGCGCGTGAAATCGCCATAGAACAAGAGTGGCGCGACCGGCTCATCAGTTCGGCCAGTTCAGAGGACTTTGAGCGGGCCTACGACGAGCTCCATTCCCTCTTTCTGGAAGAACAGCAAGAGGGCTCGGAGATCTATGCCCACGTCAATCCTCGTGGGCAGGACCGGGCGCGGCAAGCCATCGTCAGGAAGGTAGGAACGGGTCACCGGGTGCTCGAAGTGGGCTGCGGCGACGGCACGACCTCCCGGCTCCTGGCCGAGCAGGGCAATCAGGTACGCTCCATCGACGTGTCCACGATTGCGCTCCGGGCCGCCAGGCAGCATCTGGCGGGCCACTCGCTGGACCTGCAGTACGAACACGGCGATGGGCGCAAGCTCGAGTTCGCCGACAACAGCTTTGACTATGTGGTGAGCGAGCATCTGGTGGAGCACCTTTCCCTGGACGACATGCGCACCCACCTCTCAGAGGTCAGACGGGTGCTCAAACCGGGTGGCTGCTATCTCATCTCGACTCCGTCCCGGCTCTGGAATGGACGCCGCTCAGTAGGCTTCCATCTGAACGTGTACACGCTCGGGGAGCTGCGTGACATCGTGCAAGAAGCAGGTTTCCAGGCTGTCTGGATCGAAACTAGGTTCCTGCGCCGCTTCGGTCGACTTCTGGAGAGCGGCAGTTGGTTGCTACGGGCCGCTTGCCAATGGGAACGCCTCTTGAGCGCAACGCGGGTCTATCGCTGGCCCCAGAGCATTCGGGCCAGAGTGCTGCCCACCGTTATGGTATGTGCGGTCAAGGTGTAGGGTTGCGTATCCGCTCAAGGCTGCCGTGCGTCATCATATCGTATATGGGTTCGCCAGCAACGGCCGGGCCCCTTATGTTCTTGCTGTGATCAAGTTGGTATTGGCACAGGCGATGATGCTTGGTGCACTTCGCCCACGGCCAAACCGGGAAGGGCAACGATGGTTACAAAGAAACGTGTTGTATTGATTGGACTGCTGAGCGCTCTCTTTGTCCTGGCGGCGGCGCTGGTCGTTCGCGCCAAATTGCCAACGGCGTTTGCCCATACTCGTGGGTTGTATATTCTGTTCGACCTCCCCGACCTGAACTACAACCCGCCGACATATCCCGCCGTTGGCGGCGTATGGCGGTATGACTGGAGCGAGTTGGAGAAGACCAACGGTGGCTACGACTGGAGCGCAATGGACAGTTGGGTGCTGGCTGAGCGCGAGCACGGCAAACTCGCCGCCATCGGCTTCTCTGTGTACAACGAATTCCGCAGCAGAAACTGCGCGACCCGCGGCATCAAGGTGCCAGCCTGGCTCGCCGGAATTGACCCCGACGTGCGCTGGCAGAGCCGGGCTGACGGCTCGGGCCTGGGCTCCCAAGCCTGTGAAGGCTGGGGGCCGTGGTACGTGCCCAACTACTGGAACACCACCTTCCGCAGCTACTACCAGCGCTTTGTCACCGCCTTTGCCCAGCATCTGGTGGACAACCCGGAACTCCGCGCCCGTATCGCCTGGGTATCGATGGGCGTCGGCCTGAGCGGGGAAACGCAGCCGAGCTACCGCTACCAAAAACAAGAAGACGATTGGCGCGAAGAGGTAGACTGGCACTACTACTACGACACCAGAGGCATCCGCTCGAATGATTGGGTGGAGTACGTCAAATGGTGCACGAACATGTACAAGTCCGTCTTTGACGCCAAGGGTCTCTCTATCCCCCTCTTCCTCGATATTGGCCCCACCTATGTTGGTGGGCCTGACGAGCGCGATGCGTTCTCAAAATACGCCAAGGACTTGGGCGTGGGGTTGCGGCACAACGGCCTCTTGGCCGATCACGACCATGCCGTCAACTATGCCCCGATGATTGCCTACTGGAACACCGTCCCAACCGGCTGGGAGTCCTACAGGGTCTATTTGCCCAGCAGAGCAGATCTCTACTGGGGAATCCTGTGCGGGCTAGCCAAACATCCGGACAACTTTGCCTTTGACAAGCCTCTCTGGCAACCAGAGGAGAACCGCAGTCTGCTCCAGTTCGCGAACGCTTACGTGGGCGTGACCACGGCCAACACGCCCGGGGCCTGGGTGGCCCTGCGGGAGACTCAGCACGGCGGCAACGGCGAAGCTGGCAACTACAACCTGTGGATGACGCAGAAGGACAGCGCCGCGAATGGCGCCACGGTTGCGGAGTGGAATGTCGGCTCGGGGCGTGGCTATCACTTTGATGTTCCGAACGGGACCTACAGTGTACAGCTGCATTTTGCCGAGGTCTACTACAGCATGCCAGGCGCCCGCGTCTTTGACATCAAGATTCAGGGCAGTGTGGTTGAGTCCAACTTTGACCCATATATCGCCGCCGGCGGCAAGAACAAGCCGGTCAACCGCACCTATTCCGTGACCGTGTCGGACGGCCGGATAGACATCGACTTTGTGCAGAAGTCAGAGAACGAGCCGACCATCCACGCCATCCAGATCACTGGCCCGGGCTACACCCAGCGTGTCAACTGCGGCGGCGCAACCTATACGGACGGCATGGCGCGAGTCTGGGCAGCTGACCAGGAATACGAGTCTGGCAGCTTTGGCTACATCGGGGGCAGCACGTACCAGAGCACGAGCGATATCATCGGCACCAACGATGACACGCTCTACCAGACCATGAGACTAATCTGGACCGGCGCTCCGGCGGTGGGCCGATTCTGCCGCCGAACCGACCAGGCGACCGGCAACAACCGTATGCGCTTTGACATCGACAACAATTATCTCTACAACGGCAGCTTTTCCACTGTCACCATCAGTGTCACCTACTTCTCCACAGGCACTGACCGCTGGGAGCTGCGCTACGACGCCATTGGCAACCTCGATAAGGCTGCGACCCCTGCCGGCGCGGCCAACCCCTGGGTGCAGAAAGACAACTCGGGGCTGTGGAAGACGGCCGTATTCTATCTCTCGGACGCTCGCTTTGCCAACGGCCAGCCGGGAGGCACCGACTTTTCCATCTACTGCTCTAACGACGGCAACGAGTGGATCAGCTTTGTTGAAGTGACCAAGGGCGGCTCCCAGCCGCCGACAGTCACGCCCACCGTCACGCCGGTTCTGGCCACGATAGCTGGTAAGGTCAGCCTCCAGGGCCGGCCAGCGCCGCCGAATGCCCAGTGGGTGGTGGCCCTGACGGTCAAGGTGGGAGGAAGCTCATACTCAGCCACGACGGACGCTTCAGGCAACTTTACCGTGCCCGGAATCGCTCCCGGCACCTACGACATCTGTGTCAAGAACAGTCACACTTTGTCGAATAGGCGCACCGGCGTCGTCCTGGTGAGCGGCACGAACAACGTCGACTTTGGCACCCTGCGCGAGGGCGATGGGAACAACGATGACTATGTGACCATCGTTGACTTTTCCTTGCTGTCCGCGGGGTTCTTCCCGAGCTACAACGCTGCCGCCGACTTTAACCAGGATGGCTACGTCAACATCAACGACTTTTCGCTGCTTTCGCTCAACTTTGGCGGACACGGCGACTGCGCTCCATAGGCGCCTCCGGACCATTTCCATTGAATTGGACTGTTGCTGAAGGAGTCAGGATGAGAGTGTCACACCAAGACAACCGAGCCGCCACTGGGCTCGGGCAATTCCGCTCGCTGCTAGTTGGGCTGATGCTGCTCTGTCTCTGCGTTGCCCCGCCGGCAGCGGCCCGCGCAGGTGGCCTCCGGTTGGCACGGGCGCCGATGCCCGCCGCTCGGCCTTCTGGAGAGGCGGCCTCAGCGCAAGGGTCCCGTTGGCTTGGTCTGGCATCGGCTGGCCAGACGGTCGTGGTCAAGCTCAACCCGTCCGTCTCCGCTGTCAGCAAGGATCAGATCTTTACTGTCGACATCCAGATCGTGGCCGGCGCTCAGCCGGTCGATGGTGCCGAAGTCCATCTGTACTTTGATCAAACGTACCTGCAGGTGGTCAACCTTGCGGGCAACCCGGTGGGAAATATCCAAAACAACGGCTATCTGAGCCAGGTCATCCGCAACAAGGTCTACACCGATACGCAGCAGGCCCGCATCTACTTTGCCGCCGGCATCTACGATCCCGAAGAACCTAAACCAAGCGGCACTTTCCCTCTGGCCACGGTTCGCTTCAAAGCGCTGTGGGGCACGGGGGGCAGCACCACTCCCTTGACCTTTGGGACCGTCTTGCCATACCGCACCGAGGTCACCTTTGCCGGCAGCTCCGTGCTCGGCAGCGTGGAAAACGGTGGTGTTGTCATCAGCGGAGCAACTCCGCCGATGACCCCAACCCCTACGGCTACATTCACCCTGGTCCCCACCGCTACTCCAACGCCGACACCGACCAACACGAAAGCGCCAGGTCGCACGGTGTACGTCAACCTTGCCCCGTCGATGTCCTCTGTGGCCAGAGATCAGCTCTTCACCGTTGACATTCAGATTGTGGCCGGGGCACAGCCCATTGACGGTGCCGAGATCCACCTCTTCTTCGACCAGCTCTTCCTGCAAGTCGTGGACGCGTCGGGGAACCCGACGGATCGCATCCAGTCCAGCGGGCTGCTCAGTCAGGTCATCCGTAACAAGGTCTACACGGACACACAGCAGGCACGCGTCTACTTTGCCGCCGGCATCTATGATCCAGAGGAGCCCAGACCCAGCGGGACGTTCGTGCTGGCCACCGTCAGATTCAAGGCGTTATGGGGAACTGGAGCGGGCAGCACGCCTTTGACATTTGGAATCGAGCTGCCCTACAAAACCGAGGTCACTTCTGGTGGAGGTTCAGTGCTCGCCGGAGTAGGAAACGGCAGCGTCACCATCTCCGGCCCGGAGCCGCCGATGACCCCCACACCCACTGCCACCCCGACCAACACGTTCACCCCAACGCGGACCCAGACCCCCACCGCGACGAAGACCAGTACGCCGACGTCGACTCCCACTCGCACCAGCACACCGACCATCACGCCCACGCCCAAGGTCACTTATTCGGTGTGTCTGTCCCAGGGACTCTTACCCAACACCGGCTACAACGGCGCGCAGGATACTCATCTGCACTCCTGGTATCCGACCACGGTCAACGGAGCCGAGGCCTTCTTGCGGTTGCGTACCGACAACGGCGCCCGTCCGGCGCTCAAGTTCCGGCTTGAGCCGGTGATCCCCATTGGACCCGGTGTCACCGTCATCAACGCCACTCTTCGTCTCTCCCTGGCTTATGTCAGCAACAGCTACCCTATGACCGCGTCGGTCTTTCGCATCAATCGCCCGTGGGACCACGCCTCCGCCACCTGGCTGAGCCCGTGGGCCGCGGCTGGCTGCAACGCGGTTCCGTCCGACCGCGAGGAAACGGCAGTCGCCACGGCGTCGATCCCGGCCGAGCAGGGGAACTGGGTTGTCTGGGATGTCACCGCCCTGGTACAGGATTGGGTGACCAACGGCGTGCCCAACAACGGCCTGCTGCTCCTGGGGCAAGGCGAACTGAACCGTGAGATCAGTTTTCAGTCGTCGAACCACCCGGATCCCAACTTTAGGCCCAAACTCTGCATCACCTACTTTGGAGAGGGGGCTCCGCCCACGCCGACGCCTACTGCCACCGTCTCACCCACACCCACGTGGACCACAGAGAGCACTGCTACCAGAACGCCAACAGAGACGCCGACCGGAACCCTGCTGCCGACCGCCACACCTACCAGGTCGGCGACGCCAACCACCACCGATACGCCCACGTCAACTCCAACCAACACGCCGACGCCGACCAGGACGTCGACACCAACCTCCACCTTCACACCCACCCTCAGTCCGACGGCGACGAATACGCCCATTCCCTATGACCTGCCCATTACGCGCTGGTTCCAGATGGGGGTATCTCCTGCCGGCTACAACGGCGTTGCCGATACCTACATCACCTCCAGCGACGAAAACCGCAACTCCGGTAGCGAGCCCGTGCTCAGGATCAACTATGATGGTCGTTACAAGACCTTGCTCAGGTTCGACCTCTCGCGCCATGTCCCCAGTGACGCCGTGGTCACCAGCGCCCGGCTCGACGTCAACTTTTATCTGTTTGATTCGCGCTATCCGGGCGTTCCGACTCAAATAGGAGCCTTCGAAGTTCTGCGTCCCTGGGCCGAGTATGAGGCCACCTGGAGACGTCCGGTGACCGGCCTGAGTTGGACCGGGTGCGATGGTGTCGGCGACCGCTCCAGCGTGCCGGCGGCGTCAACCGTCGTGGACGCGACCGGGTGGCATATGTGGCAGGACGTCGGTCTGACACAACTCGTGCAAAAATGGGTGAGCGACCCCTTAGCCAACAACGGCGTAGTACTGATCGGCCAATCACCTACCGACAGGCAGTTCTGGTCGGCTACATCGTCGCAGAACGCCACGCTTGCGGCCCGGCCGAAACTGTGGGTCGTGTTCTACCGGCCATCGCCAACCGCAACACCAACTGACACGGCCACGCCCAGCCCCACACCAACGGTCACCCTGACGCCGACCGACAGCCCAACCCCAACAGCTACATCGACGCCGACGGATACGCCTACGAGCATGCCTTCGCCCACGCATACCGCTACGGCGACGCCTACGGCGACTGCGACAGCCACGGCTACGGCCACGCAGACCAGCACGCCTGAGCCGACACCGACCTACAGCCCGACGGCAACGGCGACAGCTACCGCATCGGCCACACCTACGCCGACGCCTACCATTACCATTACACCCTTGCCCACGGCAACTGGCACCAGTACCGTGACACCAACGCACACGCCCACCGCAACGGTCACCTGGACGCCTACGCCGACCCTGTCGCCAACTGCTTCGCCCACTCAGACCGAGACGCCAGAGCTGTATGCCATCTTTGTGCCAGTCATCGTTCGTATGAGATAGTCGCAGATCCTGCCACGAAGCGACCTGGTGGCAGCGAGTCCTGCGTCGGCGTTGACGCGGTTGCTCCTGGCACAGCATCCAGTGCTATGGCCAGAGCAGAGTTCAAGGAGCGAGGCATGGTATTTCGAGTTCAGGCTGAGGCAACGCTCGGGCAGTCTGATCTGTCCGAGCCCTGTGCCCATATCACGAGAGCAGTGCCGGGCTGCATTTGGTCCGCCGAGCCGGCGGCCTCGGCCCTTAGGCCAGCCGCACTGGTTCTGCTGACGGGCCTGCTGTCTCTTCTGCTGACGGCAGCGCTTGGGCAGACGTCCGTTCTGGCCTTGCGCTCGCCTGACTCTTCAGCCGCTCTGACCGCGTCCCAGTCGTCAGGGACAGTCGTGGTCAACCTCAACCCATCACTCTCCAGCGTCGCCAGGGGCCAGATCTTTACCGTGGACCTGCAGCTCGTGGCTGGCAGCCAGCAGGTCGACGGCGCCGAGGTACACCTCTTCTTTGACCCGTCCTATCTCCAGGTCGTAGACGCGGCCGGCAACCCCACCGACCGCATTACCTCCAGCGGCTACCTGAGCCAGATTCTGCGCAACCGCGTGTACACTGACACGGGCCGCATTCATTTTGCCGCAGGCATCTACGACCCGGAAGAGCCCAAGCCGAGCGGAACCTTCCCTGTGGCTACGGTGCGTTTCAAGGCCCTCTGGGGGACAGCCGGACTCACCACCCCTCTCACCTTCGGCAACGCTCTGCCATTCAAGACCGAAGTCACTTACGGAGGAGTCTCTGTTCTCGGAGGGGTTGAGGACGGAGCCGTGGTCATCTCTGGCGAGCAGCCCGCGGCGACTTGGACTGCGACCCCAGCGCCGACGTCGTCGGCGACCCCTACCAGCACCGCGACGGCAACGCATACATCGACACCGGTCGATACAGCCACCCCTACTGCGACACCTACCACTACCGACACTCCCAGTCCCACGGCAACCTCCACCCCGACGGCGACACGAGAGTGTGTCCCGATTACCCTGTGGCTACAACAGGGTGTTCTGCCGGACGCCTCGTATACAGGAGTTGCGGATACCTTCTTGAGTATCGATGAGGCGACCGTCACCCACGGCGGAAGTATCTCTCTGCAGATGAAGAACGATGCCAATGGCGGCAAGCGGCCCCTGTTGCGGTTCGATGTGAGCCGCATTCCGGTAGGCTCTCTGGTCACGGCAGCAACGCTGCATCTAGCGCAGGATCCATACCGCAAGAATGACACCTTTTCCTCATCGGTCGGGGTCTACGCCGCTCACCGCAACTGGAACGCTGCGGAGGCCACGTGGTACAAGGCAACGGCGCTCGATTCGTGGGCCAGCGCAGGGGGCGACGGTGCTACCGACCGCAGCTATGTGGCCGAAACCAGTCTCGATATTGGCGTCATACCTGAATGGCAATGGCGTCTGTTCCCTGTGCGCGAGATCGTGCAATACTGGGTCAACAACCCTGCAGAGAACCGAGGAGTCTTCCTGATCGGCAGCGGCTTTAGCCAGGAGTTCAGGTTCTACTCCAGCGAGTACCCGGTGGCCGCTCAGCGGCCCAAGCTGGAGGTTGCCTACTGCCTCCCGCCGCCCACAGCCACTCCTACCCTGACCCCTACCCCAACGTCCACGCCAACGGTGACCCCGACGCCCACCGCCACACCGCTGCCGGGCACCATCCTGGGCATGGTGTGGAACGACCTTCTCGGTGACGGGATCATGGAGCCAGACGCGGTAGGGCTGGCCGGTGCCACCCTCTATCTGTACGATTCTGCCCACCCGGAGCCAGGGCCGCCAGCTCGCCCGCCCTTGATTACCGGAGCCGATGGCCTGTTCGCATTTGCCAGCCTGGCTCCTGGCTGGTACACTCTGCTGCGGGAGAACCCGATGGGATACACGTCGACAACGGGCGACAAGTTCGATGTCCTGGTGACCAGTTCCGCCAGCGTGCGGGTCAATTTCGGCGCCTGGATTCCTCCGACGCACACGCCGACGGCAACCAGCACCCTGCTACCAACAGCTACGCCAACGCGCACACCAACTGCCACTGTGACGGCATCACCCACGCCCACCGCCACGGTGACGCTGTCGCCCACGCCAACCGCCACGGTGACGCGGTCGCCCACGCCAACCGCCACGAACAGTCCCACACTGTCGCCAACGCCAACTGAGACGAGCACACCCGAAGTATCGCCAACACCGTCTGTAACGCGCGGCCACTACCTGCTCCTGCCTCTGATCTTGAGAGCGTTTCAGCGGTGATCGATATCGGTCTGGCAGACACGCGAGGTAGACTATGAAGAGATGGTCAGTGACTCTGGCGCCCGTACTGCTGTTGGCGCTCACGCTTATGGGCTGGCTGGCTATCGCCGGAGTAGCCGAGGGCAAGTCGGGCGTGGCTCCTGCACCGCGTCTGGCCGGTTCCTCAGCCAGTGCAACGCCGGTGACTCTCACCCTCACCTTCCAGCAAGGCGTCTCGCCAACCGCCGGCTATACCGGCACCCGCGACACCTACATCAGCCTCTTCGCGCCCCCCACCAACTATGGCTTTCAGCCCGAGCTGCGGATGTCGTACGACCTGCGCTACCGAATACTGCTACGCTTTGACCTGGCGCAGCACCTGCCACGCAATGCCACGGTGGTCTCAGCGCGACTGGAACTCCAGGTCTATTACCGCGAACAGCCCGCTACGACCACTGACGTCGGGCTGTATGAGTTGCTCAAGCCCTGGACGGAGGGGGGAGCCACCTGGCTCAACGCCTCAGCTAGCACGCCCTGGCAGGTTGCCGGATGTGAAGGAGAACAAGACCGAGCGGGTGACTATATCGCCGTGAGTCGCCTGCGCAACGTGGGCGTCTGGCAGACCTGGGAGAACGCCTTGCTGCGCGATCTGGTGCAGAGATGGGCGGCCGAGCCCGACTCGAACCTTGGGGTGATCTTGCTCGGCCTTTCGACAACCAAGCAACAGTGGCTAATCGCCTCATCTCAAGCCGAAGCCTCTTCACGGCCGCGGCTCATCGTGTCGTACTATGTTCCCGAGCCCACTGCTACGCCCACGGCGAGTGCCACCCCGACGCGCACACCCACCTTGACTGCAACGCCCAGCCGCACGTGCACACCCTCGCCCACGGCCATTGTCACCACGGCCATGGTCTCCGGCCTGGCCTGGCGAGACGACGACGCCAACCGCACTCGTGACCCCGGTGAGCCGCCACTGGCAGGGGTAACCATCATCTTGAAGGATGCCAACCACCAGGAGCTGGCCCGGCAGGTCACTGGCCTCGACGGCGCCTATGCCTTCACCAATCTGCCTGGTGATAGCTATGTCCTGACCAGAGAAGACCTGACGGGGTACACGCTCAGCTACCCGGTGGCGGGTTCGTACGCGTTCTACCTGCTGGGAGGCCAGCACCTCTCGGGGATGGACTTTGGCTTTGTCCCCTGGCCCACAGCCACTCCCACCGCGACGCCCACCCCAACCGATACGCCAACCCCCACCCATACCGCGACCCATACACCTACCGAGACAGCCACGCCGACCAGCACCGCTACGCCCAGTCCGACCGCCACGAACACGGCAACCCCTACCCACTCGCCTACCGCGACTGTCACCAAGACCAGCGTGCCTACGTCGACACCGACCGCCACACCCACTTTCACCCTGACGCCCACGCCTCGCGGCACTCCGGCAGGCAGCCTGTGGGATCCGATTCCTGTTGTGTGCGAAGGTCGGTACAGCGGCACCACGGTTGGTCGCCCGGCCGTGATTCAGGATTATGGCCTTTGCGGGGCAGGGCTGCTCGGACCCGAGATCATCTTTGAGTTCAAGGCAACCTACAACCTCGACCGACTGAACATCAGCCTCGCTTCTGAGGAGGACCTGGCGGCCTTTGTCCTCTCCGGCGCGAGTCCGCTCACATGTCTCTACGCTGGAGGCTCAGTGGTCATCTCGGGCATCGCCGCCGACACCAGGTTGTTGATAGCCGTGGATGGCTCCGAAGCGGGAAGCTACAGCCTGGCACTCCAGTGCCAGCCTCCTCCGGTGACCACACCAACCGAGACCAGCACGCCCACTCCAACCGGAACCCAGGCTCCCACGCCGACCGCGACCCTTACAGCGACTCCCACCCGCACCCCTGAACCCGGCACGGCACGGCCGGCCTTTCTGCCCCTGGTGTTTCGACCTCGACTGGAATTCCTGGTCGATTGCGGATCTGACGTGGCATATACCGACAGCGCCGGCCAGACCTGGAAAGCTGATCAGGCCTACGAAGCGGGGAGTTGGGGTTACGTGGGAGATACGGGCGTCAGCGCGGTGAGCAGGACAATCGACAATACCAGTGATCCAACTCTCTATCAGACCCTGCGCTGGTCCGAGGGTGCCTTTGACTACCAGTTCGTCGTTCCCAACGGAACGTACGAGGTAGAGCTGCACTTTGCCGAGATATTCT
>Ga0116144_10005151_pt1 | contig 12034 bp, 8 predicted proteins | sample AD_UKC035_MetaG_FD_89746 | JGI IMG/M metagenome (GOLD analysis project Ga0116144, IMG submission 89746) | Active sludge microbial communities of municipal wastewater-treating anaerobic digesters from USA - AD_UKC035_MetaG | ecosystem: Engineered > Bioreactor > Anaerobic > Digestate | place: USA... | reverse complement strand
TTGCTTTAGACCCGTAACTCCCGTGAATAATGATCTTATCATAGCACAATTTCCTCTTCTTTCGGCTTAATGTGCCGTTAACCGTCGGTTCCGTTCCATCGTTACCACGGTATTCTCCATGAAGAGTGGAGTAGTCGACCGGGGGAGAAGAGCCTGCCTCATGCAGGAGTCTCCCGCCGGCCAATCCGCTGGGATTGGCAAAGATCATTTTTTATCTGTGTCCGCCATCTGTCATTCCGGCGGTCTGGCTTCCCCGGGAGGGGTCCGGCCACATTTCGGATTTGTTTTTGCCTTTTGATCTTTGCGACTTCCCGTTCGTTTGCTTCCTTATGGATCTGTTTGTATTTCTTTCATTTCTTTGTCTGTCAGCTTCTCCTTATCCATACTTCATACTTACGCTGTCTATATTGGTCACCATTCCGTTTCGCATCTCGTCGATACCCATTGCTGTCACCAGCGTGCGGTTCGGAACATTCACGACAAAGGCACCTTCGCGGGTTATCACCAGCGAGTCTCTGGCGCCTTTAGCTGCCAGCTCTGTAAACGCGCGGTTCAGCGAGTTTTCCAGGTCCGGGTTCATGCTTATGTTTCTTTCCGTGAGGCGCTTCTGGGCATGGGCACTGATGCGAAACTGTGTCGGTTCTGCTACAGCCTTCTGGAAAAGGTCGCCGAATGACGCTGCGCCTGGCAGACCTGCTGCCGTGCTGTTGCTTCTCGTCGGCCTGATTCCCGTCAGCTGCGGTCCCTGCGGACCGATCATCAGTCTGGGATCCATGATTTGCCTCGTCTGAGTCAGATTAAGTTGTCAAGGTTCAGCCGCTTTGCGGCATTTCATATATGGTCGGGCTGACCAGCTGAACGTCTTCGAGGTTGTAGGCGTCGTCACCGATCTTGAGGAAAGGCACGCCATCCTTGAAGCCGACCATGTCCACTGTGCCGGTAACCGCTTCTTCCATGTCGGGTTTCTGCACGGTAACGGTAGTGCCCAGATACATCATGGCCTGGGTGTGTGAGTTGCTGGCGAGAATGTTCGACATCGCTTCCAGAGACTTGTTCATGTTGAGCATCTGCTCAAGTGAGCTGAAACTGGACATCTGGCTGATGAAATTCATGTCTTCCATGGGATTCATCGGGTCCTGGTTCTGCAGCTGCACGGTCAGAAGCTTCAGGAAGTCGTCTTTGCCAAGCTCCTGTGTCGGCGTTCTTGTCGTATTAAGATTCAAGCCGCTTTCAGGTATGTTTACTGTTTCTATAGCCATCGAACCATGCCTCCTATACGGTCAGGTCAACTGCTTTGATATTCAACGCAGCCCGTCTCAGATTGGGCAGCACATTCTTTCTTATAATCGCTTCAGCAGTGTCGTTGCCGCCTGCCTGAATGCGACCGGATCTGTTTTTTCTGCCATACATCTGATTCCTGTTACTTTCATCGGGATTTCTCGACGAAATGTCCACAGTTATTTCGGTCAAATTTACGCCCTGGTTGAGAAGCTGCTCTTTGATCTGGGGTGCCAGTTCTTCGAGACGTGCTTTGGCAAGGGCGCTTTCGGCCGAAATGCGGGCCGATACTGTTCCATCCCTGGAGGTAAGTTCCATTTCGAGTTTGCCAAGTTCGCCGGGGTCGAGTTCCATGTTGAGAATCTTGCTGCCATTCTCGGTTTTCAGATATTCTGCCTTTTCAAGCATCTGGCTGAAAATCTGAGTGGCGGCCGGAACTGGTGTGGCGGGCCGGGCTGCGCTCATCGAACTTGCGGGAGTGCCGTTGTGCGAAGAGAATCCGTTGCTTCCATGGTCGGCACTGTTGTTGTTCATGGCCGAATGTCGTTTAACCGCTTCAGGAGAGTAGGTCGCCGCTGCTGTTGCCTTTTCACCGCCCGCAGTTTTATCTGCGAACAGAGAAATGAATTTGCGGGCAGCTTCTTCTACTGCTGCCTTAGCCTGTTCAGGTGTCACCGGCTGGGCAGTAGCCGTCTGCATATTGGATTTGTTTGCGAGCACTGGTTCATCGGCTGTTTCGGCCTGGTCGCTCGAGCTGGCTGCTTTGTTGATCGGCTGATTCAGACGCTTGAATTCTTCGCGCAGACTTTCTTCGTTTTTCGGCTGCTCACTGGTTTCACTGAGCTGGCTGGTTTCGACATTCTTTTCTTTGGTATTTCTCGTGGTTTCGTGACGTTCTGTGTCGCTCGCTGCTTTTTCTTCAGTCAGGGTTTCGCATTCGGAATTGTTGGCAACGACTGCATCGGCAGCTTCTACGACTGTTGCCAGTTGAGCCGGGTCGTGACTGACTGCGTGTTCTTCACTATTTTTATCACCTTGTTTCTGCTCGTGCTCGACAACTACAGCCTCTTGAACGATTGTCTCAGAATCGGTCTGAGGCATGCTCTGCTGCGCGTTGGCTACTTCGGCGGCTTTCTGCTGATCGGCCAGATTTTGCAGCAATTGCATCAGTTCAGGCGATTCTGCCAGCGTCAGTAACTCGTCTTTTGCTTCTGAATCAGGCATCGCATCGATCAGTTCACCGAGAACTTCTTTGAATGATTCTGGTGATTCGCTGAGAGCAGCAAGTTCCTGCGGCGTAAGACTTTGTAGAACTTCTGCCAGAGCAACCTTTTCGTCTTCGGTCAGCGTGCCTGCAAGTTCCTCGACCAGGGCCGCATAATCTAACTTTTTGTCATTCGCGACGCTGACTTCGGCTTCACTGTCAGAAACTCTGTTCGCACCCAAGTTGTCTGCGTTTTCAGCCGTTTTTACGAGATCAGCTGCTTCGCCAGCCGAAGTTTCAGGAATGTTTTGTGTTTCAACCTGGCTTTCGAGTTTTAGAAGTGCTTCGTCACTAACGGCTACGGTTTCTGCCGCTTCTGTTTCAACTTCGGCAGCTTCTACTCGCTTGTCAGTGCTTTCTGTCTGCTCTGTCGCTTCGCTCTTACTCTCTTTGCCAGCTTCTTCGGAGGTTTCAGATTCTGCTGTTCTGCTGTCGTCTTTGTCTTTTCTTTCTGAGGCGTTGACACTGTCATACTTTTCTCTGAATGATTGTGCTCTTACATCTTCCCTGAACTGATCATTGCGCACCGGAATTTCGAATTTTTCCGGACGTTCTGCCAGTAACGGGTTGATTGAAGAGATAGCACTGAAAGAATAGATTCTTGCATTGCCGGTCACTTCGCCAGCCATGTTTTCAGCCGAAGTTGCTCCCAGTTGCTGCTGTAGCAGGCTGAGGAAGTCGCTGGAAGCTGATTTGTCGGTCGCACTTTGCTTGTTCTGGGGTAGTTCAAACGTAAAAACCCCGGAAATACCAGCTAAAATGTCATTATTCATCGTTTCACCTCCTTCCTTTTTAATTTTGTATAGTTTCCCACTATCTTTATCGTCATAATTTTTCCGAACCCTTAGCGATTAATAAAAAAATCTTCTCCAGCCGCCCCCATCCGTCATCATAACGGTTCGAGCAGAATGACAAACTCGCACAAAGCCACTAAGACACGAAAATAAGGCCAGAAAAGAAAGGGAATAAATCCGCCGATTTCACAGACAGCAGAAGCTTTCTTCTTTTCTAAATGTCTTATTGCGAGCTTTCGCTTAAGATTATGCGCACGACCACTATTGCACGTTTTTTCTTCATCCGTATCGCTATCGGGTCTCGGTATCGCTATCGAGTTTCTCATTTTTTCTCTCTGAACCCTTCTTCTGCTTATCCTTGTCACTGTTTCTTTTCCTGTTTCTCCGCGTCTCAGTGCGACCTTTCTTCTTCGCTAACCCCGCTCCTCTAGAGGTATGCAGGCCAGAGGGGAGTCGAAGAACAGTCTCATTTAAAATGACTGATGGTTGGACCGAGAATTGCTGCGGGTAATCCAGGTGCGTTGCATTTTGTGGGTCATGGGGGTATCCTGTTCACTCAGTTCTTTAAAGTTGTTTCTGCTTCTAAGCCTTATGCCAAGGAGTCTGCTTTGAGATATCTCTACTGTGTGTTGTTCATTCTGATTGTCTGCACCGCGTCAGCTGCTGATAAAGTAGTCTGGCCTCTCAAGATAGAGGTATCACAAAGTTCCAGTTTTGCAGAATTTCGTGGCATGCGACTGCACGCCGGCATCGATCTGCGCACGCAACGCCGCAACGGCTTGCCGGTGGTGGCGATCGCCGATGGTTTTGTTTCACGTGTCGGTGTTCAGCACCGTGGTTACGGTTATGCACTATACATCGACCATCCGGGCTTGAACGCCAGGGTTGTCTATGGTCATCTTCAAGACTTCCAGGGGCCGCTCAAGGAATATATCGACGCCAAACTGGCAAAAATGGGCAGTCGGCATGGTATCAATGATTTCTTCACTCCTGATCGCTTTCCGGTAAAAAAGGGGCAGGTGGTGGCGCTATCTGGCGAATCCGGCAGTGGCCCGTCGCACCTGCACTTTGAAATGCGCAACTTTTCTGATGAGCCAATGGCTCCGGCAATGTTCGGCTACCGGCCGACTGATAACATCATTCCGATTTTTCACCACTTTTATGTTGAGCCAATGTCTTATGCCTGCGTCATTGATGGCAGTTTTCTGCCAAAACGTTATAATCTCTCAAAAAAAACAGCGGTGCTTTATAAACTGAATCCGGTTCCGGCCGTTTTCGGAAAAATCGGGCTGCAGGCTGGTATTTCTGATACCAACGGTGACGGCAACCGCTACGGGGTCGAAAATGTGACTCTTGAGGTGAATGGCAGCAGGCAGCTGGAGCGCGTTTTCCACCGCTATACTTACGACCAGAGCCGTCAGGCAACCTGGGTCTACGATTATTTCAAGTCAAACCAGAAGGGAACCGGTTACGTTTATACCCTTTTCAAATGGCCTTTCGATACCCTGTATTTTTCTGCAGGCCATCCAGCCTGGAGCGGACTTTTCGATCCGGCCGCGTCTGCCGGAAATTGTGCTGAATTCGCTATAAACGCCGAAGATTTTGGTGGCAATCGAATTTCAGCTGCTGGCAGCATTGTCAACCATCCGGTTGATTTCAGCAGTGAGATCGAAGCCTCTGAACTTTCGAGTTTCCGTTTCGACAGTTTTGAGCAGACCGATCATACGCTGGTGGTAATCGGCGTCAGGAACAAGGGCCCAAAATCCAGGAAAGAAGCCGGAGCGGTTGTCTGTCGTGACAGCCGCGGTGAAACTGAAAAGCTCAGGGTGTTGCTTGGCGATACCCGAGTTGAGATCGCTTTCCCCAAAGAAAAGCGTTGGCAGCATGGCGCCTGGTTGGGCGATCGGCAGATTCTGCCAGAAACCATTCTGGTCGGCCCCGAAGGCGCGACTCTGTCGCCGGCGCCTGGAATTCAGACGGTGTTTGCCAGCAACTCTCTGCATTTTCCGACTTTCTGCTCTTTTGAGCGAACGATCGAAAAGCCCGCTTCAGGAGGCAGTTCTAAACGGGGATTTCTCAAACCATACAGTGCCGTCTGGACGCTGGCGCCGGCAGAAAAAGTTTTCGATGCTGAAGCTAAGGTCAGTATCCGGCCGGAAAACTATTCAGGCGATTTCCAAAAGCTGGGTATTTACAGTGTTTCTGCCGGTGGCACATATTCTCACAATGGAGAAAAGCTGGAACATGGCTCTCTGACTTTTACGACCCGCTCTGGCGGCAGCTTTGTAATTCTGGAAGACCTGATCGCTCCTGTATTGAGCTATTCGCGCAAGGATAAAGATTATCATCTTGGCCCGGTTTACGTCTTCAAGGTTTCCGATCTGGGTGAGGGCGTCGATTATCTCAGCGCGAGCGCTACGGTTGCCGGTAAAAAGGCTGAGGTCTATTCTGATCCCGATAAGGCAGAGATCTACGTGGTCAGGCCAGTCGGCAGCAATCTCAAGGTCGGCCTGCATGTTCGCGACAACGCGGGTAACAGCGCCTCGATCAGCCGAACTATCAAGTAACCACCGCTCCAGGCGCTTCCGTTAAAAGCTGCAAAAAAATTGACCTTGGGAGCGGTGTCGTGTTAGCAATTATAGTTAAAGACATGAATTAGCTGTAGACAGTTTTTATGAGGAGCTCCGCGCTGATGAAACGCATTGCTTTATTGCTGCTGGTCGCGTTTTTGCTTTCTTTCTCGCCGGTGTTTGCCGACAATGGAACTTCGATAGTCAAATTTGGCGACCTGCACGGTGAAGTCAACGTCAGGCCAAATTCCGAAGACGATGATGCCTACATTTTTGCTGAGCTGTCGACGCCACTGCATCACGATGACCGTATCAAGACTCTGACTCGATCAGGGGCTATTCTCAGCTTTTCTGACATGTCGACTTTCGTTATGAAAGAAGACACCACCATCGTTCTTGATATCGCCAACGAAAAGAAGAGCAAGATCGGCCTGATTGCAGGTAACGTCTGGGTCAACCTTAAGAAGATGGCCACCGACGGTTCGCTCGAAATCGAAATGAGTCAGGCTGTCGCCGGTCTTAAAGGCACCAATATCACCTGTTCTACCAGTCGCGATGAAGACCGCATCCAGGTTTTGCGCGGTATCGCAGAGGTTCTCATCAGGGAAACCAGAGAAAAAATCACTGTTGCAGAAGGCGAAGAGCTTGTCGTAAAAGCAGGTGGCAAGACACAAAAGGTTGAGATCGATGTAACAGCCGAACAGAAAAAATGGGAAGAACAAACCTCGCGCATGGGTGAATCTATTCAAATGAACGAAGTTCCTGATGTCCTCAAGGGCATTATGGATGCTGAGGCTTCAGAGTTTACCCGCATCAACGAATCCTTCACACGCCTGATTGCCCAGGCTTCTGTAGATGAGGCAGAGGCAATGGAACTGAAAAAAGATGCCGAGCGCTTTATCGGGGTTCTTCTCGAAGATAATCTGATTCTTAACTCTATAAGAAGGAAAATAGATGCTGACATGCAGACACCTGATCTGCAGGCTGCCGACCGGGTTCGTCTTGTTTCAACGATGAAAGAAATCGCTTCGGTTCTCGCCCGCATGCAGTCATATCAGAGCCAGGTTGTCAAGATAATGCGCTATGAGTTCAAGCTTTCGGCTATCGGCAGCGAAGAGATTCAGGCCGAGCTCGAAATACTTAGAACAGAGATCGCTCAGACTGTTTCGGATGTCGACAGCATTCGCGCCGTGCTTTCAGCCAACCCGAGCGGGCAGGGGCAGGACTGGTTTATGGAAGCCGTTCAGATATGTTCTCAATCTCTGGTTAGCCTCGGTGAATTGAGTGCGCGCGTGTCACAGCGTTTGTCAGAAAACCCAACCAATGTTGAACTTCAGGCGCTGCTGAAGAGTATCAGCAGCCAGCAGGCGGCAGTATCCTCGATGATACGGGATCTGGCGGTCGTAGAGATAGATGCCGCTACGATTACCGAAATGTCTCAGATCGACGATGTGCTTTCTGATCAGTTGACCCTGTTGCAGAGCGAGATTACCGCATATAACAGCATTGCCGGCACATCTGTCGCAGAAAAAGAAACCCGCTTCGTTTCATCGGCAAAAATCATGAGTAATTTTGCCAAGATAAGGCGTCAGTATACGAATGCTCAACGTCTTTATGAGACGACAGCAAGGGCCGCAGCGTCTTCAAAATACCGTACTGCCGAAATGGAAGAGCTTGAAAGCTCTTACCGCCGTATTGCTGAAAACTTCCAACAACTCGGAGCCGTAGCTGAAGAACTGGAAATCAACATCAGAGATCTCGAAAGCCAGCTGAGCACATATTTAAAGTAATTTACCCGTTCAATATCGTTAAAAAATCTGCCCTGATTCGCCAGGGCAATTTTTTTATTCGATCTGCCCTCGCCGATGGCGACCGCTACATTTTTCTTGACCCTGTCAGAGACGGCGTGGTATCAAGGACTGTTTAAGCCGCACTCTTATATACTGACAGATGTCTTTTTGAGGAGTTTTTCATTTATGAAACGGATCGGTCTGTTGTTGCTGCTGATGACCTTTGTGTTTTCTCTCTCACCCGGTTTTACGCAGAACGGAAGTTCTATCGTCAGGTTTGGCGATCTGCACGGCGAAGTTAACGTGCGCCCAAACGATGAAGACGATGATGCCTACATTTTTGCTGAGCTTTCTACTCCGCTCCACCACAATGATCGCATCAAAACTTTGACCAGATCAGGGGCCATTCTCAGTTTTTCCGACATGTCGACTTTCGTTATGAAGGAAGACACGACCATCGTTCTCGATATCGCCAACGAGCGCGAGAGCAAGATTGGTCTCGTGGCCGGCAATGTCTGGGTCAACCTCAAGAAGATGGTTGCTGACGGCTCGATGGAAGTCGAGATGAGCCAGGCCGTCGCCGGTATCAAAGGCACCAACATCACCTGCTCCAGCGATCCGCAGGCTCAGGAAGATCGCGTAAAGGTTCTGCGCGGCCAGGCTCGCGTACGTGTTAAAGAAACCAATGAAGAATTCGACGTCGAAGAAGGCGAAGAAATCGTCATCAAACCAGAAACCAAGCCCGAAAAACAGAAAATCGACATCGAAGCAGAACAGCAAAATTGGGAAGAAGACCTTTCCAGACTCGGCGAGTCACTCGATATTGATGACCTACCGGAGATCCTCAGAAACATAAATGAGTCGTCTGCAGCTGAATTTGGCAGATTGAACGAGACTTTTCAGGCTCTGATTGCCATGGAAAACGTTGAGCTGGCAGATGCTGTTGCATTGAGAACTTCAGCAGAACGCTTCGTTGGCGTAATTCTCGAAAATGTTCTGATTCTCAACACCTCGCGGCGCCGTGTCGATGTCGCGATGGCAACAGAAGGCATCACAGATGAGCAGCGGGCACAACTCGGTTCTCTCGTCAGAGAAATCTCCGCAGCGCTTACCAGTCAGCAGACCTACCAGCTGGAAGCCGTACGCATGATGCGCTATCAATTCCGAACTTCTGCAGTCAGCGACAGATTCCAGCCGGAGCTCGAAATGATCCGCACTGAGCTGGCGCAGATCGTCGGCGAACTCGATGCTGTTCGCACAACGCTTTCCGCCAACCCGACTGGCCAGACTCAGGATGTTTTCAAAGAACTTTCCGACATCTGCAATCAGGCACAGTTCAGCCTGTCAGATCTGTCGCAGCGGGTAACGATCATACTGCTTGAAGAGCCGAAAAATCTTGAGGCGCAGGCTCTTCTGAAGTCGGTTGCAGATCAGCAGACCTCGGCGGCAACGATGCTTAAATCTCTTAATGTCGTAGAAATCGATACCTCAACCATAACCGAAATGCAGCAGATCGAATTTGAAATCTCAGAAGCGGTTGTGACCCTTGAACAGGGAATTCGCGACTACAACAGCATCTCTGCCAGCCCCATGCCGGCTGCCATCTCAGGTCAGACTATAGCTGAACAGGAAGCTCGTCTGAAGGCATCTATTGCCATCATGAGCAATTTTGTCAATGCCAAGAGGCTTTATCAGAAAGCACAGCGCAAATATGACTCGACCATGCGCTCAACTGCCGGTTCTGCAGTTAGAACCGGGGAGCAGGAAGAAATGGATGCCCTGTGGATGAACATCAGCGACCGTTTCCAGCAGCTCGGCGTCGTTGCCGAAGAGATGCAGCGGCATATTCAGGAACTCGAAGACGACCTGAATCACATGCTCAACCAATAAGGCTACCCGGAGGTAATAAAAATGAAAAAATATACTGTTGCAATAATTGTGCTTCTGATAACAGTGCTGGGCAGCCCTTTGTTCGCTCTCTCAGCAGCCAGTGAACGTGCTCTCGATGCATTCCGCCGCTATGAACCTGATTTTGCCAATTCATTACGTCGTCTTGAAGAACTCGACCGCCGCATGGAAAATCTTGGTATCGAAGCCGACAGCAGTCGCGGAGTAGAGATCAAAGACGAAGCCGAAGAGACCCTTGATCGCGTACAGCGCCGTTACGACCTGATGGAAGATCTTTTCACCAGCGTGTCCTCGGATTACCCGGCCGATCGACCCCAGCTTTTCGACGGCTTTTCGCGTATTGACGATCTCTATCGCAGCGTGCGTGACACTTACCAGCAGAAGTTCCTCTATCGTGGCCAGAAACAGCCAGCTCCGAAAGAGGAAGCGCCTGTAGTCGAAGAACCCGCCAGCGCAACTGCCGAACCCGGAACTCCTGACACAGCAGTGCCGGCAACAGCTGCACCAGCCGCTGCAGAAGAAGACAAGCGTGTCGATATCAGCGGTGTTCTCAAGCTTGACTTCAGAAACCGCAACGAAGTTTATCGCACTCAGACCAACGCGGTTCCCAATGTTAATACCGAAACCGCTCTGCCGAACAATCTCAGACAGGGCCGTCTTGCGTTGACCTTCAAGTTTGACGAAAACCGCCAGCTGTTCGCTGAAAACCGTTTCCTCAAGCGAGAGCGCAACGAACCGGTTCACGAAAACTATTTCACTCTGTCTTACATGCACAAGGTCGATCAGGATCATGTCTGGACCCTGAAAAACTCTCTGCAGCATGCCTGGTATCCCGAAAATGGCATCAAGGACTATCGCAACAATCTGATCGAAGCTTTCTACAACGAACGCTGGACCAAACGCGAAAGACTGGCCAATATCGGTTATCAGACCCGTGTATACCCGCAGTATGCACGCTCTGATTTCCATCAGTTCAATGTCGGCGATCAGGAAACCTGGTTTAAGGGTTTTGGTACAGTGTTTGCCGAAGTCAAAGGCAACTGGCGCCGTTACCGCAATGTCGACGATCTCGACTACGACAACTTCAACCTCTATACAGAATACAACCGCAGCTACACTGGTAACAAAGCAGAACTGGCTCTGTCGAACACCTTCGACCGCCGCACTTACGACCAGGAAGCGGTTAACCTCTACCGAACCAGTTATTACGACAATTATTTCAGAGTTAACTACGAGCTGCCCGTTCACGACAGTCTTTCTTATGGCTTTGAAGGTCAGCACCAGAAGCGCAATTACGGTGCCGACGAACTGCGTGGTTATACAGAAGTCAATCTGTTCTCTGCTGCCCGCTTCAAAATTGACAAGGATACCCGCGCTCAGGCTGATTATCGCTATGTTTATAACGATGAAAATACGAAAATCCGCGCACACAAGAACCACAAACTGCATGGAATGTGGCAGAAGAGCTACAGCAAAGATTTCAAAGTTCGCTTTGATGACACCTATCATCTGCGCACTTCAGTAGTCGGTGAAGACATGGATTTCCGCGAAAACTTTCTCAATGCCAAACTGTCGTGGCGACTTAAGAGCAAGATCGACCTGACCTGGAACAGCGAATATCTGACCCGCTTTTATGACACGACTTTTTATCGGGATTTCAGATACTTGCTTACCGGTCTTAACTTCTCTTATGCAAAGCCCGGTTCTTATGACTGGAAAGTCGATCAAAGCTGGCGCAAGTTCGCCTTCCGCAATGGCAACAACGTTAACACCGGCTGGGAAGACGAAGCTCAGCCAATCACCCAGCTGCAATACAATTACATCATCAACGCCGATCTCAAACTTCGGCTGAGAGCTTCATGGGAAAAGACCTATTATCGTTCATTCGATTCTCTCTCTCAGGAACTGCTCTGGGATTTCGCCAGACCGATGACCGTGACCGAATTCTTCGGTGGTCTCGAATACACTTTCTGAGCCGGCTACAGGAAATAAGAGGTAAATGATTATGAAAAAAATAAGACTCCTGTCAGTCCTTGTTATTCTGATTTTAACGCTGATCGCAGCTGGTTGCGGCGGTGGTGGTGGCGCCAGGTCGGTTGAAATTGACAAAGACGTTGTCGGTATAACTTCGACCCTGAACAATTTCATCGCGGCCGCCCGCAGTGGTGACCAGGCTGCTTTGCAATCTCTGCTCGCTTCTCCAGGTGAATATTATCTGTTTGTCAAAGATTTTGGCAAAGATATCAATGACCCGAACGACAACGCAACCTATACCTTCTATGTCGATCAAGAGCTGATCAATCAGCCTTCTTCAGACCTGGCACATGTATATGCTTATTACATCCAGTATAGCGGTGAACCTCTCTGGCTGTATTTCAGAATGGTGCGCGAAGATGGCCGCTGGGTCATCGAGCAGATGCTCAATGAGGC
>Ga0116144_10005148_pt1 | contig 12038 bp, 10 predicted proteins | sample AD_UKC035_MetaG_FD_89746 | JGI IMG/M metagenome (GOLD analysis project Ga0116144, IMG submission 89746) | Active sludge microbial communities of municipal wastewater-treating anaerobic digesters from USA - AD_UKC035_MetaG | ecosystem: Engineered > Bioreactor > Anaerobic > Digestate | place: USA... | reverse complement strand
CCCCATTTACAAATCATCAAAATAACCTGCAATCTTTTCAAAGAGATGAACACGTGCGCGGCCAACCATGTTATGCCCGGCACCGGGATAAACGAAGTAATCCACCTGGCGGCCTTGCTTTATGCACTCATCAAGCAATGAGAGACTGTTCTGCCACACCACAACATCATCGTTCGTGCCGTGGATGAGCAACATCTTCCCCTCAAGATTGCCGGCATACCTGAGCAGCGATGACCGTTCATACCCTTCCGGATTTTTCATCGGGGTGTCCATATAACGCTCTCCATACATCACCTCATACCATTTCCAGTCTATAACGGGTCCGCCTGCACAAGCCACCTTAAATACGCCCGGCTGCCTCAGCATCAGCGAGACCGTCATGAATCCGCCATAGCTCCACCCGTGAACACCTATCCTGGTTGTGTCAACAAAACCAAGCGACTTGAGATACCTTACACCTGCCATCTGGTCAGCCATCTCCACATCGCCGAGCTGTCGGTGGATGATGCTCTCAAACTCAAATCCGCGTCCGGCAGATCCACGATTGTCAAGCGTAAAGACAACATATCCCTTCTGGGCCATATAATTGAGGAAGAAGCCTGCCGAACCGGTCCAGGACTTATTGATCATCTGGGCATGCGGACCGCCGTAAACATAGATCATCACAGGGTATTTAACCGACGGATCAAAATCAACCGGCCTGATCAGCCTGCACCATAGATCTGTAACCCCGTCGTCAGCCTTGACAGAAAATATTGACATCTCCCCCGTTTTGTAGTCCTTGTATGGGTTGGCATCCTCAAGAAGAGTATCAACCATGTTGCCTCTGCCGTCGAGAAGGTAATAAGCGCGTGCCATTGTCAGCCCGCTGAAGTCGTCAATGAAGTAGTTCATGCTCCCTGAGGCCATGATTCGGTGCACACCCTCTCCGTCAGTCAAACGATCCGTTTTACCGGTTTTAATGTCGGTGGCATAAAGGTGCCGCTCAAGAGGACTCTCCCTGGTCGCCTCATAATAGACTCTCTTTTTTTGCGGATCAAAACCCAGGAGCCGTGTCACCTCCCAGTCGCCACTCGTAATCTGCTTAATAAGAACACCTTCAGTATTGTACAGATAGATATGATTCCAGCCATCACGCCGGCTCTGCCATATGAACTCCTGACCGCCTGCAGCGGGAAAATACAGCCCGCCGCCCGGCTCTACATACCGGCTGTTCTGCTCCTCGAAAAGGGTTTTTACCAGGCCCCCGGTGGAAGCATCGTACTTGTTCATCGACAGGTGATCCTGGTCGCGGTTGAGAATGCCGGCATAAATATATCTGCCCGAAGGATCCCATGTTACCGATGTGATATACTGGTTTTCAGGACCGGGAGTCTTAAGGTAAACAATCTCGTTAAGTTCATGGCTGAAGATACCGAGTGATACTTTCTGGCTCTTCATCCCTGCCATCGGGTACCTGACCGGTGAGGGCTCTGCAATCCTGCCGCCGGTTTCAACCAGCGGGTATTCGGTCACCTCGCTCTGATCAATCCTGTAGAAGGCAAGAAACCTGCCGTCAGGCGACCAGTACATGCCTGAATTTATCCCAAACTCATTCCGTGAGGGCACATGCCCGTATAATATCTCACTGCCTGCCTCATTGGAGACCTGAATGGTTTGACCTCCGGCAGCCACAAACAGATTGCTGCCCAGAGTATAGGCCACATTCAATGTTTGCTTATCGATAGTGACGTTCTGAGCCTCACTGTCATACTCATTTGCCACTTTCAGACTATTGTCTTTAATATCAAAGAGGTATGCTTTACTGCCGGAGATGAAATAGAACCTGTTGGCATCAATCCATGATATCATCGGGAAGCGCTGCAGAGGCTCCCCTCTGTGCGGGCTCATTTTCGCACTTAAAAGCCCGAGGGTCGCAAGTGTGTCCGCCTCCGCCTCCCTTCCGGCCTTCTTCTGAAGGAGGCAGTTATTTTCAGTATATGTATAGGCATCCATGTCCCCGCGCCATGCCAGGTTAAAAATGCTCTTCGCACGAAGTGCGGGATTCAGATAGTCAGATGCTGTAAACACTTTATCCTGTGCTGTGACCAGTGATGTACCTGTAACCAGGAACAGTACAATAAGGAATAATGATCTCTTCATGAATATTTCGATTTTTAGTATTTCTCTTATCAGTTACGTGAGAGCGGGGCGGAGGCACAATGATCCGTGAGGGAGGTGATCCCTCGCCGTCACCCCTGCTTCCGTATCCTCCTTCGCCGTCACCCCTTCTTCCGGATCATCCTTCTCCGTCACCCCTTCTTCCGGATCATCCTTCTCCGTCACCCCTTCTTCCGGATCCTCCCTCGCCGTCATCCCTTCTTCCGAATCATCCTTCGCCGTCGCCTCTTCTTCTTCTTCCGGATTTAAATAAAAAGTATACCGGGATGCCTGCCAGTATCAGCGACAATCCGATCATTGCCTCGCGAGGCCGCGTAATTATTGTATTAAAAAACAATCCTACACAAAACAGAACGAATATTGCCGTTACAACAGGATATCCCCAAACCTTGTAAGGCCGGTGCGCATCAGGCATGCGGCGGCGAAGGATGAAGACCCCGGTCGCCATTGCCCCGTAGAAAATATATACGGCGAAGATCAACATATCTGTCAGCTGGTCAAACGTTCCCGAGAGTACCAGCACCGATGCCCAGACACCCTGCCACAGCAGCGAATTACCGGGCACGTTATGCCGATTTAGCCTGCCGATGCTCCTGAAGAACAGTTTCTCCTGGGCCATGGCATAATAAGGCCTTGACCCGGTGAGGATACTCGCATTGAGGCATCCCATCGTTGTGATCAGGATCAGGATTGATATAAAGAGCACCCCTCCATTTCCCCACAGGCTCCTGATGGCTTCCACGGCAGCAATCTGGTTCCCGGCCTCATGAACCTGCACAAGCTCTGCGATCGACATAATGCGCATATACGCCAGGTTGACCAACAGGTAGACCAGTATTACTACAACCACACCAATTGCTATTCCCTTCGGTATATTGCTGTTGGCATTTCTTATTTCTCCGCCGATGAACCCCACCGAAACCCATCCCTGATAGGCCCAGAATGCGGCAAGCATCGCTGTATAGAATGACGAGACGGTTACAGACCCATTGCCCAGTTCGCTAAAGTTCATAAAGTTTTCAGGCCTGGGATTATTGTTTGTCAGCCCGGCGATAATGATCACCGCCAGCCCTGCACAGACAAAGAAGAATATCGCTTTCCCCGTCCAGGCCCCGCTGCGCAGGCCTGACATGTTAAGCAGAGTGAGCAACATGATCACTATTATTGCTGCCAGCTTGATGCCGAAATCCTGAAAGGGGAAAAAGACGCCGGCAATTGAGAAATCATGAAGCGCAGGGAGCAGATCAGGAATAGGGATAACGCTGTTCAGCGACTGCACCAGAACATACGCCAGCGATGAAATGGTTGCTGTCTGTATGACGGCAAAGAGCGACCATCCGTACAGGAACGAGAAGAACCGCTTGTATATCTTCTTCAGGTAAACGTAATCGCCTCCCGTATCTGCCAGCATCCCGGCCAGCTCGGCGTTGCTCAGGGCTCCGAAGAGGGTAATGATCCCCCCTACAATCCAGACCAGGAGAATCCAGACTGATGATTGGAGCCCGTCAGCCATCGGGGCAATCTTTTTATAAACCCCGGACCCTATGATATTGGCAATGACAAAAATGACCACGTATCCAAGGCCAAGCGACCTGGATAAACTTCTCTGATCAGTCATGAGCTGGCATGGTTTTGCTTGTAAGGATGCTAATTTAACAATTATGTAAAGCGATTTGAGATTTTCGCAAAGCGAATTTCGGATTGCGCAAGAGACTGCCCGGGATTGAAAACCGGTGATTTCGTGTCTTCTTTTTCGCGCAGAGCGACAAGGAATTGTAACACCCATAAGTCTCCGGATAAAACATTCCCGGCAGTTCTCCGTATAACAAACCGGACATAAGTTGCTCAAAAACATGAAAAAAACGATCGCAATACTGTCTGCCGTGCTTCTCTGTAATGCCCTCAATGCACAGTGGAAGGCGCAGACCGCTGAAACATATGAGAAAACATACCGGATGGCACTGGTCACCTCACAGACCGGAGGTGAGACCCTGAGAATAATGCGCGATGTTACATCGGGCGTATCGCAGAAAGGCATCAATCCTTATGATCAGATATCAGGACAGATCCTTCTGAACAAAAATATAGGCACCGAATACACTGTCAACACAATTGTCCTCATTTTTGACGAAAGCACAAAAATGTATATACACCAGCCGGCTGACCTGAAACAGGGATGGGATGCCAATGCCGCAAGGTATATAATTGAATCCGACTGGAAGATCTGGCGCACGGGTGACACCAGGAACAAGGGAGCAGGACGGTCGGCAGGCGACACCGGCACAGGCCTGAAAAAGACTGTGCTTGACCTTATGAAATCAGCCGGAACGGTTAAATGTCAAATAATACTGGTCCATAAGATGCATGATACCCAGTCCATTATCAACACTTCCTTCACACTTCAGAATTCAACAAAATCAATCAATTACCTCTTTAAATAATTTGCAGGAAACCTCCCTCCCGGGAAAAGGTGACAGCCGCCGGTCCGGTTAAAGTTTATTTGACGCCTTCACTCAGGTTCTCCATCCGGGAGATAATCACAGCACCGCAACTGTCGCTGAACACATTGACCGTTGTGCGGAACATGTCCAGGATCCTGTCAACGGCAAGAATAACAACTACCCCCTCCAGTGGCAATCCTACGGCGCCAAGGATGATAGACATCATTACCAGTCCGCTCATGGGGATACTTGCCGCCCCTATTGAAGCGAGCACCGCCGTGACCGCAATGGTCATCTGTGCACCAAAAGTAAGGTCAAAACCATAAACCTGGGCGATAAAAATTGTGGCCACGCATTCATAAAGTGCTGTCCCATCCATATTCATAGTAGCACCGATGGGAAGCACGAATCCGGCAGCCCTCTTAGATGCTCCAGATACTTTTGTCACAGCTTTCATTGTCAGAGGCAGGGTGACAATTGTTGAACATGTTGAAAAAGCTGTAATAAGCGCGGACACCATCCCCCTGAAATGCTTGACAGGACTTACCTTTCCAAGGAAATAAAGAAGCAGCGGGAGTGTCAGGAACATATGAACGGCCAGTCCTGCAAGAACAATAATGAAGTAAAAACCCAGAGGTTTGAAAGCGGCAAATCCCGTTTTTGCCACAATGCTGGTTATGATCCCGAAAACCCCAATCGGAGCAACCCATATTATAAGTGAGGTCATTTTAAGCATCGCCTCAAAAGCCGCCTCGAAAAAACCGGAGATCAGCTTCCGGTGATCTGCTCCTATCCTTGTCACAAAATATCCGAATAATATTGAAAAGAAAATGATAGGCAGAACATCCCCGGAGGCTGCGGCTGCAATGGGATTTTCAGGAATAATATTCAGCAATATCTCTCCCAGCCCGCGTTCAACTGCCGCGATGGTTTCAGGATTGGCTTCAAGGCCAATATCTGCCCCAACTCCCGGCTTAAACAGGTTTACGAGCAACTGTCCTGTAAATATGGCCAGCAGACTGGTGCAAATGTAATATATGAATGTTCGCAGTCCGATTCTCCCCAGGCCATGGGCAGATCCCACCTGTATCACGGAACTGATTATGGAGGTGATAACCAGTGGAATGATAACCATCTTGAGCAGTCTAAGGAAGATATCTGCAAGAGTATCAGTAAATGGGGTTGCAGGCTCTCCGATGACCAGCCCGGCAATTATTCCGAGAAAGAACCCCACAAATATGAAGATCGTCAGGCTGTATTTCCTTCGAAAAACCATTCCGGTTCCTGCGTTCTTTCCCCAAACATACAAAAACCGGCTTACTTATCATAGGAATTATGGCTCAGGGTATCGCAATCCGGTCACAAACAAAGTGTAGGATCTTATTTCTCAATTCGGGTTTGCCTGCCTTAATCTTTCACTTTTCCCTGGCCTGATGCTTTCCCCTGAAATCTGCAATATGTAAATGTATTTGAATTAAATTTGCCCGTTTGATATCCTTTTACCTGATAAGTTATTTCATGAAGAAGATTTTATTCCTTTTGCTTGTTATGGCTCTTATCCCCGGCAGCCATCCTGAACTGTTTGCACAGAAGAAAAGCAGAAAAGCTGAAGTCGCTGCAGAGAATCCATCGAACTCTCACACCGTTCTCCGACACAATGAAACAGGCCGGACTCAGGCTGATACCTGTACCAGGTCAATTACCACAGTACCTGTTATCGCCAACGGCGAAGCACAGAAGATACCTGCCTTTGAAAATCCCGATAACTGGATCCGCGAGGATCTCTGGGTGGAGACTGAGTTTGACACCGATGGCGACGGCAGGCATGACAGGATGCATGTCGGTGTCACCCGCCCGAAGCAGACTGACACCGAAGGGTTAAAGCTTCCCGTGGTGTATGAGTCGAGCCCCTACTTCGCGGGAACCGCAGGAAATAACAGCGAATATTTCTGGGATGTGAGGCATGAACTCAACGCCGTTCCTGAAAAGCACATATACCCACCCCAGATTGAACGCAGGGGCGAGCGCCCCGTGATTTCTAACTCTCAGGTGAAGGCATGGGTACCATACGGCTTTGCCGTGGTTCACTCATCAGCACCGGGGACAGGACTCTCACAGGGATGCCCCACGATTGGCACCCGCGTTGAAGCTCTGGCGCCCAAAGCAGTTATAGACTGGCTGAACGGACGGGCAAAAGGCTACACCACTCCTGATGGCAATAAAGAAGTAAAGGCATACTGGGCCACCGGCAAGGTGGGAATGATTGGCACCTCTTACAATGGAACAATTCCCTTTGCCGCTGCCACAACCGGGGTAGAGGGGCTTGAGGCAATTATCCCGGTTGCGCCAAACACATCATATTATCACTATTACCGCTCCAACGGACTGGTGAGGAGTCCGGGCGGATACCTGGGTGAGGATGCTGATGTTCTTTACGATTTTGTCTTCTCCAATCCTGACAACTGCGATTACTGTGACAGCGTGATAAGAGACGGCGAGATGGCTGCCGGGCTTGACCGGGTCACCGGTGACTATAACGAGTTCTGGTACAAGCGTGACCTGATGAACTACATGAATAACTTCAGGGCTGCGGTGCTGATGGCACATGCCTTCAACGACTGGAACGTTGTGCCCGGTCACAGCTACCGTTTTATTAAGAAGCTTAAGGAGATCGGGGTTCCGCTGCAGATATACTATCACCAGGGCAGCCACGGCGGCGAGCCGCCGTTCAGTATGATGAACAGGTGGTTCACACGTTACCTGTTTGGGGTGGAGAACGGGGTGGAGAATGATCCCAAAGCATGGATTGTCCGTGAGAGGGACGACAGGCTGAAACCAACACCCTATGCCAACTATCCCCATCCTGAAGCCGTGCCCCTCACTTTCTACCTCACCCCCGGTGCCCCGGGTGCTGGCGGCCTTGTGACAGAGAAGCCGGTGAAGCAGGGCACCGAGACGCTGGTTGACAACTTTTCATTCACCGGGTCCATGCTGGCGCAGGCAGAATACACAAATCACAGGCTTCTTTACCTGACTCCGGTACTCACCGAGCCCGCACATCTTTCAGGAGTGGTTACTGTCAGGGTCAGGGCTGCCTCAAGCAAGCCTGCAGTGAACCTGTCGGTATGGATGGTATCCCTGCCCTGGAATGAATCACGCATGGCGAAGATTACTGACAACATCATCACCCGCGGCTGGGCCGACCTGCAGAACCATCGTTCGATGACTGAAAGCGAGCCTCTGGTTCCCGGCAAATTTTATGAGATGAGCTTTGAGCTTGAGCCGGATGATCAGATAATACCTGCCGGAAAGCAGATAGGCCTGATGATCTTCTCAAGCGACAAAGAGTTCACGCTTCATCCGATGCCCGGGACGGAGCTGACGATTGATCTGGGAGGTACGCAGGTCACAGTACCGATTGTGGGAGGATGCATCAAGTAATCTGAGAAGCAGATGATCGGATTACTGGCGTGATCCGCGTATGATAGGTCCCCTCAACAAAATCCCGGAGCGCCTGCAGTGTTCTATCGTATTTTTTGTTCGCATTCCTCTGCCTCGCAAGCGGGCGACGGGCTGTAACCAAAAAATCCCCTTCCTTCGCTACGCTCAGGAAGAGGATTTTTTTGAGGTCGGTGGCGGAAAGTAATTAATTACTTCTTTTATTTAATATTGTTGCACATTTTACTTAATTATCTCATATATAAAGTAATAACATACTTTATATATACAAATAATAAGTAATTTACTTGTCCCTATATGTAACATTTTACTCTTTTTATCGTATAAGTAAGTAAATGGTTACTTAATACAATAAAAATATGGGACAAATTTTTATCAAACCTTTTGAGGTTAAACTACAAAAAGAAAACGAACAATTCAGGCTTCATGTAACACATCCGAAGTTCAAAGGAAGAATCAGAAAACGACTGGGTGACCGGGACGTTCAGGACTTAGAATCCATTGCTTTTAATTTAAAGTATGACCTTGGAAAACAGTTTAATGGTTCGGAAGTAAATAAAACTGAGGTCGAAGCATTCATCGACAATTTCGTGGCGATGAATGTTAAGTGCACAGCATCAATCTTTGATTACAAGGAAGAGTTCCTGAAAAAGTTGAGTGATAAGTTAAACAAGAAAACCAAATTACACTTATCGAAAAGTACTTTGTCCGGCTACAGGACATCATTGAAATATTTCGAAGAATATATGATAAAAAAGAGGATTCCTGCACATCCTTCACAGATAACTGAATCAGTGCTGAATGGTTTTTATACCTATATTCCGGGTAGTCATAACTACAAGGTAAAACTTCATACAAAGCTGAAAGGATTCATTAAATATCTTGATGAAGCAAGGAGACTACCAGTAGACCCAAGTTATAAGCTATCCAGCTTTACTGAAGAATACGACAATCAATGCCCGGAAGATGATGACATTGCTCTGCCAGTAGATGCTGTATTAAAATTGTTTGAACTCCGGAAAAAGCTTCAAACTGGTGAAGTCCAGATTCAAAAATTTGCAAAATCTGATAAAATTTCGGTTGGATTACAAGACCATCTTTTCAATATGAAAAAAGAAAATCTTATAAAATGTCTGGACTGTTTTCTTTTTATGGTAAGTACCGGACAGTATTTTGCTGATATAAGAAAGTCGATACTTTACTTTTCTTATACTGATAATCTTGCGTATATCAAATATAGAAGGGCAAAAAACGGAAGTCTCTGTAAATCTATACCAATAAACAATGGCGAGATTTTCATGGGTGAAGAAATTGTGAAACAATACAAGATTAAAAACGGCTCGAATTTCCCCTTAAAACTGTCTCTGACGCATTTTGACAAACATCTGGAAAGAATCAGTTCACTTGCAGGGATAGGCTTTAAAATCACCAATAAAATGGCAAGAAAAACCTTTGCTTCTTATCTGTACTTCAATAAAAAACTTCCGATTCAATATCTTCAAATTCTCTTAGGGCATAAAGATGTGAAAGACACAGCGCATTATCTGAGAGTTTCTGATGATGATATCGCAAATGAAGTAATGAGATGGATATCCAATAATACCAGCCATTAATTACTGACCTTAACAGTCCATCTTGGTTCTATAGTAAGGCATTTGTATGCAATTTTTTGAAAATTTTTTCCAAAAATTTTAAGCCAAGCCAAATGTTTGAGTATCGATTCCTGCCCGGATTTTCAATTGAACAGTATTTATTAAGTGAGAAATAATCGTCATGCTCCACCCCCAGCCAATAAGATAGGGGTATGAGTGGGGGGGTATCATGGGGGGTTACGGTGGTGGTTGCTCTTTTGCACTAAATATTGAAATTCTTATGGAAAGAAAATATCCAAACAGTATTGATGAGATGGTAAGCGAAATGGAAAAATACCCAGACGCATATCAACATCTAAAAGTATTCCTAATACATGAAAATTCAACTGGTATCCCTGACTTCGGTGAAGAATATTTGGGTGTATCTCCAAGTGGGTTTGGATTGTATCGCATAAACTCTACTGATTACCAGAATGGAAGAATCATACTTTCTTTAACTGAAGTCTCAACAAATAAGGCAGTCCAATATTCACTTGACGTTAATAATCAACACCCAAGCTGCATATTCATTCGCTGGAAGGATGTGAAGAACATGGTGTTTGATGAATGCATGAAAAGCAAAATAAATGATAATGAGTTACTTGAATTAATTGAAGATTAGAATGGGAACTGATGCAAAAAATACTGTTGGTTTGAAGCTAATTCAATTAGCATTTGATACTTATATGATTCAACACCAATGTTTACTTGCCCCCATGAAAACTGTAAAAATTGGGGAAGAGATACTTATTATTTATCCAGATACAATTGACCCGTTAATTTACCCTGCAAAGCTATTGGAACTGTGGCAAGAGGGTGACGTACTTTATTTGAAATTATGGAACTACAAAAAGGATAAATGGGAGCTTCATGCACAAGATTTGACAACTGAAGATTGTCTATTTTCATTTATATCATTGCCCTTTATTACCAAATCGGCTGAAGTAATGACTTGTAGATGCAACCCTGAAGCACCCATGGTAACTAAACCTAACATTAGTGAGCAAGACCAATCCATAACAGTCAGTGACCCCAAAAAGAACAATTCGGAACTTCCACAACCGTTTTATAACAGTTCCGGAAAAATGGTACTGGAATATATTTCTCCATCAGAATTCATGCTTGACCTGCCTTTCATTTTGACGCAGAATAAAAGGTTGAGACTGAATATGCCCTATTTGAAAACAGAAAAAAATCTGTCCGGGAACAAAATCTCTGCAATCCGTTTATTGAATTTCGATACCTACGATACAATTATTGTCTTATATGTGCAGGACTTGCAGAGTAAAAAGACATTTAGCTTAGAATACAATATGGACAGTACTTCAGGGTATTGGATTTGGGGACTCTCAGATTTTGTAAGTGGATAAAGAATTCCAATATAATTCTGTCAATAATATTTTTAAAGTAAGATTTTAGATAACAGATATTCGATGAAAAATCCGGTATGTAATAAAAAATAATTATATTTGAACATTAAACCATATTGGTCAATTATTATATGGACATGAAAACAAGAGACCTTATAAATTCTATTCATAAGAGCGAATTTTGCTTTACTGACAAGGTTGTTATAATAACTGGTGCTTCATCTGGTATAGGAAAAGCATGCGCTTTTAAATTTGCAGAAATGGGGGCAATAGTTGTTCTTGCTGCACGCAGAGAAAACGAGCTTAAAAATATCGAGAATGAAATTAGACAAAAAGGGGGGGCGTGTTTATCAGTAAAAACGGATGTACGGAATGAAAAAGACTGTAGGTGTCTGATAGAAAAAACAATAGGGAATTTTGATAAAATTGATATACTAATTAATAATGCTGGTATATCTATGAGGGCAAATTTTGAAAACCTCGATTTGAAGGTAATAAAAGAAATAATGGACACAAATTTTTTCGGGATGGTATACTGCACAAAGTTTGCATTACCCTACTTATTGAATCAAAAAGGAACTATTATTGGAATATCATCTATAACAGGACTTACTCCTTTACCCGGCAGAACTGGGTATGCAGCGTCTAAACATGCAATGGATGGCTTTCTTAATACTTTACGACTCGAAAATATAAATAAGGGACTACACGTTCTAATTGTCCATCCTAACTTTACAACTTCAGGTATTAGGAAAATGGCACTCAACAAAAATGGGAAACCACAAATTGAATCCCCCAGAGATGAGGCAAGAATGATGTCCTCTGAAAAAGTAGCGCAAATTATTGCACGTGCTACGTTAAACCGGGATAAAGATATAGTTATTACTTATGAAGGGAAGTTGTTTGTCTGGTTACATAAAAATTTCCCTGCTATTTCAGACCGCATTATTCTACATGAGATGTCAAAAGAACCCAAT
>Ga0116144_10005147_pt1 | contig 12038 bp, 10 predicted proteins | sample AD_UKC035_MetaG_FD_89746 | JGI IMG/M metagenome (GOLD analysis project Ga0116144, IMG submission 89746) | Active sludge microbial communities of municipal wastewater-treating anaerobic digesters from USA - AD_UKC035_MetaG | ecosystem: Engineered > Bioreactor > Anaerobic > Digestate | place: USA... | reverse complement strand
CATTTATGCCGGGGCGCAAAAGAATATGGGTGCTGCCGGGGTAAACCTGGTGGTGGTGAATAAAAATATCCTGGGAAAAGTAAACAGAACTATTCCTACGATACTCGATTACCGCAACCACATAGCAGAAGGAAGTATGCTCAACACCCCTCCTGTATTTTCTGTTTATGTAGCCATGCTTACTTTACAATGGCTGAAAGAACAGGGCGGTGTTGCTGCTATTGAAAAACTGAACAATGAAAAAGCCGCATTGTTTTACGACACACTCGATGCCCTGCCTTTATTCAAAGGCCCGGTAGCCAGGGAAGACCGCAGTAAAATGAATGCCGTATTTGTAATGGAAGATACCGCCCTGGAAAAAGAATTTCTTGACCTGTGCAAAAAAGAAGGGATGGTGGGAGTAAAAGGACATCGCAGTGTAGGAGGATTTCGTATCTCTATGTACAATGCTCTCACCATAGAAAGTGTGAAAGTACTGACTGACCTTATGAAAGAATTCGCAATAAAAAAAGGATAACCGAGATGGCGACGATCAAACCGTTTAATGCATTAAGACCCCAGCAACAATTATCACAGCAGGTAGCCTCCAAACCCTATGATGTGCTGAACAGCGAGGAAGCAAGGAATGAAGCCACAGGCAATCCTTTCTCTTTCCTGCATGTCACCAAATCAGAGATCGATTTGCCTGCAGGCATCGACATTCATAGCCAGGATGTATATGATAAGGCCAAAGAAAACCTTGAACAATTCATTACGAATGGTATTCTTTTTAAAGAAGACAAACCCTGTTATTACATATACCAGCTGGTAATGAAGGGACGCAACCAGACAGGCCTGGTCTGTGCTTCATCAGTTGACGATTACTTAAAGGACATTATCAAAAAACATGAGTTTACCCGGCCGGAAAAAGAGAAGGACAGGATCGACCATATGAGTACTATCCGGGCACAAACAGGCAATGTATTTCTTGCTTACCGTGATGTGGAAGCCATTAACACTATCATTCATGACTGGAAATATGCACATCAGCCTGTATACAATTTTACCGCCCCCGATGGTATACAGCATGCTATCTGGGTGGTAAGCGACCAATCGGTTATTGATGAGATCACAGCACAGTTTAAGACCGGTGTGCCTTGTACATATATTGCAGACGGTCATCACCGTGCCGCTTCTGCAGCAAAAGTGAGTAAATCATTACCGGATAGTATTGAAGCAAAATATTTTCTAACCACCATTTTCCCGGCCAGTCAGTTGGTCATTCTTGATTATAACCGGGTAGTAAAGGACCTGAACGGGTTGTCAGCAGCTAAATTCCTGGGATTATTACAAGATGATTTCTATATAACACACAGCCCTGAACCGGTAAAGCCGGCTCAATTGCATGAATTTGGTTTATACTTGGATAGTAAATGGTATATCCTTACCGCAAGAAAAGGAACCTGGAACGATGATCCCATCGGGGTGCTGGACGTATCAATTCTCTCTAATAATATCCTTGATAAAATACTTGATATAAAAGACCAGCGAACTGACAAAAGAATAGATTTTGTAGGCGGTATCAGGGGATTAAAAGAACTGGAAAAAAGAGTGGATAACGGCGAAATGAAAGCAGCATTTAGTTTATATCCTGTTACTATTGATCAATTGTTTGATATTGCCGACAGCGGTAATGTGATGCCACCCAAAAGCACCTGGTTTGAGCCAAAGCTAAGAGATGGGTTACTTACACATCTTATTTAGAGACGGCCCTGAAATATTTGTTATTTTGCAACAGAGACGTCCCTGATAGCGTCTCTTCTTTTTTAACTTACACTATGATACAGAAATTTTTTCTCTTTATTGCCTTATCTGCTTCATTGCTTACAGCAGCACAACCTGATGATATAAAGAAATTACATGAGACGGCTAAGAGTTTTATGCGAACCGGCGATTTTGACAATGCAATCATTGTACTGACCCGTGCCCTGCAACAGGATAAAAAGAATATTGAACTGGAGAAAGACCTGGTGATGAGCTATTACTTCAAAAGGGATTATGCCAAAGCACTGGAAGGGGCAGAATCATTGATTGATAGGGAAGATGCAGATGTAATCAGCTACCAGATAGCCGGCAATGTATATAAGGCGCTGGAAGATGTGAAAGAGTGTGACAAGATGTATAAAAAGGCCCTGAAGAAATTTCCCAAAAGCGGCCCTTTGTACAGCGAATATGGTGAATTGCTCTGGGCTACCAAAGATTTTTCTGCTATCAAACAATGGGAAGAAGGTATCAGATCAGATCCTGGTTACGGAGGTAATTATTATAATGCGGCTTTATTTTATTTCTACGCAAAAGATAAAGTCTGGAGCCTTATCTATGGAGAAATATTCGTGAATATGGAAAGCTTTAGTGAAAGAGGTGCTGCCATGAAGCAAATGCTGCTGCAGGGTTACAAAGAAAAATTATTTGCTGACCCTGATATCATGAAAGGAGAAGAAAAAAACAAGAGTGAGTTTGCCAAAGCATTTTTACAAAGTATCGGCAAGCAATCCTCTTTTACTAATAAAGGGATTACCACCGAAACGCTGACGATGATCAGGACCAGGTTTATACTGGACTGGTATGAGAACAATGCTGCAAAATATCCTTTCCGTTTATTTGACTACCACCGGCAATTGCTGCAGGAAGGGATGTTTAATGCATACAACCAGTGGTTATTCGGCGCATCAGAGAATGTAGCTGCTTATGACAACTGGACGAGTACACATGCTGAAGAATACAACGGCTTCACCGCTTTTCAAAAAAGCAGGATCTTTAAAATGCCAGCCGGCCAATATTACCAGGTCAATTAAAAATATGTTTTGCTTCCGGCCTTGTCTCCTCAAATGAGACAGGGCTTTTTTTTATATATAATTTCGAGTAAATTGTACATTCATCCCGGTTAAGACACTGATTATATAACACCTATAACGATTGCACCATGACAGAGCCTAAAAGATTGTTTGACTGCCTTGAATACCACCTGGAGCGAAAACCCTTAGAAGATATGTTGGCCGGAAAAGAAGGTGGCCAATGGAAAAAATACAGTACCACGGTTGTAAAAGAAACGGTCGATAAATTAAGCGCTGGCTTGCTAAGTCTGGGTATCAGTTGCAATGATATGACGGCGGAGGGAAGAGATAAAATAGCGATACTTTGTAAAAATCGTCCCGAATGGGTAATGCTTGACCTGGCGGTACAGCAGATCGGTGCTATCCTCACTCCTATTTATCCTACCATCAATGTAAACGAACTTGAATTTGTATTAAACGATGCACAGGTAAAACTGGTATTTGTAAATGACGAAGAGCTTTTTCTTAAAGTATTAAGCCTGAATGGAAAAGTACATAGCCTGAAAGAGATATATACTTTTGAGCATGTGGCTAATGCCAAACACTGGAAAGAGGTAACAGCATTGGCGACTCCCGATCTGATTGCTCAGATTAAACCTGTAGCGGACAAAATAACCTACGAAGACCTGGCAACGATCATTTACACATCCGGAACAACAGGTACTCCAAAAGGAGTGATGTTATCACATCGCAATATCCTTTCCAATGTAATGTCCTCCATGCCTTGCTTCCCTCCCGGTGAAGAGATGCGGTCGCTGAGTTTTTTGCCATTGAACCATATTTTCGAACGCATGGTTACCTATCTCTATCTTTTCAGAGGCACTTCAATCTACTATGCAGAAAGCCTGGAAACAATCGGCGAAAATCTGAAAGAGGTAAAACCTCATATGTTCACTACTGTTCCAAGATTATTGGAGAAGGTGTATGATAAGATCATGCAAAAAGGCAATGAATTGACCGGTACGAAGAAGAAATTATTCTTCTGGGCGCATAGTCTTGCTGAAAAATTTGAGATCAATAAAGACCTGGGAGCCTGGTACAATTTCAAACTGGCATTGGCCAATAAACTAATTTTCAGCAAATGGAGAGAAGGACTGGGTAATGAGATAAAATGTATTGTTACAGGTGGGGCCGCCTGCCAGGTAAGATTGATCCGGATCTTTACCGCCGCTAAAATAACTATCATGGAAGGCTATGGCCTTACGGAAACCTCCCCGGTAGTGGCGGTAAACAGGTATGAGGAAAGTGGAAGGGCATTCGGCACCGTGGGACCGTTGATAAATGAAGTAGAAGTAAAAATTGCGGAAGATGGTGAAATTCTTTGCAAGGGTCCCAACATCATGATGGGATATTATAAACGGCCAGACCTTACCGCAGAAGTTATTCATGATGGCTGGTTCAGTACCGGTGATATTGGTACATTAACCGAGAATAATTTTTTAAAGATCACTGACCGAAAGAAAGAATTATTTAAAACAAGCGGTGGTAAATATGTAGCCCCGCTGCCTATTGAAAACAAATTAAAGGAGTCGCCTTTTATTGAACAGGTAATGTTGGTTGGTGCCGACAAAAAATTTGTTAGTGCCTTGATCGTTCCCTCCTTCCCAAATTTGTTTGACTGGTGCCGCAAGAATGGAGTTGCTGTCTCGGATCATGAAGAAGTGTTGCGTAATCCGAAAGTAATTGAGCTCTTTAAAGAGTTAGTGGAAAGCTTTAATAAATTCTTTAACCATGTTGAACAGGTAAAGAAATTTGAATTGCTGCCCAATGAATGGAGTGTGGACACCGGAGAGATGACTCCTAAGTTGTCCCTGAAAAGAAAAGTAGTAATGGAGAAATACCGGGATGCGATTGAAAGGATATATGCCTGATCTATTTTCCTTTTGATGCTGAATCCTTTCTACCCCGCTGCATCATCTTTTGAAGAAACTCATCAAACTTCGGCTGCTGTTCAGGTGTAAGCAGGTTTCTCACTTTTTTAAAGTGAGCAAAAGTGTATTTATCAATCTCTGCCTGCCTGTCATAAATACGCTGGCTGTATAATGCCAAAGTACTGTCGTTCACATCAGCTGCTTTTGTTAATGCATAAAAAGCTGCTTTAGCAGTACGCAGAGAATCATAGATTGGTTTCATCGCTTTGAAATGATCATCCTTTAACTGCTTATGCTCATTTTTTTGCTGCTCGGTCATGTTCAACTCTTTTGCCATCACCTCCGAAGGGTCACCTTTTGCACCAGTACGTTTCTCATTTCCTTTCCCCTTATTATTCATAAGGAAAAAAACAAGTGCTATGTTAGTAACAAGCAACAAAACAACAGCAACCGTCAAAATCTTATTATTGGAGTTTTTCATCTATTTATCCTGGTTTATATCGTATAGGGTACTATTATCATTCAGCCTGTACTCCGCAGCAATAGACTGGAATACTTCAGTATCAACAGAGGCTTTGTCTTCAAAAGAGGAATTATTATTGCTACTGAAGATAACCACCGCATTAATCAGCAGGACAACGAGTAATGCAGCCACGGCATAAACAGGACGAAGTACCCATGATTGTGCTGTTGATACTTCCCTTCCATTTTCCATCTTTGCTTTAAGACGGGTATAGAAAAAATCCGGAGCACCGGCCCGCTGACAGCCATCGAGACTATTGAGTATTTCTTCCATTTTCTTGTTTTTTCCAATATCCATAATACGACTTTTTTGACGTTAACATGTTCCAAAACCTTCGAATTAATACTGGTTAGCCTTTTTCTTTTTCCAATATTTTTCTCAGGTTTTGCTTAGCCCGGTGCATAAGCGACTCTATTGCAGCCACAGAAGTTTTCATTACTTCACTAACTTCCTGATAACTAAGATCTTCCAGTTTATGCAGGGTAAAAGCGATTTTCTGGTTTTCCGGTAGCTGAGCAATGGCTTTAAACAGTTTTGCGGCATTTTCCTTTCTGTCCAATGCCACACCCGGATGATTAAAATCAGGTATTTCATGCACCGGTTCGTTTCCTTCACCAAAAAGGCGCTGAATGATACCAAACCTTTTTTTGCTTTTCCTGCTCCGGAGCAGGTCAAGGGCACGGGTAGTAGTGATGCGGTATACCCATGTCGAAAGTTTCGACTCTTCTTTAAAGTCCTTTATTGACCGGAATACCTGTATAAAAACCTCCTGGGCTACATCTTCCGCATCCTCAGCATTTTGAACAATACCAATAGCCGTGTTGAATACCCTGTCTTTATATGTATCTACAAGATACCTAAATGCAGTGTCATCAGCATTCCGAAGCCCCTGTATGAGTTCTTGTTCATTCAACGATCAAATAAATTTTTACTATTAGCCGGAAATCAGGAAACATACCATTGCACTATTGCCTGCCAGTTTAGTTCAGACTCAATGATATTCAACAAAAATATTGCATATAAAACAACTTCAGGAATCTATATATCAATTTGATAAACAAGCATGGATAATTTTCTCAGCCTCCTTGAACAGCTATACCCTATCCGCCAAAGAAGCCGGAGAGTACGGAAATTTACTGTTAGATTAATTTTTTTTCATATTTAGTATATTCTGTATATTTTTAATATTAAACCTTATACATGGGTGCTCGCAAATACTCAGATCTTTTGATCCTTCCTTAAATTACTTGCAGATTAACGGCAAGCCTTGTTTTATCGATGATTCAGATTCAATCATTGATATTGAATCATTGAAAAAAACAAATGGCATCAGTTACCTGAGCCGGAAATCAAATCTGATAAGAAGAATATTTACTGCTATCAGCAGCTACCCATACAAGAAAACAAACAAGAATCTTGATCAACTGGCAAAAGAATTTCCTGAATCAGCTCTGATACTGGCGATTGGAGATGGTACTATAGGGGATGGTATGAAGAAATTTGTCAGGGATGTAAAAGGTAAGCTAATATCAACGGATGTGTACGACAGTCCGCATGTAGATATCATAGCGGATGGGCATAAGCTCCCTTTTAAAAATCATTGCTTTGATCTTGTAATAATACAGGCAGTACTGGAACATGTTCTGGAACCACATGTGGTTGTGGGTGAAATACACCGGGTGCTGAAAAAAGATGGTTTTGTATATGCCGAAACCCCTTTCATTCAAACGGTACACGAAGGGGCATACGACTTTACCCGGTTCACTCATTCAGGTCACCGGTATTTATTTAAGAACTTTACAGAATTGAATTCGGGATCTGTGTTGGGTATTGGTTTTAGTATGGTCTGGGTTATTCAGAATTATTTTGAATCCTTATTCAGAAGCAGCAAGTTGTCCAAGTTATTTACCATTCCTTTTTACCTCCTCTATTACCTGGATGCTATTATACCTGAGAAATACCATATTGATTTTGGTTCAGGTTTCTACTTTGTAGGAAAAAAGAGTGAAGCGCCTATTGTTAAAAAATCAATCATTCATTATTACAGAGGCAGGATGTGATAGTTTGTTATCATCCATTCTCATTAACATATTCTCGGCAGTTGTTCTCCTGGCAGCATATTTACCACCCGCCTGCCTCCTATGTTGCTTTGTAATACTACCTGCCCTTTGTGCCCTGTTGTAATATTTCCAATGATAGCTGCATTTATCCCGTTTCCGTCCTGATGCAAAATCTCTACTACAGCATCCGCTACAGACGCATTCACAATACATATAAAGACTCCTTCATTTGCCACATACAAAGGATCAAGACCCAGCATCTCACAGGCGCCATTTACCTGTTCTGTTACAGGAATTTCTTTTTGCCTTATTTCAACACCAAAACCTCCATCCTTAGCCACTTCGTTCAATACACTGGCCACCCCACCCCGGGTAGCATCCCGTAAAAAGTGAATAAGAGTCCCAAATCTATCCAGCAATTTTTTTATAGTGAAATTCAGGTTGCATGTATCACTCAGAATATCTGTTTCAAATTCCAATCCTTGTCTTTTACTCATGATTGCAATTCCATGTGCCGCAATATTCCCGCTGATAATGATCAGGTCATCTTCCTCAATACTGCTAAAACCAATTGCCGCTTTTTCATGCATTATCCCAATACCTGATGTGTTAATAAAGATCTTATCTCCTTTCCCTTTCTCCACCACTTTAGTATCACCTGTCACCACCTGAACACCAGCCTTATCTGCACTTTTTTTAATACTGTTCAGTATCTGCCAAAATTCTTCTATTGGCAATCCTTCTTCTAAAATAAAAGCAAGCGACAGATATTTTGCCATCGCTCCGCACATCGCCAGATCATTTACGGTGCCATTCACTGCCAGTTCGCCGATATTCCCGCCAGGAAAGAAAACCGGGTTTACTACATAACTATCCGTGCTAAAAGCCAACTTTCCATTTAATTCAAAAACAGCTCCGTCATGCTTTGTATTAAGTAAATCATTTTTTAGCACATCAAATACACCACTGTTAAGCAACTTATGAGTCAATACACCCCCGCTGCCGTGTCCCAGGTTTATTACATCAAAGTCAAATCCTGGCATCGGGCAGGATAGTTGTATTATATTTTTTTCATTCATACGTCACATTTAAACTAATTCCTCCATTTTACTGAAATGATAGTAAGCTGCACAGGCTCCTTCGCTGCTTACCATAGGCGCACCAAGCGGATTCAATGGTGTACATTTCTTTCCAAATTGAGGACATTGACCAGGCTTTTTAATACCTCTTAGAATTTCACCTGCAATGCATTCTTTACTTTCACCAGCTTTAGTAAGGTCTATTGCAAATTTTCTATTTGCATCGTATGCTGCATAGTTATTGTTTACTTCATACCCGCTCAGCGGGATATTGCCGATACCTCTCCATTCCCGGTCAGCAATTTCAAAAATATCTTCAATTACCTGTCTCGCCTCCGGGTTGCCTTCTGGCCTTACAACACGGCTGTACTGATTTTCTAATTTGTATTCACCTCTCTCTAATTGCTTAACTACCATCAGAATCCCTTGTAAAAGATCGACCGGCTCAAAACCAGTAACCACTATCGGTAGTTTGTATTTCTCAACTATGGGATAGTACTCGTCCATTCCCATAATTGTACATACATGTCCTGCTGCAAGAAAGCCCTGCACCACATTGGTCTTATCATTTACAATAGCTTCAATAGCCGGCGGCACCAGCACATGTGAAGTAAGAATGGAATAATTCATCACTGCTTCCCTGCAGGCATGAAGTACACTGAGAGCATTAGCGGGTGCTGTGGTTTCAAAACCTACTGCAAAAAAGACCACTTCTTTATCGGGATTTTCTTTTGCCAGCTTTACCGCCTCCAGCGGAGAGTATAAGATTCGGACATCAGCGCCGGCAGCTTTTGCTTCCAGGAGACTTTTTTTACTACCCGGCACTCTTACCATATCACCATAGCTGCACAAGATGACATTTTTTTCCTCTGCCAGGTAAACAGCCTTATCGATCAGGTGCAAGGGAGTTACACAAACGGGACAGCCCGGCCCATGCACCATGTTAATTTTGTCTGGTAATAAAGAAAGAATACCATTCTTTACCAAACTGTGTGTTTGCCCGCCGCACACTTCCATGATCGTCCATGGCCTGGTTACTACATGCTTCAATTCAGCAAGGTATTTGTCTGCTACAGCAGCATCCCGGTATTCGTGCAGGTACTTCATATAAATATTTTAGTCCGGCCTGTCTTCTTTTGAGTGATTTGTCAATTCATCAAACTCTCCCATTTCTTTCAGGTATTCAAATGTTTTGGCAGCTTCCGTTTCATCAATCTTACTGATAGCCACTCCTACATGAACCAGCACATAATCACCAACAGCCGCCCCTGGTAACATTTCCAGCGATGCTTCTTTCAAAACACCTCCAAATGATACCTTAGCTATACGAACCGTCCCATTGCGGATTGTATCAATGCTTTGAATTTTTCCTGGTATTGCTAAACACATAGTTTTATTTTTTTACTTTAATAATGCTCTTCGGCTTCTGCCACCAACCTTTCCTGGCATGTCAAAGGGTAAGTTTGCATTACAGAATTGCTGTTCAGTTTTTTACTATTATCAATATTACTATCATAGTAAACCATCTGACCGAATGAAATATTCTCATCGTTCGGCGAAAGTTCTTTGTGGAAGAATAATTCATATTCACCGCCTGAATGATGCTGTATCATATCCACCAGCAAAGCGTTTTGAAAAACACCTCCGCTAAAGGCTATTTTTCTGCACCTAATATTTTCCGCAACGATTCCCGGCACCTTTGCCAGGGAATAATGGAATTTTGCCGCAATAAAATCAACCGGCCCACCATTCCTGCTATCCTGCAAAATATCACTCAATAAAGCAGCAACAGACAAGCAGGAGTCTTGTGCTTCATCAGTAAGATAACTTTCATTCAGATCATATCCATGATCATTACAATATCGCTGCGCTGCTGCTTCCAGTAACATAGCTGCCTCTCCTTCGTACGATTGCCTGTCGCATATTCCAAGTATAGAAGCAACTGCATCAAATATTCTTCCAACTGAAGAACATTCTAAAAGGTTATCCTGTTTCAGCAAGGACCGGTAAAAGCCCCATTCAGCATCAGTAAACTTATTTCGGAGTAAATCATCAGCTCCATTTATCCTATAGCTGGCTGATAATGCTGACAAACGAGGTTCTTTAGCCATCTTGTCCCCAAGAAGAGAAGGAAAATAATCAAAATGGCTATGGCGATACATCTTTTTATGATGATAATGGAAAAATTCTCCTCCCCATACCTGTCCATCATCTCCTAAACCTGTTCCATCCCATATCACCCCCAATACATCTTCATGATCACCCAGTAGTTTATTTTCCGCAAGAACAGCGGCAAAATGTGCTTTGTGATGTTGCACTTCGTATAATTCAGTATTATACTTCCTTGCCAGTGTTTCTGCCAACTCATGTGAAAAATAGTGCGGATGTTTATCTGTGAGAAATATTCCTGGCTTAGCATTAAGTACATTAGACAAATGTGACAGTACCTTTTGATACGACTGTTGTGTATCATAGCTATCAGTGTTACCCAAATACTGACTTATATAAACATGTTTTGAATGCGAAAGCGTAAAACTACTTTTCATTAATGCCCCTGTGGCGACCATGTTTTCATCACTATCCGGCACATAACCAAAATAAGATGGGGCCATTCCTCTTGATCTGCGCAATATGATTGGCTCTCTTGATATAGTCGTCAACCGGACTACACTATCATCCTGCGGCATTACAATGATACGGTCATGCGTCACTACACAATCCGCAATACCGAGTAACTGTTCTATTACAATGGAGTCGTTAAAAATAACAGGACTGTTACTTGTATTACCGCTGGTGGCAACTACAGGCATAGCGAAATCATCCAGTATCATGTCAAATAAAGGAGTATAGGGGATCATTACACCCAGTGAATCCAGGCCGGGTGCTATTTCATTTAATGCCAGTGATGTATCCCTTTTGGACTGTACCAGTACAACGGGTGAAACAGGAGATGACAGTAACTGTTCAACAACCTCATCAACATGAGCATAAAGTTTCAGCTGGCTTATTCCTGTAAACATTACTGCAAAAGGTTTGGCCGGTCTTTTTTTCCTCTGTCGCAATAATTGAACAGCATTACTGTTCGAAGCATCACATAAAAGCAGGTAACCTCCGATACCTTTTACTGCAATTATTTTCCCCTGCTTTAACGATCCTGTAACCAGTTTTATGACTTCAACCGGCTGTTGAGTAACGATATGCGACTGGCTATCTATAAAACTCACAGAAACACTACATTCCGGGCAGGCATTGATTTGAGAATAATATCTCCTGTCTAAATAATCATGAAATTCGTTATAACACTCTCCGCACATTTCAACATCTTCTAATGAAGTATTTTCCCGGTCATAAGGAAGTTTGTTGATGATGGAATACCGGGGTCCGCATTTTGTACAGCTTATTAACGGAAATTGGTACCTCCTGTTTGTACTATCATGCAATTCTTTACGGCAATCTTCACATAAAGCAAAATCCGGAGTCAGTGGCATATTGACGGCTGTATTGCTTTCGCTTTCCCTGATACTAAAATCTTTATAGGTCTTCTTATTTACCTTTTGTAATGAGGTAGTCTCTATTCTTGATAAGTCCGGCGCCCGGGCAACTATCTGCTTTAATATTTCACCTGCCCTCTT
>Ga0116144_10005146_pt1 | contig 12039 bp, 19 predicted proteins | sample AD_UKC035_MetaG_FD_89746 | JGI IMG/M metagenome (GOLD analysis project Ga0116144, IMG submission 89746) | Active sludge microbial communities of municipal wastewater-treating anaerobic digesters from USA - AD_UKC035_MetaG | ecosystem: Engineered > Bioreactor > Anaerobic > Digestate | place: USA... | reverse complement strand
TTGTCAAGGGTTCTCCCCTCCGATGTGGTGCAGGAGAATACTCTTCACGCTGGTGATGATGTGGGGGTCAATTTCAGGCTTCATCGGATATACCCAGCACTTCTAACAGGTGATTGGTGTATTTAGCCCACGCCGCATCCCTCGCCGCAGCCCTCGCCGCATCCCTCGCCGCATCCCACGCCGCATCCCTCGCCGCATCCCTCGCCGCAGCCAGTTCTTCAATGGTTGCTTTTCCGTTAGCGTATCGCTCCGACGTTTCAATCGCAACGCGGGGGCTGTTGTCATTCGGATACTCTTTCTCGAATATTGGCAGTACGTCACGGGCGCAGTAACAGGAGAATAACCGCGCCGTTTTTTCATTCCATGCGTCAATCTTGCGGATAAAGCGCATTGATTGTGCTACGGTTTTGTCATCGCCATGAACGCACCGCCCCTTGATCTCGACCTCAAACAACTGCGCCTCTAACCATTCGAGAATATGCTCCGGCGCGAAGCAGTGATACCCGCTATCGCACAATACGGGGTTCTCAATCTTCCGCAGCCATTTACCTGGTTTATCGCCATTCGGTAAATACTTCGTGAAGTCGTATTCGGAATACTTGCCCTTGTTATCAGCCGTCAGAAATTTATAGTATTTCATCTCGTCCTCTCTCTCCCCTCCTCGCGTCCGGCTTTGATTTCGCGCAATCTCAAAAGGAACTTATGGCACTCAATTGCTAATCGCTGGTATTTTTCGTAAAGGTATCTATACTCATTCGATTTACTTCCAACGTTTTCAGGCAATTCAGATAACGCCTTAAATCCATACCAGACGCTCTCATAAGCCGCGTACTCAATTTCTGTATTTTCAATATCTTTCAGCAAAACCTCATCCAGTACAAAGTCGCTCATCTCATCTCTCCCTTCTCCCTCGACCCGGCGGTGATTCCCCCTCGTGCGCCGGGTGCAAAGGGAGAATAATCAGGCGGTTAAGCCTTTGCTTTTCAAAAATTCCTCAAACAGTTTCTTGACATCTTCTTCCGACAATTTCTGGGACTCGGGAGGTTTCGGAGGTACAACGTCCCAGTTTCCGTCATCTCTCTTCGTCAGAACATAACCTTTTACCTCAAGCCCCCTCCTCGTAGTTCCGGCTATTGATTGTGAGAAGTTGAAATACGCGCCAATAGCGTTTCCGATTCTGTCTGACGGTAATACTCGTACCGTTTCGGCGAGAAAAACGTAAAGCCCGACAAATGAAAATTGGCTGTTTTCCTCTTGCTCGTGAGACGATTTTTCAATCGCGCGCGGCTGTGGTTCTAACTTTGTCCCCCATTGATGAATTTGCTTCTCAAACTCTGGATATGACATCTTGTCAGCCCAGTTTTCGTAGTAAACAAGTTTTGTGTTTTCCCTGTAATCATTCGCCTCGAATTGTCCGGGTTTTCCCAAATTTGACAGCCTCGCAATTATGCTTAAGGCTTCTTTCTTCTCCGCTTCCGACATTTTGTACTCAATTGTCTGTTCCATTTTTTTTCTCCATTTAGAAAGTTGGTATTCGATATTGGTCTGTGACCATAGACGAAAATGACCGCCCGCCTTCGCCCGCCCCGCCGTCCGGTGTCAAACCCTATCTCATGCACCCTCCTTTCTTGAACTGAGAATAACTTTGATCGCGTCCAGCTTGCGGACATGTTCATCCGTCCGCTCCTTGCCATTGATGGCCTTGTACATAAACGAGAGCGTCCGCGAATCCAGGTCGCCGTAGCGCACGCCTTTGCTGTTGAGTTCGCTCTCCGCCATTTCAAGCGGCATGTCGGGTACTTTGTCGAGCGGTACGGCTGGCGCCGGGTCTTCGTGAACCTCAGCCTCGATCACGCCGTTATCGTCCACCTGCACAGGCGCGGCGTTGGGGATGCTGTCAACTTCCGTCTCATCCAGCCAGCCCAGCCCGCAGATGCTGAGGGTCAAGCGCCGCTTGGCCTTCGTTACCGCTTTCATCTGCACGTTGGCGATGTTGCCCTGCATGTCCTTCTTGCTCACCACGCCGATCTCCACGTCCGCGCGCCCGGTGTTATCGTGACCCTTGACCTTGACGAAGTAGGAATCGCCCACCTCGTTGATCTCCACGTCATCGATTGAAACGCCGTGAATCTTGCGCAGTTGGTCGGCCGCGTCCTTGCGAGCGTAGAGCGTGAGCTTGCCATTCAGGGTGATATAATCGAATGGGCGCGTGTAGGGATTCAGGTTCATGGATTCGCAAACCCGCTTGTAATACTCCACACGCTGCTCAGCCGTCAGTCGTGAAAGGTCGCCGCCGATCACGACTGATTCAATAACGTTGCCTTGCGTTGTTGCCAGTTGCTTGTCGTTCATCTCTCTCTCCTATTTTTCAAAATGTCTTTCAGTTCATCAAGTTCGTTATTCATCCGCCATAAACAGCCTGTTGCCTCGATGTAGATTTCAAGCCGCTGCTCCGGGCTGGATGCCTTCGCCATTTTGTCAAGCCATTTCTTCGGCGCGTCCACTTCATCGGTGATATTGTCAGCGTTCATCCTTGATAAATAGCCTCCTGGCAATCTGCGGTCTTCCGGTCTTAGCGGTGACATATCCGGTACATTTCCGGTGCACTTGTCAATTTACAGCGGGATAGGTGCTACAGTTGAAGCATGAGAAACGCTTATGTTCCGCCACGCTTCAGCGCCGCACTTACGGCAGTTGCCATCATCATCCAGGTATTTGTGCGGATGGGTGCATCTGATCATCCGGTCCAGCCGGCTCATCTCTTTGAGCAGCGGCAGCACGAACTCGTGATTGAACCGGTTGAATTCGGCGGTGCCAAACTCGAAGGATTGCTGAAGTTCCATTCTGCGGACCCTGTAGGTTTCCTCAATATCACGGTACATTTCAGCGTAGTACGGATTTCGCAGACACGCCCGGTTGAACGACTCCTCAACCTCTTTCCAGGTGTAATAAGGAACACCGCTCATTTCTCATACCCCCTGAGAATCGCCCGCCCGCTCCACCAGCCGAGCAGGAAACTTACTACAACGATCACAGCCAACCAGGTATCAACCATCTCTCACTCCTCTTTGAGTTCGACCTTGCCATCCCTGATAACGCCGATCACCGGGATGGATTTGATGAGCCGCCGGACAATCTCGGACATTGAAACGCCCTCGAAGTCAGCGGCGGCCGCCAGCCTTGCCTTTAGTTCAGGTTCTACCCTCACTGGTATGAATTCCGTTTTGTTTGTTTTTTCCATAAGCCTCCTCGCTTTCATAAACATTGTATCACATATTATTCATTTTGTTACAACGAGTTTTCCCTCAATTTCATGTGTAAGTGTATGTGGAACTTAGCACATAACCAGATTACATCAATCGGTTTATCATAGTCCTCGTGATGACCGTAAAGCGGTTTATCACACCCGCAAAACTCGCAACGATCCGGCTTTATCAGTTGCCCGCTCTTTACAGCAATATTTACCATTTGATGCGCGTGTGTTTTGTGCTTGTTTCTCTGGTAGTATTCCTTAGCCCTCTGACTGGCTCTGTACCGCGTCAAACCAGGAATTGATCTCTCGTTCCGATGCTGTGAGTAACCATTCATAATGTTCTTCTCCTTCAGGCCAATCGTAGAATATGAGTTTCTTATCGGTTTCATCGAACCCCATCTTGTCAATTCTCGCTTCTGCAAGTTCCCTCTTTGTTTTCATAGCACCTCCTCGTATGTGAAAATACTACCACCACGGGGATGCCGGAAGTAGTAACAAATGTCATATATTTAATATAACAAACGTCTTAAAATGTGGCGTTTATGGATATTCCTGAGCGCCGTAATGCGTCAAATTATCAATAATGGTTACTTATTACCACGAAAAACAATCGTTGCGTGTTGCGCGTCCTGTGGACTCAAGGGGCGACCCTTATTTTAGTATCAATAATGATACTATCCTATACAATTATGTATAGTTCGGCGCTACTACCACCAGAACGTTGATGATCTCCGCCTTGCCCACGCCCGCGCGTCACCTGGCGATAAACTATGAGTTAACAGTAGGAATTATTGTAACCTTTGGCGTTTGTATCCTACAGGATACAAACATTATTGCGAAATAGGCGATATAACAATTTTGTTATATGGTTGAACTTATCGGGATTTCCGACAGGTTGAAATGTCGGATCGGTATTCCGGTATTTACAGACAGCTCAAATAAAGGGCAAGATATTATCAATTATGATAACTTTCTTTACCTTATTATCAATATATTGACCATTTTCAACATTGATACTACGCAAACTCCCCCGTCAAGGAGCTTTGCGTCTTGTTGGGGGAGTAGGACAGAACAGGTAACCTGCTATTCCAATTATAACACGCACGCTCTATTTTCTCAACGCCTCCCTCACCTGTTCGATGTAATCCGGCTTCATCAACGCGCCCTGCATTTCGTGCTGTAATCGTTGGATGTATAGGTAGATAAAATCAAGGTACATCGGCATGTGCTTTACCTGCCACAATACGAGCGGGTACAATATCCAGCGCAGGTAGAAGGCTCTCACGAGTTCACCAGTAACGACTTGCGCTTTTCAGCGTCAAACTCGTTCCATTTCGATCTTGTCAGCGCCCCGCAGTTCATACATCTTATTGATTCCCATTTCCCAGCAGGCGTATAGTACCAGCCGTCAATCTGCAGGTTCTGGCTCCCGCACACCGGGCATTGATGCGCGGTCTCCTCGTTATACAGCGCCACGTTCAAGTTCCTCACATACGGGCGCAACTTGTAGAATAAATCTTCCGTTGCCCCCACGTCACCCTCGTTATATTCCAGCATCACGTCAAGCGCGTGTTTGTCGCCTTCAGAACACGCTTTCCATAGCGGGAAGCCGTCATTCTCAACTTTCGTCCGCACGCCCAGCTGTTCATTGAGAAACTTCATCTTGTTACTGGCAAACCTGAAATTGCGCCGTGCCACTTCCAGCGTGTCAATCACCGTGTATTTCAGCGGAGGCAGGCCATTCTTTAGGAACATCGTATTGATGTACTTCCTGTCAAACTGGTTGTAATTGTGCCCGATCACCACATCCGCCTTGTACAGGAAATCCCACACGCTTTGGGTTATCCTTGAGGTATCACGCGCCCGCGCTTCTTCCGTTGTCAGAATATCGCTGTGAATACGTGACTCATTGAGGTATTTGCCTGCCCACGAAAGCATACAACTATCCTGGATGATCTGCTCCACGCCGTTGTGTTCTTCCCATAACGACCACGAATAAATCACCATCGGCAGGGTTTCAATATCGAGCACGGCCACCAGCGGGCTTGAGTGATTCCACCTCACCGGCTGAAGATAAGCGCCGTGCTTCGCCCCTACCGCTCTGCGGTAAGCCGCCCGCGCATTCTCTTTGCTTGTATTGAACCTCTTTGCTATCTGCCCCCAAGATGCCCCGCTGTTGCGTAGTTGAACCGCTTCAGCGTACTCGCTCTGTGTCCAGGCTCGGTACAATAGGTCAGCTCCTCGTTATCCCCATCGCGGCGAGTATTGCAGCGATGATAACCCCTATCGAATTGATGAGATTCCAGCCGTTCACCTTGCGCTCCAGCTCTTTTATCTTTTCATCATGGCGCTCTGCCAGCCGTTCACGCTGTAGAAGCCCCTGGTCATGGCATTTTATCCAATCGTTAGTCCGCTGCATGAAGTCAGCGAGCATCTTATCCGTTTCGGCCTGCGATTCGAGGATGCTGTCAATTTTTCCGTTGAGGTGCATAAACCATTCACGGTTTGTCTGCGGATGCAGGTCTGAAAGTTCGTTTGGTAAAGCGCCCATGTTTGCTCCTATGTCACTGCTCTTGTCACGTCAGCCGATACGTTGAAAGTACCCTCTGTCAGCGTGCTCACCGTTCCAGCCGTCCTTACCACCTGCACGTCATACTGATACACGCCCGGCGAAAGTTTAGCGGTCTCTGCTTCGTCAAGCGCAACCGTTATGTCCCCCGTTGCTTCATCGTTGATAGTGATACTGCCATTCGCCGCCGTAGTCGCCGCCGCGCCGTTGAGCCCAGTTCCCCACCAACCAGTTTAACGCGCTGAAAATGCACGCTCCCTACATCGTCCGTGCCGATGATTGCGCCTGTTCCCTCAGTAATATTGATATTATCAGCCATGAAAAGCCTCCAGTTTTTCTATGCGTTTTTCAAGCGCCGTTATCCGCTCCTCCAGTGTTGGCATTGGTTCATCCTCATTTGTCGGCTGCACCTTCTCCACATAACGCGGGTCAAGTGAAATCCACTTGCCAACCGCGATCCTGCCGTACCCGTTCTTCTCTTCGTAAATCTCATACACTCCAGAAGCGTAGCCCGGATATTTTCCGTAATTCGTGCCCGGTCCATCGCGCACGAGTAGATTACTGATCGTCACTCTCACCTTGTACAATGGCTCAACCTCCTGAACTGGTTCATCCACGATGTATTTCAATATGTCAATGGCGTTGTAAACATAGCCGCCCGGCACCGGGTTCTTCACGCCGTCCATGCGGTATTCGCCGTGCAAATGCGCCCCTGTCGAGAAGCCACTGTTCGGGTCAGTCACCGCTCCGCCGGATAAGCCGAGCTGCTGCCCCGCTGTCACCACATCCCCCTCTTTCACGTCAAGCCGGCTGAAATGGCCGTAGATGCTCACGCCCTGCGGATGCTGGATTCTCACGTGCCTGCCATATCCAACCTTGCCATCGGTCATGCCCGGCTGCGAGAAGTCCATCGCCCGCGTCACCGTGCCGTCCTGCATCGCGTGTACCGGCGTGCCAATAGGTGTCGCCCAGTCAATGCCGTTGTGCCCCTGCGAAGTCGGGTACCAGGATGGATTCATCCCGAATAATTGCGATATTCTGAAGGTGCCCTTCAACGGATGTTTCAACTTCGGATAAACGCTCACCTGCTCACCTCGCTTATTCAAGTCAAGGTTGCCAGCGTAGCCCGGTAGCCTGCCTGAACTCGTGTACTGCCATAAGTAGTAACTATCCCAGCCGGGCGGGATGATGACTTTCTCGGTGTAAGCCGCGCACCATAACTTGCGTGACTTGTACCGCGCGTATTCGTCCTGCATGATGGACCGCCAGCACCAGTTCGCCGCGTACATCCCGAACTCACCCAGCGCCGCTTCCGCCTGAGTCATATAGTCGATCACCGTCTTGCCGGTCAATACGTCCGCGCCCTGCTCGATCTCCACATCGCACCACAAGCCAAGTTTCAGCGTCTTACCGCTCACCGCCTGCTTCATCACGCGCACCTGGTCGGGCACCGTGACGTACTCGCAAATGTAGTGATACGCGCCCACCGGAATATTGCGCTTCGTGAACTCGCTGTAATGGCGCTCAAAGGCGGTATCAGGTCGCGTGCCATAAGCCGCGCGCAGGATCACTCCGTCAATCGCCACAGCCAAGAGGTCGTAGTTTATCTCACCAGGCTGCTGCCAGTAGGAGATGTCAATGATCGGTTTCACCGCGCGCCCTCAATCGCTGAGCCAATGATGCAGGCAATCAGCAGGAACATGAATATCAAGCCGGCGCCGGTCACGAACAGCCCCGCCCACATTACAGCCTCGAATATTACAAGCATTATTTGCTCTAACACCATAACTCACCTATTATTCTTCCGTAACTGACCGTTCCAGAGCTCGGAGTTTGTTGGATGTAATTTGTACCAGTTGCAAACTTTGTCATTATCGTCTGACTTGAGCCGTGGATACTTGAGTCCGCATCCTGCTTACCGTACTCGCCGTGCCCTGGCGCGCCATCAGGGTCTATCGTTGAATACGAATACATCATTTGTGTCTTATTGACAGAACCACCAATTGACCATTTCAGATTTACGCCGTTCGGGTCGCCAACTACGAAAAAACAATAAGCATCAGAACCGCTATATACATAAAGTGGTTTGAATAACTTGTTGTAGTGGTTCCATAGCCAGCGATACTGATAACAGTCATAAACGTTTTTGTCTGAATGGGTATAAAAAGTCCCCAAGTATCTGCGTGTCGTTGCGCCATTCTTTACATATACGCCATTCTGCCTGGCCAAAGCAGTTGCCCTTGTAGTGGTATTAGTCCATTTAGTAACTTCAAGCGCAGCATTTCCAGAGTTGTTGTAACAAAACACATCATAAACACTTGAAGCATCCAACCCACCTGTTGCTAGTGATAATTCAGTAAATGTAATTAATTCCCACTTACTTGACCCGTCATATAAAGCAATTGTGTCACCGCAATAAGGCGTGTAATAGATCGTGGTCTTGTCCGTCTGGTCTGTGAGAATATCGGGGTTGCCGCTTGTCAGTGTCAAGCGCCCTTCCGCTGGTTTTGAACCTGCGATCAACGAGTCGGTGACGCTCTTGAAATACGCGAAATTATCCTTGATGTAAGTGTTATGGTCGCTCGCGCTCCATTGGTCACCCGTGTTAACTTCCGGTACTGCTGAATAAGCCATATATCACCTCAATATGGGAATAACGTTGGGAATGTCATTGTAAAGAGCCAGTACCCGTCCTCCGCCGCCTGCGAGACAAACGGCTCCGTATAAAACGTGGTAAGAACGGATTGCCCGTTATTGGTCAGCCACTGCTCTTCAATACCGCCTATCCTGAATGAGGTATTGATCGAATATTTGCCGATCGTTACCGTCACTCTATCCAGCAGGTCGGGCGTAAATTGATAGTCCGGTTGGTCTTCCATTTGGAAGCGCGGGAATTTATTAGCACTCGCAAGCAAACCAATCAGATAATCCGCGTATTGCTTCGCCTTCGTTGCGCTCTGCATCCACGGGGTATCTATTACAAATATCCGCTTTAGCGACGTGCCACTTGTATCAACCAGCACATATGAAGCATCCGGTGAATCTACCGCCTGCCCCCTGTTTTTTATCAGCGTGACGTACCCCGCCGCGCTCGTGCCATTTTCGATAACGTTCTTGACGCTCTCTGCGAAGTAAGTTGCGGTCACGGTCGCGGTCGCGGTGATGTTCGTTCCTGTTCCGTCCTGCGCGGTGTTCAGGGTGTAATCGGTTGTTGCCACAGGCTGAATGGTATTGACCCCGCCAACTCTCCGGTTTTCATACGTGAAATTGCCCCATATCTCAAGCGAGCCGCTCCCCACAATCGCAGGTTTATCCTGCAAAGTCCATAACGCGCTTGTGGCCTGCGCTATTTTCGGGTGGAGCATGATCTTGACGCAGTTTCTGACGATGTTATACGGCTGCGGTATTTGCACGTCCTTCAGCATGTCCGCCTGGTCAAGCGTTGCAACGGAAGCCGGAGCCAGCCCGCGCGCGTTGAACTTGAACTCGCCATCCGCCATAACAGCGTACCCGCCGAACTCCGCCTGTACAAGCCTGTCAATCGCATCGTAGGCTGAAATATTGTTTTCCCACCAATACGGGATAATGTCGGCGCCTGAATTCAGGCTTGACCCCCATATAGTTGGCCACTGCGCGGCGGTGCTCAGGATTTCATCAATAGCATCACCGGTGCGGATGTTCGTGTGCAAACCTGTAGTAATGTCGGTGTCCTGCAATTGCTTCAAGCCATCGTAAGCTGTGATCACAACCTGCGGATCTGAAACGCCGCCGGTCGGCTCTATCGTTTCAATGCGCCCAGCGAACCGATCCCAAGTTGTCACGCCATCGCTTACCTGAATTCGGATGTATTTGCCCGGCTCCACATTCGGGTATAACGCGCTTGAGGTGTTATAAGGGTCGTAGGTTCCGTCAGCATTATCAAGCGTTATGGTGCAAACGCCAGGATGAATTTTCTCGAACCCGCGCCCGTCAGAAGCGATCCACTGCGTGCGCCCCCTGAGCACGTGATAATCCACGAGGTAGGACGCGTCATTTCGGGAGTCATAAGTTCCCGCCGTAGTCCAATCCACGTTAACAGTCCAAGAGAGCGTCATGCCCGCGCTAATGCCTTTCTGATTATCGGTATCAACTTCGTTTCTGCTTCCGTTCTATCGGAGAGCGATAACGCCGGAGCATAGTAGAAGTTCACAACCGCCCCGCCGCCCATTCTTGCGGATTGCGCCGCCGTGTACACGTGCGAACCCTGCGGAAGATTGACCAACTCCGGCCCCTGCTCGCCGACCCACGTAAGCCCACCGGCAGGGCCGCCACCGGCGCGAGCGGTTGCTGATACGTTCCCTCTTGATGCCAAATCTTTAGAACCTGCAAACGCCGCCGCTTCACGCGCCGATGACGTTATTTCTCCAGTAACGGTGATCTTCACCTCGCGGCTGCGCACCCTGTTCATTGCGTCATTTAGCTTGTTTACCAGCGCGGTATATTCTTCGAGGCTTATTTGCCCGTCATCCAGCTTTTGACGCATCCACCCTAATTGATCTAATGCGTATTTCGTCTTTTCATCAACCAATCCCATAGACTCAGCCAGTACAAGCGCCGCGTCAGCGTCAAGCCCCGCCGCCGCCTGGTTGAATAACATTTGCGTTGTTAATTCTGACATATAAGCGGTGACGGGAATTACAACGTTCTTGAGTCCGTACATTGACCGCGTTTCATCTTCTATTGCGTCCTGATTTTCGTAGAACTCGGTTGTCAGTTTATCAATTTCATTACGGAGCGCGGCCGCTTGTGCCGCTACTTCTTCCTGTGTTAGCCCCGCCATGCCGCCGTATTTCGTCAGGTGTAGTAATTGCTCATTGAGGTCGTTTACCTTTTTTCTAAACGCTTCTACATTGTCCGTTCCAGGAGTAAGCATCCTCAAGAGGAGGTCTAATTGAGGGATTACTTTTCTTCCGACATTTTGAGTAAATCCCATCCATGAGTCATTGAGGTTATCCACGCTGCGCTTGTAGTTCATAATGTCGTACTTTGATTTTTCGGTAACGATCAGTGAGTCATCAATGGCATCCATAGCCTTTTGAACGCCCTCAGCGCCCTGCTCCATGAGTTTACCCATTTCGGCACCGGAGCGCCCGAAGGTGTCCAGCACGAACTTGGAGCGCGTAACACCTTCAGGTAAGGCGTTGTATTCATCCGCTAATTTTTTAAGCCCGTCAATGCTTACGTCAATTCCCTTACGGGTCGCCGCCTGCAATCCTGAGGTAAGTGTTTCCTGCGAGATAAACAGGTCATCGCTCGCCTGTATCAATTTCGATGTTTCCTCAGTCGTCAAGCCTAGAAGCCGCGCCATGTTATCAACTTCGGTCGCGTATTTCACCGACTCATCAACGGCGCTCTTGAGGAACTTGATTATCCCGCTCACGGCCATTCCAGCCGCGCCCGCCGCTGTTGCGAACCCCAGCGATACACCGGTCGCGCTCTGGAACTTATTCCCGAACTCGCCAATCTTCGCGTTAAGCCCGGATAGCCCGCTTGACCCGCTGCCCTTGAGCTGGTTCACCTGTTTATTGAGCGAGTCAAATTCAGCCTTCGCTTTATTGCGCGCTTTTATGATGATTTCTAATTCAGCATTAGCCATTCCGAAGCTCCATCACCGCTTGCACGATTCGCCAGGTGTCAGGATAGTTTTTCACAAAGTCCGCGTCCTTCGTCACATCCCTTGCGCTCCAAGCCCTCATCGCTTCATACGTGTTCAGCGCTATTGTCATTCGCTCTACCAGCCCGGCGGGTTGGTCTAATATCCCGCCGGTGACTGGCAGCGCGTTCCAGCGTTGGCATTTCAAAGCGAGGCTCAGTTCTTCCGGCGGCTTTACGGATTTTTCCTGCGCGTAATCCGCCGCCGCCAGCATCAGTTTTTTGGGTCAACGTCGAATACACCCTTGACATAATCCTGGATGACCCTTTGCAGTTCCAGCACGTCACGCGGGTTTGCGTTATCTACATCAAGCGCCAGCCATCCAACCTTGACCGCAGCCCGCGCCATTGCTCCGGCGTACTCGATAACGCCGATAGCCTCATCGTTCCCGCCGTACTCCCTGAATGCCTTAAAGTAGGCTTCAAGTTGCCCCTGCGTGACCTTGCTCAGATCAATAACTTGCGGTTTGGTTGACAACTTTTATCTCCGCGAATTTTGCCGATGTCGCATCATACCCGGCCCGGA
>Ga0116144_10005142_pt1 | contig 12043 bp, 11 predicted proteins | sample AD_UKC035_MetaG_FD_89746 | JGI IMG/M metagenome (GOLD analysis project Ga0116144, IMG submission 89746) | Active sludge microbial communities of municipal wastewater-treating anaerobic digesters from USA - AD_UKC035_MetaG | ecosystem: Engineered > Bioreactor > Anaerobic > Digestate | place: USA... | reverse complement strand
TGAAGCTCCGGCCGAAGACGGCACGGAATATGACCGCATGCTCGACAAGGTCGACAAGCGTTCACGTACGCAGCCGGGCAAGCGTGGCAAGGCCGCGTGGAGCCGGCTCGAGGAAGTGCTGGCCGATCGCCGTCTCGAGAAGGACCTGCGCGACATCTTCGAAGACGACGCCTGACGCCCGCCCGGGCGCCGCGTCCACCCGGCGGTTTCCGGTCCGCGCCATGTTACGCGGCCCGCAGCGAGGCACATGATGACGACGCAGGTCGATGCTCCCTGGATCGTGCTGAAGTTCGGCGGCACGAGCGTATCCACGGCCCCCAACTGGCAGCGCATTGCGCAGATCGTGCGCCGGCGTGCGGCCGACGGCTCGCGCGTGCTGCTCGTGCACTCCGCCCTGAGCGGCATCACCGATCGCCTCGCGGCACTGCTCGAGGCGGCGCTGCAGGGCACGCACGCGGAGATCATCGCCGACATCGAGGCGCGTCATCACGCGCTCGCCGCGGACCTGGGGGTCGCTGTGCCGGAAGGCCTGCAGAGAAACCTGGCCGAACTGCGCCAGCTCGCCTCGGGCGTCGCACTCGTGGGCGAAGTCAGCGACCGTACCCGCGCGCGCGTGATGGCCACGGGTGAACTGATGGCGACCGAACTCGGCGCGGCTTACCTGCGTGCGCAGGGGCTCGATGTCGTATGGGCCGACGCGCGTCGCATGCTGCGCGCCGCCGGGCGCGAGGGCGCCAGCGCGCGTGCGCGAGTGTTGTCCGCGACCTGCGATTTCGCGCCCGATGCTGCGCTCGCGCGCGACCTGGGCAGTGGTGCGCCGGTGTGCATCACGCAGGGCTTCATCGCGAGCGACTCCGACGGCCATACCGTGCTCCTCGGTCGCGGCGGTTCGGATACTTCCGCGGCGTATTTCGCCGCCAAGCTGGGCGCGCAGCGGCTCGAGATCTGGACCGATGTGCCGGGCATGTTCAGCGCCAACCCGCGCACCACGCCGGCCGCCCGGCTGCTGAAGTCGCTGCACTACGACGAGGCACAGGAAATCGCCACCAGCGGCGCGAAGGTCCTGCACCCGCGCTGCCTGCTGCCGGTGCGCCAGTACGGGATCCCGCTTTCCGTGCATGACACGCGCCACCCGGATCTCGTCGGCACGCTGATCAGCGCGCAGGCCCGCGATGCCGCGCAGGTGAAGGCCGTCTGCGTCAAGAAAGGCATCACGCTCGTATCGCTCGACAGCCCGGGCATGTGGCACCAGGTCGGCTTCCTCGCCGACGCATTTCAGGTCTTCAAGGCGCAGGGTCTCTCGGTCGACCTCGTGTCCACTTCGGAGACGAACGTGACCGTGTCGCTCGACCCGGCGGCGATTACCCTGGACGGGGATGTCGTCAGCGCACTTGTCGAGGCGCTCTCGGAGCTGTGTCGCGTGAGGGTCATCGGCCCATGCGCATCGGTGAGTCTCGTCGGGCGCAACATCCGCGGCATCCTGCATCGGCTCGGCGATGCCTTCAACCTTTTCGAGGACCAGCAGATCTACCTCGTCAGCCAGGCCGCGAACGACCTGAACTTCACCTTCGTCGTCGACGAGAGCCAGGCCGACAGGCTCGTGAACCAGTTGCACGAACTGCTGGTGCAGCCGGTGCATGCCGACCCGGTGCTCGGCCCGACCTGGGAGCAGCTGTTCGCGCAATCCGATGGCGGCGAGGCGCGGGCAGTTCTGCCATGGTGGCATGAGGAGCGCGATGCGCTGCTCGCGGCGCTCGGCTCACGCGACGCGGCGTACGTCTACCACGTCACCAGTGTCGAACGTGCCGCGAATTCGCTGAAGGCGCTCGGGTCGGTCGCGCGCGTCTGGTATGCGATGAAGGCGAACTGCCATCCGGAGCTGCTGCGACGAATCCATGCCGCGGGACTCGGCATCGAGTGCGTGTCACGCGGCGAGATCGAGCATGTGCGCACGCACGTGCCGGGCATCCTGCCGGAACAGATCCTGTACACGCCGAATTTCGCCTCGCGCGACGAGTACGCCTGGGCGCTCGATGCCGGCGTGCATCTGACGATCGACAGCCCCTACGCCCTGCGCCACTGGTCCGCGCTCTTCAAGGGTCGCGACCTGTACGTGCGTATCGACAGCGGCACGGGTCGCGGCCACCATCACCATGTGCGCACGGCGGGCGCGCATGCGAAGTTCGGCGTGCCGGTCGAGGGACTGGCCGAGGTTGCAGGCCTGGCGGGTGCGGCGGGTGCGCGCATCGTCGGCCTGCATGCGCATCCCGGCAGCGGCGTGTTCGACGTCGAGAGCTGGCGGCACACGGCGCTGCTGCTGGCGGAACTTGCCGCGCGCCACCCGGATGTGCGCACGATCAACGTCGGCGGCGGCCTCGGCGTGCCGGACCACAGCGACCGGCCGCCGCTCGATCTCGCGCGCCTCGATGCGGTACTCGGCGAAGTGCGCAGCGCCCACCCAGGGCTCGAGATCTGGCTGGAACCCGGCCGCTACCTCGTCGCGGCGGCGGGCGTGCTGCTCGCGCGCGTGACGCAGACCAAGCAGAAGGACGAAGTGCGCTATGTCGGCATCGCGACCGGCATGAATTCACTGCTGCGGCCTGCCCTGTACGGCGCCTACCACGAGATCGTCAACCTGACACGGCTCGATACGCCGGCGACCGATATCGTGAATGTCGTGGGTCCCATCTGCGAGAGCGCGGACGTGCTGGGCCACGACCGGCTGCTTCCGCCTACGCAGGAAGGGGATGTGCTGCTGCTGGCTACCGCCGGCGCCTATGGGCACGTAATGAGTTCGTCGTACAACCTGCGCGCGCCGGCCGAGGAACTACTGTTTTGAGGCGTGCCGGGCCGCCAGCTCGGTGATGACCTGATCGAGCGATACCTCGCGACTGCGCAGCAGCACGAGCAGATGGTAGAGCAGGTCGGCGGCCTCGCTGACCAGCGCCTGCGGCTCGTCGGACGCGCCGGCGAGCGCCACCTCGACGCCTTCCTCGCCGACCTTCTGCGCCACACGCCTCGGTCCCGCGGCATGCAATCGTGCCGTATAGCTGCCCTCGGGGCGGTCCGCGATGCGCTGGTCGACCAGCCGCTCGAGCGTCGCGAGGAACGCGATCCGCTCGGCGGCACCCGGCGGGCGCTCGCCGAAGCACGTGCGGCAACCCGTGTGGCACACCGGTCCGCGCGGTCGTGCGAGCACGAGCAGCGTGTCCTGGTCGCAGTCGGCGAGCACGTCGACCAGCTCGAGCGTGTGACCCGAGGTTTCACCCTTCTCCCACAGCCGTTTGCGGCTGCGGCTCCAGAACACGACGCGCTGGCGATCGAGCGTTGCCTGCAGCGCGGCCGAATTCATGTAGCCGAGCATCAGCACGCCACCGCCGTCGGCATCCTGCACGACGGCCGGCACGAGGCCGTCGCGCTGATCGAAGGCGATCGTCACGATATCCGCTTTCGAGAAACTCATTGCCGAACCTCGATGTTCTCGGCCGCCAGTGCGGCCTTCAGCTCTGCGATGCCGATCGCGCCGGAATGAAAGACACTCGCGGCGAGAGCCGCGTCGACGCCCGCGTCGCGGAACACAGCGGTGAAGTGCCCGATGGCGCCGGCGCCGCCCGAGGCGACCAGCGGGACGTCGCACAGCGCGCGCACGGCCGCAAGCTGCGCGATGTCGTAGCCGCGACGCACGCCATCGTTCGACATGCAATTGAGTACGATCTCGCCGGCTCCCCGGTCCTGCACTTCGCGTACCCAATCAAGTGTACTGCGGCCCGAATCGCGCGAGCGGTCCGGATCGCCGGTGAGCGCGTAGACGCGGTAGCCATTCGCGGTGGTCTCGCTGTCGATGCCGACCACGACGCATTGGGAGCCAAAGCGTGCGGCCAGACGGTCGATCAGTGCGGGATCCGCGAGTGCGGGGGAGTTCACCGAAATCTTCTCGGCGCCGGCGCCGAGCACGGACTCGGCGTCGGCGATACTGCGAATGCCGCCCGCGACGCAGAACGGGATGTCGAGTACGCGTGCGACGCGCTCTACCCAGCTACGGTCGACCGAGCGGCCTTCGGGGCTCGCGGTGATGTCATAGAAGACGATCTCATCGGCGCCCTCGTCGCGGTAGCGCGCGGCGAGTTCGAGGATCTCGCCGACGATCTCATGGCCGCGGAAGCGTACGCCTTTGACGACGCGGCCGTCACGCACGTCGAGGCAGGGGATTATGCGGCGGGAAAGTATGGCTGCAGCTCCGTCGGGTCGATGCGCTTCTCGAGCAGGGCCTTGCCGCTGATCGCCGCGCTGACGCCGAGTTGCGCGAGCGCGGCGAGATCGGCGGCGTCGCGTACCCCGCCTGATGCCTGCCAGCGGATCTGCGGGAAGCGGCGCTGTGCCTCGGCGTACAACCCGAGGTTCGGGCCGGCAAGGGCGCCGTCGCGCGCGACGTCCGTGCACAGCACGTGCTCGAGCCCGCAGGGCTCGAAGCTCTCGACCGCACGCCACAGGCTGACGCCCGAGTCTCGCACCCAGCCGCGCGTCTGCACGATCGGTGCGTCAGTGTCGGCGTCGCGCACGTCGAATGCGAGACACAGGCGCTCGGGTCCGTAGCGGCGGAACCAATCGCGGACGTCGACGGGGCGCTCGATGGCCGCGCTGCCGATCACGACGCGTTGGACACCGTTCTCGAACAGGTCATCGACGACCGCGCACGTGCGCACGCCGCCGCCGACCTGCAGGTGCAGGCGGCGTTCTGCGGCGAGCGCGAGCACCAGCGCGCGATTGGCGAGCAGGCCGTCGCGCGCACCGTCGAGATCGACGATGTGCAGCCAGCGCGCGCCGTAGCCGGCGTACTGCGCCAGCAGCTGCGCGGGATCGGCGTCATAGGCCTTCTCGGCGTCGAAGTTGCCCTGGTGCAGGCGCACGCAGCGGCCGCCGCGCAGGTCGATCGAGGGGATCAGCAGCATGATGCTCCACGGAGGAAATTCTGCAGGACACGGGCGCCGGCCGTGCCGGAGCGCTCGGGATGAAACTGCGTGCCGAGGAAATTGCGTCGCTGCACGATGGCAGTGAGCTCGCTGCCGTAGTCGGTCGTCGCGATCGTATCGGGGGTCACCGACGCGGCGTAGCCGTGCACGAAGTAGAAATGCTCGCCATCGGCGATACCGTCGAGGAGGCCAGTCGTGCGGCGCGCGCGGACCCGGTTCCATCCCATGTGCGGCGCGGGCAGTCCGGGCGCGGGATGCAGGCGATGCACCGCGGCCGGCACGATGCCGAGGCAGGTTGTGTCGCCCTCCTCGGTGCGCTCGTAGAGCAGCTGCATGCCGAGGCAGATGCCGAGTACCGGCTGGGCGAGTCCGGGCAGGACCGTGTCGAGTCCCGCGCTGCGCAGGCGTTGCATCGCATCCCCGGCGGCGCCCACTCCCGGCAGGATCACCCGCGGGGCACTGCGTATCTCGGCGGGGCTCGCCGTGATCGTGCCGCGTGCCCCGAGGCGCTCGAGCGCGAACTGCAGCGACGCAAGATTGGCCCCGCCGCTGTCGACGATCGCGACATCGGCGCTCACAGCACTCCCTTCGTGCTCGGCAGGTCGGCACCCTCGCGGCGCAGCGCCTGGCGCAGCGCGCGGCCGACACCCTTGAAGCAGGCCTCGATCATGTGGTGCGTGTTCTCGCCGGTCACGCTGACGTGGATCGAGGCGCCCAGGCTGTCGGCCAGCGAACGGAAGAAATGCGGCACCAGTTCGCTCGGCAGGCCACCGACCTGGTCGCGGCCGAAACGGCCTTCGAAGACCGCGTACGCGCGGCCCGACAGGTCGATCGCGACCTGCGCGCGCGCTTCGTCCATCGGCAGCAGGAACCCGTAGCGGCCGATGCCACGCTTGTCGCCGAGCGCCTGGCGCAGCACCGCGCCGAGTGCGAGTGCGCAATCCTCGATCGTGTGGTGTTCGTCCACGTGCAGGTCTCCCTGGCACTCGAGCTCGAGCGAGAAGCCGCCGTGCTTGGCGATCTGTTCGAGCATGTGGTCGAAGAAGCCGATCCCGGTCAAGGCGCGTACCGGCCCGGTGGCGTCGAGATCGACGGCGACGCTGATCGTGGTCTCGCGCGTGCTGCGCTCGACGCGTGCCCGCCGCGCCGTGAGTTCGCGCACGATCGCGGGCCACGTTTCGTCTGCGCTGCCGTCGACGCGCACGCGCAGGCCGCGCACGCCGAGGTTGGCCGCGAATTCGAGATCGCTCTCGCGATCACCGATCACCGCACTTGCCGCGAGGTCGATCGGCCGCTCGCGCAGGTAGGCGTCGACCAGCGCGGTGCGCGGCTTGCGACACTCACAGGAGTCGCGCGGCAGGTGCGGACAGACGAACACCGCGTCGAAGTGGACACCCTGGCTGGCGAAGGTGTCGATCACGAAGCGCTGCGGCAACTCGAAACTCGCCTGCGGAAAGCTCGGCGTGCCGAGGCCGTCCTGGTTCGTCACCATCGCAAGGTGGTAGCCGTGTTCGCGCAGCGCGGCGAGCGCCGCGAACACGCCGGGCAGGAACTTCACTTTTTCGAGCGAGTCGACCTGCTCGTCGGGCGGCTCCTCGATCAGCGTGCCGTCGCGGTCGATGAAGAGCATGGCCTGAGGGCTCAGCATGCGAGACTCCCGATCAATTGGTCATTCTGCTCCGGGCTGCCAACCGTGATGCGCAGCGCCTGGCCGAGTCCGGGGCGATCGCTGAAATCGCGCACAAGGAGTCCCGCGTGTTGCACACGTGCCCGGGCGCGGGCCGCATCGTCGAATTCGACCAGCAGGAAGTTGGCGGCGCTCGGCCAGATCCTCGTGACACAGGGCAGCGCGGCGAGGCCCGCCTGGAGCCGCTCGCGTTCCGCGACGATCGCCGCCACCCACTCGCGCGCGACCCGCTGCTGCGTCGGTGCAAGCGCCGCCTCGGCCGCTTCGATGCAGGGTTGCGCGATGGCATAGGGGGGAATCACCTTGCGCAGCAGGCCGACTATGCGCTCGTCGGCGAGCAGCGTGCCGATGCGCGCACCAGCGAGCCCCCAGGCTTTCGACAGCGTGCGCAGGATGACGGCATGCGGCTCGGCCCCGATGATGTGTGCCCAGCTGTTCCCGGCCGCGAACTCGGCATACGCCTCGTCGATTACGACCAGCGCCCGCCCGCGCGCCGCCGCGATGACACGTCGCACGTCGTCCGCGGCCATCAGGTTGCCGGTCGGGTTGTTGGGGGAGCAGAGGAACACGAGTCTGACGTTGCCGTCCGCGAGTCGCGCCTCGATCGCGGGGACATCGAGCGCGTAGCTCCTGTCCCTGGCGAGCGGCACGGCGATGACCGCCGCACCCTGGATGCGTGCGGCGACCGCGTACATGCCGAAGGTCGGCGGGCAGACCAGCACGGCGTCGCGACCGGCGGTGCAGAAGGTGCGCACCAGCAGGTCGATCGCCTCGTCACTGCCTCGGCAGGCGAGGGCGCACTGCGCCGGCACGCCGTACAGGGCCGCGAGCTGCGCCGCCAGCGCATCGGGGTGCGGCTCCGGATAGCGATTGAGTCCCGCAATCGAGCGATCGGCCGGCCCGCGCCACGGCACTTCATTGGCGTGCAGCCGCGCGAGGCCCGGCTGCCACGCGGCGTGCTCATACGCCTCGAGCGCGCGGATTTCGGGACGCGCGAGTGCGAGCGGGTCGCTCATGCGCCGGGACCCAGCGCGGCGAGGCGCAGATCGACGGCGGCGGCATGAGCATCGAGGCCTTCGAGCTGCGCCAGCGTCGATGCGGTGGGCCCGAGCGCCGCGAGACCGGCGGCCGTCAGCTCCTGCACGGTGATCTGCTTGGTGAAATCCTGCAGCGACAGTCCGCTGCATGCGCGCGCATAGCCGTAGGTGGGCAGCACGTGATTGGCACCAGAGCAGTAGTCGCCGATCGGCTCGGGCGACCAGGGCCCGACGAACACCGAGCCGGCGCAGTCGATTGCGTCGAGCCAGCGCCGCGGCGCATCGACCTGCAGCAACAGGTGCTCCGGCGCGTAGGCATTCGATACGGCGATTGCGGTGCGGATGTCCTCGACCAGGATGATGCGCGTGCTCTGCAGGGAAGCCGCGAGGATACGCTGGCGCGATCGTTGCGGCAGTTGCCTGCCGATTGCGGCGACGACTTCCCCGGCGAGATGCCGTGAATCGGTGACCAGCACGGCCTGTGCGAGCGGGTCATGCTCGGCCTGCGCGAGCAGGTCGGCGGCGACGAAGTCCGCGCGGGCAGTTCCGTCGGCAATCACCAGCACCTCCGAGGGGCCGGCCGGCAGGTCGAGCGCGGCGCCGGCGGGATCGCCCGCGACGAGTTGCTTGGCCGCCGTCACCCAGGCGTTGCCAGGCCCGAAGATCTTGTCGACCTTGGGCACGCTCGCCGTGCCGTAGGCCATGGCCGCGATCGCCTGAGCGCCACCGATGCGGAATACCGTGTCGATGCCGCACAACTGCGCGGCGACCAGCACGGCCGCATTCACGCGGCCAGCGCGATCGGGCGCACTGCACAGCACGCGTTGCGGGCAGCCCGCAAGGCGCGCAGGCACGGCCAGCATGATGACCGCCGACGGCAGGGGTGCGGACCCCGCCGGCACATACAGGCCGACCGAGCCGATCGGGCGTACGACCCGTTCGCAGCGCACGCCCGGCATCGTCTCGACCGACAGCGCCGCGGGGCGTTGCGCCGCATGGAAGCTCTCGACGTTGGCGATGGCGCGCTCGAGTGCCCTGATCTGCGCCGCGCCGAGTTCGCCACGGGCGGCCGCGAATTCCGCCGGCGTCGCGGCGAGTGTCGCGAGGCGCTCGGGCGGCACGCCATCGAAGCGCGAGGTGAAACGGCGCACGGCCTCGTCGCCGCCGCCGCGCACGGCATCGACGATCGCACGCGCCTCCGCGTGTATCGTGTCGCCCACCTCCGGGTGCGGTCGCGCGAGCACCCGCGCGCGACCCGCGGCATCCAGCCCGGACCAGTCATGGATCGGGATGTCCGTCACGCGAGCATCTTCTCCACCGGCAGCACGAGCAGGGCGCTCGCGCCGGCCGCCTTCAGTCCCTCGAGCGTTTCCCAGAACACGTTCTCGCGGCACACTGCGTGGATCGCCACCCGGTCGGGGTGACCCTCGAGCGGGATGATGGTCGGCGACTCGCTCCCCGGCAGCAGCCGGCGGATCTCCGGCAGTGCCGCGCGCGGCGCGTGCAGCATGATGTACTTGCTTTCCTTCACCTGCTGCACGCCGTCGATACGCATCAGCAGGCGCTCGACCCAGTCGTTCTTCACGGGTGCGAGGGCGACCGGAGTGCGGATCAGGACCGCGTGACTCTCGAGCACCGTCTCGGCTTCGACGAGGTGATTCGCGGCCAGCGTGGAGCCGGTCGACACGAGGTCGCAGATCGCGTCGGCACGGCCGAGACGCGGAGCGATCTCGACGGCGCCCGATAGTGTGACGACGTTCGCTCGCACGCCCTGGCTGGTCAGGAAGCGGTTGAGCAGGTGCGGATAGGTGGTCGCGATGCGCTTGCCCTCGAGCGAGCGAGCGCCCGCGTAGGGCGTGCCCTCCGGCACCGCGATGGACAGGCGGCAGCGACCGTAGTCGAGCGTGCGCAGCGATTCGAAGTTTGCCTCGACGCCGCGCGCGGCGAGCGCGAGGCGCTTCTCCTCGATGACGTTGAGGCCCACGAGCCCGAGGTCGCAGACGTCCTCCTGCACGAGATCGGGGATGTCGTCGTCGCGCACGAACAGCACGTCGAGCGGCATGTTCTCGCCGAAGCCGACGAGCTGGTCCTTGCCACGCGAGAGCTTCAGGCCGCAGCGCGCCAGGATGTCGAGCGACGGGTCGGTGAGGCGCCCGGACTTCTGCACCGCGAGTTTGAGGCGCGTATCCTTATCCATGCAGGCGCTGCGCGGCGGTGGCGTAGCCGCCGTTGCCCTCGGTCAGGTAGCGCGCGACGCGCCCGATCGTCGTGATGCTGACCCCGGTGATGCGATGGATCTCCCGATAGGGCAGGCCGCGGTGCAGGCACTCGACCACCGCCCAGCGGTCGGCCATTGCTTCTATCTCGGCCGGGGTGCACAGGTCACGAAAGAAGGCGCGCATCTCCTCGGGCGTACGCAAGGTGAGCACGGCGGCATAAAGATTGCGCTCGTACTGGGCTTCCTGCCTGGCGGAAAGGTTCTGGTGCAGTTTCATGGCCTGTGCTAATGTATTAACGTGTTAGCACGATAGCACATGCCGGGCGGCGATGGAAGCGGGCGTCCTTGACCGCTTGCAGAGGCAACCCCTAGACTGCGCGGCACTCATCGAGACCGGCTGAGGGACAGGCCCTTGGACGCCGGGGCAACCAGCGAACCCAACCCGTTCGCCCGGTGCCAACTCCTGCGGTCGCGCCAGCGCCGTGAGATGAGCGGTCGGCAGAGCCGGCAGGTCGCAGGACCCGCCGGATGGATGCCGGACACCCCGCTAGCTGCGGGTGCTCGCCGCAGGAGTGCCGATGCGTGGAAAGAGGCACTCGAGATGGAGCATCCGGAAAGAATCGATCCAGGCCAGGCCGCCGCAGACACTGCCGCCTCCGACGCGCGCCCGCGCATGGTGATGCGCGAGGGGGTGCTGGTGATCCCGGGCGAGGTGGCGCTGTACCACGGCGGTATGCTGCAGGGCACCAGCGTCGCCTGGCGGCTCGAGGGTGCGGAAGGCGCGCCGATCGTCGCCGCTTTGGGCGGCATTTCGGCCCATCGACGGGTCTACGGCGACAATGGCTGGTGGAACGGCGTGGTGGGCCCGGGTTGCGCACTCGATGCGGCGCAGCTGCGGTTACTGTCGTTCGACTATCTCGGCGGCAGCGGTGAATCGAGCGGTCCGCGCCCCGGGGAAGCCTTTCCTCGCATCTCCACCTATGACCAGGCAGACGCGTTGCTGCGGCTGCTGAATCACCTCGGCGTGACGGCGTTGCACGGGATCGTCGGCGCCTCCTACGGCGGAATGGTGGCGCTCGCCTTCGCGGAGCGCTATCCCGAGCGCGTCGGGCGGCTGATCGTCGTCAGTGCCGCCGACCGGGCACACCCGATGGCGACCGCCTGGCGCAGCGTGCAGCGGCGGGTGATGCGCTTTGCGGCGCGCTGCGGCCAGGCGGGCGAGGGCGTCGAGATTGCGCGCGCACTGGCGATGGCGACGTACCGCAGCCCCGAAGAGTTCGCCGCGCGCTTTAGCGGTGCACCGCGTACCGATACCGAGGTCGCCGTGTTTCCGGTCGAGGAGTACCTGTTCGCGCGCGGCGCGGAGTACGCCGCGCGCCATTCGACCGAATCGTTCCTGTGCCTGTCGGAGTCGATCGACCTGCATCGCGTCGACACCAGCCGGATCTTCGTGCCGACCACCGCGGTCGCCGTGCGCGAGGACCAGCTGGTGCCGGTGAGCGACATGCGTCGTCTCGTTGCGCGCCTCGAGCACGCGCGGCTGCACGAGATCTCCTCCGTGTACGGCCATGATGCCTTTCTCAAGGAGGCCGCACTGCTGCGGCCCGCGTTCGCAGATCTCACCGGGAGTCCAGCGTGACCGATCGCTTTGCAGAAAATACCCGCGCAGTGCGCGCAGGCCTCGAAACCGACGACGCCACGGGCGCAGTCGTGCCGCCCATCCATCTGACGTCGACGTTCGCATTTCGCGGCTTTGACGACAAGCGCGCGTATGACTACACGCGATCCGGCAATCCGACCCGTGACCTGCTGGCCGACGCACTCGCGGACCTGGAAGGCGGCGCGGGCGCCGTCGTCACGGCGACCGGCATGGCGGCGATCACCGTCGTCGGCCACCTGCTACCTGCGGGTGCGCGCATCGTCGCACCGCACGACTGCTACGGTGGCAGCTTCCGCCTGTTCACGGCCTGGCAACGGCGCGGCGAGCTGCGCGTCGACTTCGTCGATTTCGGCGATGCCGCCGCGGTCGATGCCGCGCTCGCCACGCCCTTTGCGATGCTGTGGATCGAGACGCCGAGCAATCCGCTGCTGCGCATCTCCGACATCGCCGAACTCGCGGCGCGAGCTCGCC
>Ga0116144_10005141_pt1 | contig 12046 bp, 12 predicted proteins | sample AD_UKC035_MetaG_FD_89746 | JGI IMG/M metagenome (GOLD analysis project Ga0116144, IMG submission 89746) | Active sludge microbial communities of municipal wastewater-treating anaerobic digesters from USA - AD_UKC035_MetaG | ecosystem: Engineered > Bioreactor > Anaerobic > Digestate | place: USA... | reverse complement strand
CTTTTGCATGAAAGCTCAAAACGGGATCTTGGCCACTGCGACAGTATGCTTCAACTTCAGTGAATTGATGAGTAGGACAACTTTTTGGTTTTATAGCCGTAGCGTGTTGTGAATCAGAGTCAGGCCCACCAACAACAGAAATTGCGACAGCTACCAAACAATCCCCTTTGTGCGTGCTGTGATAGAGGCGTCCATGATCAGTGATACTGTCCCAGGAATTTGCCCAGTGATTAGGCGCGCCGATCTGCGTGATATCAGCGTTGGGCAGTTGGACACCGCTGACGGTGCCCAACAACCGGCCATTATCTTGGCGATCAAACATACCAATTAAAATTCCGTGGGCGGCGCGCTCGCTAAATTCTTCTAAGGTTGCAGCTAAGTGTTCACCCCAGCGTTCATTATTAATCGCGACAGCTTGTTTGAGCACTTCGGTTTCATCTGCAGCCAGTAGCCGAAAAATATAGTCACTTGTTTCTGCAATTAACAGCGTTTGTAATTGGAGCGAGGACTCAAATTGCTTTTTAATTTCTACCCGCTGAACTTTTCCAGTAGAGGTGAGTGGTAGCTGGTCTTCAGCGATCATCAGTCCCGCTTTTGGCAACTCATACTCCTTGAGTTGGCTGATTTTGTGCTCTTTGGCATCGGCTAAAATTCTTTGTGCCATAGATGAGTCGTCGCTGATTGCCACAAAACCAATTTCTTCACCCATACGAGCATCAGGAAAGCCAATAACGTAAATTTGTTGTAAATCTGTATAGTGCTGCAGCAGAGCATTTTCAATTGCTAAGGGAGAAATCAGTACGCCGCCACGTTTAATTATTTCTTTTGATCGACCTTTGAGATAAAAGAAGCGGCGGCCGAAGTGTTCCTGCCAGTACCCTAAGTCGCCTGAGTGAAACCAGTCAAACGCAAAAGCCGCCGCTGTTGCATCAGCATTATCCAGGTACTCTTGCATGATGATTGGTCCGCGCACGCAAATTTCACCTACCTCGTTGGCTTCAGCCTCTGCACCATCTTCTTTTAGGATTGTGACATTGGTAAACGTTAGTTCAGTACCAACCGAATTACTTGCCACTATTTCTTGATATTGCGCTTCAGTAAGATCCATGGGCACTCCAGTGCTGCGCAGTGATGTCTCAGTTTGGCCATAGCCCTGACAAAGCTTAATCTTAAAAGTGTCGACGAACTGTTTGACCGTGGTTGGTTGGACGGGCGCTGAACCGATTTGGATTCTTGTCATTTGTGTTAATTGATCAGCGTGCTTAATAAATGTCGAAATTTCGCTGAGTTGGTCAAAGGCAATTGTGGGCACAATTGAGGTTCCCGTAACTTGATGTTGAGCTAGCGTTGGCCAGAATTTGGATTTTGAGTAAGCAGGAACCAGCACAATTGTGCCACCTCTCAGTAGAGTAGTAGTAGCAAATGTTGTTGAGTTAATATGATGCAGTGGCATTACCACCAACCAGCGATCTTCGGCAGTAAACTGCAGCCAATCAGCAATGGATTCAGCATTTGCTAACAGGCTTTTCCAAGTGAGCACAGCACCCTTGGGTAGGGCAGTGGTGCCAGATGTATAAAGTATCAGTGCGGGTGTCTCCTTCGACAGGTTTTGTGCTGTCACACTGAGTTCATCGAAGTGGACTAACTGTAGAAACTCATCAACACCCGTCACTTCAACAATGGTAAGCTCTGGAATTGCACTTTGAATAACTGCATTTTCCTTTTTCGTGTCCTGGTCAGAACGAGTGAAGAGTACGCTGGATTTTGCCTGCTGAATTTTATAGATCTTGCGCTCAGTGGTGTCACGAGTAGAGTCGAGGGGCACGCTCACTTTGTCACAACTCCAACACGCAAAATTTAACAGAATTACCTCTGGAGTATTACTAAAACAAAATGCAATTGAGTTGCCATTAGATTCACTCAGTAGATACGCTTGGGTTTGCCGCACTAAATCCAAGAGCTTGGTATAACTCCACTCTAATGGGTTTGCATTGCTGTATGAATCAAACACCAACGCCGGTTTATTTGGACTTTGGTTTGTCCAGTATTCCAATAATTCAATGGGAGACGCAAATCTCGGTTGATATTCAATCAGTTGCTGATTTTTCTGCAAACTATGTGGCGACACTGGGCTAGTATAATGGTCATTCGTTGGATATGCAAAAAATTAGTACGACAGACTTGGTTAACCGCCTGCTTTTTATCATTGGCGTTATTTTTGTGATACTCACAATTTTCATCGCACTTGACCCACTCCAATTTATTCAGTTTGGTTACTTTGGCGTGTTTGTGTTCAACCTGTTTGGACCAGGGACACTTTTAATTCCTCTTATTGCAGACCACTTTAATGTGGTGATGCTGGCTTTAGTGTCTGCGATTGGGATGTCGCTGAACGACTCAGTTGTCTATGTAATTGGCAGAAGCGGTCAGTCAGTGGTAAAACCTGGCAAACGGTCGGATAATGTACGCGATTGGGTGGTTAAGTACGGCAGATTAGGTTTGTTTTCATTCTCGCTACTTCCATTGCCCATTGATATTGTTGGTGGCACCGTGGGGTATTTGTCGTTACCATATAGCTACTATATCGTACCGACGTTTGCTGGGAAATTTTTGAGATTTTTAGCCCTTGGTTTAGTAGTTATTTGGTATTTTTAAATCATGTCAATTTTTAAACTACTAAAGCAAGGAATCATCTTACTGGAGACTGCTTTCTTTAGTCGGTATTCAGATCCGGAAAAGTATCAAAGTTATGTGGTTGAATCCGGCAGGCAAGCATTAGCTGAAGAGGTAGCAACGGTGGTTCTAACAACAGGCGGCAAATCAGCCCAAGCGAAGCGTAAAGTGCTTGATGTTGCCGCTGGTACTGGTTTGGTTTCCCATGCCTTGTTGAAAGCGGAATGTTCCGTCACTGCGTTTGATCATTCTGCACCGATGCTCGATCTTTTGAGTCAGCAATTCAAGGGCATCAGCACAAAAGTTGGGGACATGAACCGACCCTGGCCGTTTGCTGAAGCGCAGTTTGACACCGTAACGATTGTGTGGGGCAATCGATACATTGTTGATCCAGAGCATTTCTCACAAGAAGTTTTTCGTGTTCTTAAACCAGGGGGAACATTGGTCTGGCCAATTTTTTGGTTGGAACAACCGTTGTGGTGGTTGTTTTTGCTGAGAAACAGAGGCTTGAGTCAGTTATTCTCGATTTTTCAGCTTACTCCAACTGGTTTAGCGAAAATGCTGGCACCTCAGAAATGTACCTCGATTAAGATTCGATCATCTAAACTTGGCAAAAAGGTTGGCTGGTGGCAAAAACCAAGCTATTTAATTGCGAAAAAAGCTGTGTAAGGCAGTATTTATTTAGCTGTAATCGTCGCCATATCCCAATCTCTCAGCGTGACAATCGGTGCCAAATTCCAACCCCGTTCCACCGCAACCTGGATTGCCGCATTGAGATCAAAAGAAATGCTTTTTTCACCACCATCTGGAGAGGAAAGTAAAAAACGAACATTGAAGTTATTCAGATGATCATGATTATGTACAATGCCGTGGATAATGAGCATTAGTCTAATATACTTTACTTGTTGGTCGATACTTTGTTTGATTGGCTCTGGAAGTTCGTAATGCCGATATTCTCCCAAGGAAGCGCCAGCAAAGACTTCTCGGAAACCAATTCCCTTTGTAACCGGATTGATTTTTGGCTTTACACCACTAGTTGGCTGGTCAGCAAGCTCTGGATAAAAGTGGCAGGTTACAAAGTCAGGTAATACCTCATAAGCACGCTTGTAAGCCCAAAGTTCTTCAAGACCATAATTACTTGTTCTCAGGATTACTTTTTCAGAATCTCCATCTGTGCGAATAAACACAAATGATTTTGATTCGGTTTTACAGAGCTCGGCTTTCATCCATCCAGATTTCAATTTTCTAATTGAATCAGGAATGATGGGAAAGCCATCAATGATTTCATGCAAGTATGGTCCCACTTTCAAATATATATCATGTAACTCTGAGGGAAGAATTGGTTTCCTCAAGCTCAAGGCAATAGTTTCTAGTGTGTCCGAGATGAGCTTTTCAATTATCGGCGATCTGAAGTATGGACCCATTAATTGAGAAAGAAGATAGTATGCTCCCTGAGAAAGATCTGTGTTTTCCAAAGTTGCTGGTAGTCGATGATATAGTTCTTTTCTGGAAAGGTTTTCAAGTAAAAACCGAGCGCCATTTACAGAAATTGATTCAAAGTCAATAATTTGGGGGACGATCAGGTCTACTCTCTCGCTGATGGATTCCAGAGGTTGCACATTCGTTTTTTCGATGGATTTAGTCAGGCTTGAAAACACACGAGACAGCTTGGTACTTATTTTTTTTGAGTTACTCCGTGGTTCTAGTACCAAGCGAGGAGTATCAATTTTGCTAAACAAATGAAAAGCAGCATCGCTTATCTCATTGACATTACAAATTTTCGGCAATCTGCTGATAACAGTCTTTTTTTGGTGTTGGTTACAAAGGTCAATGAGAAGCTCTGCTCCATAATGACTTAAAGTAACCAGATCGATTCCATCAGGCAGTCGATCTAGAACTTCAGAGACTCCTTCCAAATCGATGATCGCACTTAGAAACGAATATTCTGAAAAATGAATAGATCCCAAATCTAGCTTTGGAGGCAGGATAGCAACGATTTCTTGAATGTATTTTTTTTGATGTCGAAATCGACTCAGAATGTTCAAGAAACCACTGCTAAGTTTCTCAAAAAGCGGAAGCGGTTTTGGAATTCTTTCCCAGACTTCATCGGCTAGACCAAGCTCAATTAAAACATCAACCAACGCCCAAGCAGAAGATGGGAAGGGTATTGACCACTGAATTGTATTTGGAAGTAATGCTAAAAGCTGTTCTGGGACTGGAAGATTTTTTCTTAATTCACTAAAAAGCGAGCAATCTACATCTGCAAGATAGTCGAAGTCAAGTGGTTTTTGAATTGCCTCAAGCACTGTTTGAGCACGAGACTTGTCAGATGCGACTTCGGTTAAAAACCGTACTGTATCCGAATCAGCTGACTCCAACTTAATAGAGTTGGGCAGAAGTTGCATGAGTTTGTTAATCCACTCTTTTCTTGCGGTTGTATCTTCAAAAAGGGCAAGTTTGTTTGCTATAGCTTTTTTTGTCTCAGTTCTTATTTCTTGTACGCTAAGGACAAAACTATCCGAATCTGAATGGGGATGGATTTGGTAGCCAGAGCTTTCAATGAAAGGGGAGTGAGACATGATGAGTATTTTTTGATTCTATAATACCTTGATCCACCTAGGAACTTTTTTGCAATATGCAGTGTATTTACTACCAAACATTTTTTTTAAAGTCGGTTCCTCATAGTGAGTGACAAAGAGGTGGAATCCGATTGCTGCAAACAGAACATACGCAAGTAAACTCAGGTGGCCAAATAGGAAAAAGTATCCAACGAGGACGATAAGCGTGCTTATATACATGGGATTTCTTGAATGCCGATAGTGGTTGGCCAATACGAGTTTTTTAGGAGGCTCAATTGGAACAGGCGTGCCTTTACCTGTGGATTTGAATAATCGAATGTTGGTAATCCAGCCAATTGAGCCAAGAGTAATGCAAATAACACCCATAAGTTGAAAAACAGCATGGTCAACAATTGGCAGTTGAAAATGTTGATTAGCTAGAACAAACACTATTGGAAAAAACACTAGGACAAAAAATCCGTACAAGAAAGCCAGGAAAACAGTTTTACTTTTCGTAATTTCAATTATATATCAACGAGTTTTTGCTTCTGGAGACGGAAAAGTAATTTTTGGTAAGAGGAAAGTAAGAAGCGGCAACAAACCGACCAGGGCGAGCGCGAGCGATAGCGAGCGCGTGGCCAATAAGCCAACAATTGGATTGATCATGAACAACGCAAATCGGCGAAACATAGATATAGATGAAAGTACTGTTGCGCGTTGGTGAGAGGGAATTTCTTTTTGCAGGAGCACAGTAATATATTCAATTCTGGTCAATCCAAATCCACCAGCAAATAAAATAAAAATTCCCAGCGTGACAATATTGGGAAAGATCGCCACCAGCAGAAATGAGACCGTAACTATAAGAGCAGTAAACTGGAGATATCGTCTTTCTGAGCCGAACAAACGTTCTATTTTTGAGAAATTATTTGCAACTAGTATTTCACTACTTACTAAGATGGCATGGATCCAGCCGAAATAAACAATGGGTATGGTGAGTTGAGATAAAACTGGCTGGTAAAACCAGACTACATAGTACACTGCGGCAGAAACTAAAATAGCGTTAAGCGTAAGGATTCTGGCAAATCGATGGTGTCGTAAAAATGACAACCCACCCCGTACCGTTTCCAGATAATTTGGTGATTGAGAAGCTGTATTACCTCGTTTTGGTTCAGGAATGCTCCAAGCCACACCTGCAGCAAGCAGAAATGGGATGGCAGAAGCTAGGGTAGGAGCTCTGAGACCAAATTGAGCTGCAATGAGACTGCCAACGGGGCCAGCAATCAACATGCCAAGCAGGTGAAAAGAATGCGCCCTGCCAAAGATCTTTTTACTCTGATCTTCGTTACCGGATTCTTTTAACGCATCATAGAGCAGGGCGCTATCCGCACCAGAAATCAACGCCATCGCCACGGCAAACAGAAATTCCGCCAGCAGGAAAATTGCAAAATTTGGCATTGATGCGTACACTAACACCGCAATCGTCACGACAACTCCACCAAGTGCCATCGAGTGTTTTCTGCCAAATTTGTCTGCGATGGCCCCGGTTGGTACTTCTAGCACAAACAACCAAAACATGAACCAAGACTGTAAAATTTGGACTTGAAACAGTGAAATACCACCCCACTCGGTAAAAAAAGGTACTAGCACAGCAGTAAAAAACGCGCAATCTTTCAGGAGACTGAATAAATAATATCGATGAGTCGTAGATCTAAGCAACTGTTTCACAGTACCACTATCTTAGCAGAGGTAGGTACAAATAAATTTTCGAAGCTGTTTACCGAGACTGAGTTTGGTAATTTTGTGCTAAGAATTGAACAACTTCATTTGGCTCAGGTTTCGCTATTTGTGAAGTGGTAGCAAATAGCTCAGCTAGAGTCATTGGTGGTTTCCACGTCACGTCTATTTTTGTTGGTTCCCCAGGTCTATGCAGCACATAGGTGCTTCTCATATTTCTAATGGCTTTTCCAAATGTAATTTGAGTAATGTCAAACGGTTGGAGTAAAACATTGTCTATTTCTGGATCAAGATAGTGAATGATATTGCCAAGCCCGTTGTTCCAACCAGAATTGTAGATATCATCAGATGCGGCGGGGAAAATAATTACAACTTTACCTGCTTTCAAGAGCTCTGCTGCTTTTTGTAAGACATCCAAGTTTGCTCGTTTCATTTCTGCAACTGAACGCATATCGTCTTTAGCAAACATCGAACGACTAATCCTTTGGCGTATGCCTGCTAATCCAGGCATTTTGCGAGCATCTTTTGCAAGATGACTGGGGGTAACAGGTAGCGACATTGCTTGAAATTCATCTGGAAGCATAAACAAAGAGTGACTTAATGCCACAAAATATATTTCTCGATGACTGAGTAAATTAGCCAAAATGAAAGGCTCGAGGTGATAGGTATGTGGCCCATAAATTAAGACCCCTTGGCCATTTTCTGATTGTAACCACTCGGGTAGCTCAGAACTTATTTCAAGGTTAAACCCATTGAGAATAGCCTGACAATACTCACTGAGTGAGCCCGTTTCTGGCAGTGATTCAAGTGCCCGTTTACTACCATACAACTGAGAGTACATCCAAAAGAGACGAAAGATAAAGTTATCTCTTGAGCGCTGCTCAAAATTTGCAATGAGCTCTTGTTTTGGTGAGAGACGTTCCTGTGAAGACATTGGGGGATTTATTCTTTGTATTTAAACAATCGAAGTACAACATTTACCACGAGCCAACCAGAGAAACGATACCAAATTCCTGGTTTATCAAGATCATTTTCAGACAAATCCTTAGCGGAAAGTTGCCCATCTTTGTTCATAGTGACTGCTTATTATATCTTATGATCTACCATAGAGGCCTGCCACTCACGTTCCCACTCTAGTATTTCATCTATTGTTGTGTCGAAAAATGTACTGAGAAACTGAAGAACGTCTCCAGAAAATGTCCCATTTTTTCGTGCTTGAATCATTTCATAGGTGATCATTTCCACAAAGTCGATGGCGTTGCCTTTTTCCCAACATCCCTTGATATTCTTTTCAGTTTGAAGTTTTAGTAAGCGCTCAGCTAACTCTCTGACCCACCGAGCAGAATATTGATAGCCAAAATTGCGAGTGGTGGGAGACTGATCTAAGTCCCAAAAGGTATTTGTCAATTGTGTGCAAGAAAAATTAGCTTGACTTAGATGTTTTTTGAGTTTGTTAGCAAATTCCCCATCGGTTAGGGGTGATAGTTCAATGCCTGAAATATATTCACGTTGACCCTCAAACCACCAGAGAGAGTGAGAATAGAACCACTCACACAAATTTGCATCGTTATCAAACAGTAGTTTTACCTCGCGACTATGATCCATTTCATGCATGAGTTCACGCAGGAATAGTTCGATAGAAAAGGTTTCTCCTCCAAAAGTATATGTTCCCTCAGGGTTGATTTGACCAAATGCTGCATTGAGGTAGTCTTGACGATACACAACATATCCATCGTTAGTGACATATGCGCCTGCCCAACTGGGCCTTTGTGGACTTGGTAATAATTGAGGGAAAAGAGCATCGCTCACGATTACTATTGAATAGTCTCGATCGAAAGATTGAGCTTTTCGATTTTTTCCAAGAATCTGTATAGACCACTGGATAAGTGTGTCAAACGTAGTAAGAGAGCTTCGATTAACCAACCGTAACAATTCTCCTGAGGGAGGAAGAAAACGCAATGTCTGACTTCTTGGGGGATTATGTAGTTTACACCCTTTTCAATTTGAAGAATGGAACCAAAATCCACGACATCGAAAGAAGGGGCTTCACCAATTGCAACATGTTTGAAAGGTAGCTCGCTGCTTGATACTTTGGATTCATCATATTCAACTTTCATAAATATATTATAAGCCTAGTCTGCATTTTTTCCAAATGAAACGGGGATAAATACCTGTATACTATCTGAATCTTTTACTAATAAAATAGGGAGCACATATGCCACGATTAGTTATTCATACCGCCACAGGTCCAACTGAAGTCAAAACGAAAGATGGTTCTGTGTGGATTTGTCGCTGTGGTTTAACCGAAAACGAAGATGGGACTTGTAGTGGCAACCATAAAAAACTTCAGGTTGCTGATGAAGACCCAAACAAAATTTATGGATATGGTGAAGATGGCAAACGTCATCAATTGGCAGAAGAAGGTTGTGGGGATGATTGTTGCAAGGACGAAGATCATGACAATGATGATGATGACGAAGATGACGAACGTGATGATACAAAAGAGGATGAAACAGAAGAAAAACAAAAAGGTTGCTGCGGAGGTTGTGGCGGTTGTTGTCGCGAAGAAAAATAACTTCTCGACCTATTTTCACCATAGGTGTTAAAGTTAATTATCATAAGTAAAGTGATAGGCCAAAAGTAAAGTATTCCTACGGTGTCCACTTGACGGTGGTGAGGGGAACTCCCAATCTTTTAATGGCAAATTGGTTTTTTGAGTCGAAAGTGTCAATGGTTGTTTGGTTATTGCCACGTCGATGGCAGATTAGTAAGTCAGCATTATTTATTTCGTAGACTAATTCATATTTAAAGCGAGCGTATGCTTTGACTTGTTGCGGATCGCCGCAGAAGTAAAGTTGATAGGTTTTTTCAAATTGAGCACGCTGATTGAATTGTTCCACCGCAGATTTGTAACTGGCTCCCCAATAATCTAGTTCAAATTGATTATTTGCTCCAGGCAGGTAGCCGACAATTTCGTTAAAGTAAGTATAGTGAAACGGAAAGAGTAGACTGTATTGGACGAGGATGAGGACTACATTGAGTGCGGTCAGGCTGAGAGCGATTTTTTTCCAGCGCCACTTGCTTTTGAGCAATGCAAAGAAACTGAGACAGGCTAACAGTACGAACGGAGGCAATAAAAACAGCAAGTGGCGCACTCCGTCATACAAAACTGGTTGAGATAGAACTAATAATACGCTATTAACAAATAGCGAAAGCCATAATAACCGAGCCAGTTTGGATTTTGATATTAGTTTGACCGACAGCAAACCATAGACTAAAAAAAGTATTGGCGTGGTGATCAAAAACCAAATTGGCACATAGTGCCAAGGTAATTCTGTAGACAAAAATTGTGTTCCAAAGTATAAAACAGCGTTGTTCCAGGGAAAAGCTTTAGCATTAGTAAGCAGCTCAGCGAAGCGAGAAAATGGGTCGGCGGCAAGATAGGGCAAAGTCACAAAGTGAATTAGGAGGCCGATGAAAAAGATAACAGCGACTTGGGCTAGTATCTCAAATATTTTTTTGAATGATACTAGTGTTGCTCGATTAAATAGTAACCAAAGAACATACACCAAGTAAATACTATATCCCACTGTTCTTAAAGATTGAGTCAGACCAAAAAACAGGCCGAGAATCAACAAATATTTCGCTGAATTTTTGTTTCCGAACAAGTAAATAGCGACTAACGACACAAAGTAGCTAATCGCAAATGGGACATCTTTATGATTGGCGGCAATGTCACCGAATAGCCTGGGTGTTAAGAATAGGGCAATTGGTCCGATCGTAGCAAGAGAAGTCCGACCCGTTTCTTTGAGCAGAAGCTCATACGCCGCAATCAAGATGATTGAAAAAAATAACAAATTGAGCAGGTGATACGTGTCGTAATTAATTTCTCCAGAAATTGCATACTGCAATGCCATATAAATTCTGTCGTACATAGCTAAGTTGATAGCGCCGTCCTCTGCAATGACAAAACTACGCTCCAATACAGGGTCGTCAGCACGCAACTTCGTGTACAGAAAAGACCCCAGTAAATAATCTTCTGGTTCGTCGTTCGTAATACCGAAGCTTTTAAAACTCAGAAGAGAATACACAACGTAGATTGTCAATAGAATAAGTAGGGGAAGTCTTTTTCTCACAAAATTATTGTATCAAGTATGTTGTGGGAGTGAGAGTTTAAAAACCCAGCCCCACCGTTCGCGAACGGCGGGGCTGGGAAACAGATCAATTTCAAAATCGATCAAAAGCTTACTTAAGCTCAACGACGCAGCCAGCTTCTTCCAAGGTCTTCTTGGCAGCTTCAGCTTCGGCTTTGTTGACTCCTTCCAAAACGGTTTTTGGAGCGGACTCAACGAAGGTTTTGGCTTCACCTAAACCAAGTTCTTGCTTGAGTGTGCGAACTGCTTTAATTGCACCAATTTTGTTGGCGCCACCATCTTTGAGGATGACATCAAACTCAGTTTGCTCTTCTACTGGCTCAGCACTAGCTGTTGCTGGCATGGCGCCCATCATCATGGGGGCGGCGGCGGAAACGCCAAATTCCTCTTCCATCGCTTTGACTAAGTCGGAAACTTCAATTAGTGAAAGTTCTTTGACAGCGTCAACGATTTTCTGGAGTTTAGCGGAAAGTTTTTCTTCGGACATAGTGTTCTCCTTTTTCTACTACAAATTACTTACTACAATTAAGAATTTTTCTGTGCAATGGCGTGCAAGACACCTACTAAGTCGCGTTGTCCAGCTTTGAGTACATTTACCAAACCGTATGCAGGCCCTTGAATTCGAGAGATCAAGGTGGCAATTAACTCTGATTTGCTTGGTAGTTTGCTGAGTTTTTCTAAATCAGCTGCAGAGAGGACTACATCAGCCATGACACCTTTTTTGATGGTGAGTTTTTCAGTTTCTTTCTGAAAGGCAAACACAGCTTTGATTGGGGCAACTTCATCGTCGTAGGCAAATACGAAGGCATTCATGCCCTCAAGTGCGTCAGATAGTTTGCCCTTGCCAACTGCAATGTCGACGAGGGTGTTTTTGGTAACGAGCAACTCGCCGCCAGCGACTTTAATGCTTCTTCTGAGAGCTACTTG
>Ga0116144_10005140_pt1 | contig 12047 bp, 13 predicted proteins | sample AD_UKC035_MetaG_FD_89746 | JGI IMG/M metagenome (GOLD analysis project Ga0116144, IMG submission 89746) | Active sludge microbial communities of municipal wastewater-treating anaerobic digesters from USA - AD_UKC035_MetaG | ecosystem: Engineered > Bioreactor > Anaerobic > Digestate | place: USA... | reverse complement strand
GGACGACTCGATCGCCTTCCGCCGCTCCTGCCGCGAGGGCGTCTGCGGCTCCGACGCGCTCAACATCAACGGCCGCAACGGCCTGGCCTGCCTGACCGACCTGAAGGACCTGCCCGAACCCGTCGTGCTGCGCCCGCTGCCCGGCCTGCCGGTGATCCGCGACCTGATCGTCGACATGACGCAGTTCTTCAAGCAGTACCATTCGATCAAGCCCTACCTCATCAACAACGACCCGCCGCCGGAGACCGAGCGGCTGCAGACGCCGGAAGAACGCGAGGAACTGAACGGGCTCTACGAATGCATCCTGTGCGCCTGCTGCTCGACCGCCTGCCCGTCGTTCTGGTGGAACCCCGACAAGTATGTCGGGCCGGCCGGCCTGCTGCAGGCCTACCGCTTCATCGCCGACACGCGCGACCAGGCGACCAGCGAGCGCCTCGACAACCTCGAGGATCCCTATCGCCTGTTCCGCTGCCACTCCATCATGAACTGCGTCGACGTCTGCCCGAAGGGTTTGAATCCGATGCGGGCGATCGGCAAGATCAAGGATGCCCTGACACGCAGGGCGGTTTGAGGATGGATGAAGAGCGCGGGGCGCGGCTGCGGCGCCTGCGCTGGCACTGCCGGCGCGCCCTGCTGGAGCTGGACCTGATGTTCCAGCGCTTCTGGGATCGCGTCGGCGACGGTGTCGATGCGGCCGACGAGGCGGCGCTGGAACGGCTGGTTGGCATGGAAGACCACGATTTGTGGGACCTGGTGAGCGGTCGGCAGGAGACGGACGATCGGCAACTGAAAGACATGCTCGATCGCCTGCGCCAGGCATGACGGGAGAGCGTTTTTCCGACTTTTTGATGGGGATGCAAGCATGAACACTCAACGCAACGCCACGCTTACGATCGACGGCAAATCCGTCGAGCTGCCGATCTACACCGGCTCGATCGGCCCGGACGTGATCGACATCCGTCAGCTCTACGCCAAAACGGGCATGTTCACCTTCGATCCCGGCTTCATGTCCACGGCGGCCTGCAAATCGGCCATTACCTACATCGACGGCGACGCCGGCATCCTGCTCTATCGCGGCTATCCGATCGAGCAGCTGGCGCACCAGTGCGACTTCCTCGAGGTGGCCTACCTGATCCTCAAGGGCGAGCTGCCGAATGCCCAGCAGAAGGCGGAGTTCGATACCATCATCAAGCGGCACACGATGGTGCACGAACAGCTCATCCGCTTCTACTCGGGCTTCCGCCGCGACGCGCATCCGATGGCCGTGCTGGTCGGCGTGGTCGGCGCGCTGTCGGCCTTCTACCACGACGCGATGGATATTTCCGACCAGTACCATCGCGACGTCTCCGCGCACCGCCTGATCGCCAAGATGCCGACGATCGTCGCCATGGCCTTCAAGTACGGCCGCGGCGAGCCGTTCATGTATCCGCGCAACGATCTCACCTACACGGCCAACTTCATGCACATGATGTTCGCCACGCCCTGCGAGAAATACGAGCCGAACCCCGTGCTGGTGCGCGCGCTGGACCGCATCCTGATCCTGCATGCCGACCACGAGCAGAATGCCTCCACCTCGACGGTGCGCCTGGCCGGCTCCTCCGGCGCCAATCCCTTCGCCTGCATCTCCTCCGGCATCGCCTGCCTGTGGGGCCCGGCCCATGGCGGCGCCAACGAGGCCTGCCTGCAGATGCTGGAGGAGATCGGCGACGTCTCGCGCGTCGGCGAATACATCAAGCGGGCCAAGGACAAGAACGACTCCTTCAAGCTGATGGGCTTCGGCCATCGCGTGTACAAGAATTTCGACCCGCGCGCCAAGCTGATGCGCGAGACCTGCCATGAGGTGCTCAACGAGCTCGGACTGCACGACGACCGCCTCTTCAAGCTGGCCATCGAGCTCGAGAGGATCGCCCTCGAGGACGATTATTTCGTGGAGAAGAAGCTCTACCCGAACGTCGACTTCTACTCGGGTATCGTGCAGCGCGCCCTCGGCATCCCGACGCAGCTGTTTACCGGCATCTTCGCACTGGCCCGCACCGTCGGCTGGATCGCGCAGTGGAACGAGATGATCGCCGATCCCGAGCAGAAGATCGGCCGCCCGCGCCAGCTCTTCACCGGCGCCGAGAAGCGCGACGTGCCGTCCCTCGACAAGCGCTGAGCGCACGATCCATGGGGCGGGGAGGGGCGATCCTCCTCACCGCCCGCGACTTCCCGAAGAAAGCAGCCACCCGCCCCGACACCCGAGAGGTCACCGCATGAGCCAGATGAAACAGATGCTCGGCAACTCCTATCTCTTCGGCGCCAACGCGCCCTTCATCGAGGAGCTCTACGAGTCCTATCTTCAGAACCCGGCGTCGGTCACCGACGTCTGGCGCGACTATTTCGACCGCCTGCAGAACCTGCCCGGCGCCGGCGTCGCTGCCGGCCGCGACGTCGCCCACGCCCCCGTCGTCGCCTCCTTCGCCCAACGCGCCAAGCTCGGCACACTGCGCGCCGCGCCGACCGGCGCCGCAACCGACAAGAAGCAGGTCGCCGTCCTGCAACTCATCAACGCCTACCGCTTCCTCGGCAACCGCTGGGCCCAGCTCGATCCGCTCAAGCGCGCCGAGCGTCCGGCCATCCAGGAGCTCGATCCGGCCTACTACGGTTTCACCGAGGCCGACCTCGGCCACAGCTTCGCCACCGGCAGCTTCGCCGGCCTGCCCGAGCAGGCCACGCTGCGCGAGATCCTCGAAGCCCTGCGCCAGACCTACTGCGGCACCATCGGCGCCGAGTACATGTATCTCTCCGAGGTGGCGCAGAAGCGCTGGATTCAGGCCAGGCTGGAGACGATCCGCGCGACGCCGACCTACGACGCCGACGATAAGAAACGCTTCCTGCGCATGGTCACCCAGGCCGAGACGCTGGAGCGTTACCTGCATACCCGCTACGTCGGCCAGAAGCGCTTCTCGCTCGAAGGCGGCGAGTCGCTGATCCTGGCCATGGACCAGCTGGTGCGCACCGCCGGCAGCGTCGGCGTGCAGGAAATGGTCATCGGCATGGCCCACCGCGGCCGCCTCAACGTGCTGGTGAACACCCTCGGCAAGCAGCCGAAGATGCTGTTCGAGGAATTCGAGGGCAAGAAGGCCTCGGTGCTCTCCGCCGGCGACGTCAAGTACCACATGGGCTATTCCTCCGACGTCGCCACCCCGGGCGGCCCGATGCACCTGACGCTGGCCTTCAACCCCTCGCACCTGGAGATCGTCAACCCGGTGGTGGCCGGCTCGGTCTACGCCCGCCAGGTCAAGCGCGGCGCCAACGGCAAGGCCGAGGCGCTGCCGGTCCTCATCCACGGCGACGCCGCCGTGGCGGGGCAGGGCGTCAACCAGGAGATGCTCAACTTCTCGCAGACGCGCGGCTACGGCACCGGCGGCACGGTGCACCTGATCGTGAACAACCAGATCGGCTTCACCACCTCCGACCTGCGCGACTACCGTTCCTCGCTTTACTGCACCGACCTCTTCAAGATGGTCGAGGCGCCGATCTTCCACGTGAACGGCGACGATCCCGAGGCCGTCGCCCTGGTCACCGAGATCGCCATGGAGTTCCGCCAGGCGTTCCGGAAGGATGTCGTGGTCGACATCGTCTGCTTCCGCAAGCTTGGCCACAACGAGCAGGACGAGCCGATGGTGACCCAGCCGCTGATGTACAAGAAGGTCGCCCAGCATCCCGGCACGCGCAAGCTCTACGCCGACAAGCTCGAAGCGCAGGGCGTGATCGCGCCGGGCGACGCCGAGCGCAAGATCAAGGAATACCGCGCCGCCCTCGACGAGGGCCGCCACCTGATCGACCCGGTCATCACCGACTACCACAGCAAGTTCGCCATCGACTGGACGCCCCACGTCAACGTGCCCTACACCGAGAAGTGCGACACCACCGTCTCGCTGAAGGAGATCAGGCGGCTGTCCGAGCGCCTCACCGACGTGCCGGCCAACTTCACGCTGCATTCGCGCGTGCAGAAGATCATCGAGGACCGCAAGGCGATGGGTCAGGGCAAGCTGCCGGTCGACTGGGGCATGGGCGAGAACCTCGCCTACGCCTCGCTGCTGGCCGCCGGCTACAACGTGCGCGTCTCCGGCGAGGACGTCGGCCGCGGCACCTTCTTCCACCGCCACGCCGCGCTGCACGACCAGAACCGCGAGAAGTGGGACGAGGGCACCTGGTGGCCGCTCGCCCACATCCAGGAGAAGCAGGGCTGGTTCCACTGCTTCGACTCGGTGCTCTCCGAGGAGGCCGTGCTCGCCTTCGAATACGGCTTCGCCACCGCCAGCCCGAACGAGCTGGTCGTCTGGGAAGCGCAGTTCGGCGACTTCGCCAACGGCGCCCAGGTCGTCATCGACCAGTTCCTCTCCTCGGGCGAGGCCAAGTGGGGCCGCGGCTGCGGCCTCGTGCTGCTGCTGCCGCACGGCTACGAGGGGCAGGGCCCGGAGCACTCCTCGGCGCGCCTCGAGCGCTACATGCAGCTCTCGGCCGAGTTCAACTGGGAGGTCTGCGTGCCCTCCAACGCCGCGCAGATCTTCCACCTGCTGCGCCGGCAGATGCTGAGGAAGCAGAGGAAGCCCCTCATCGTCATGACGCCGAAGTCGCTGCTGCGCCACAAGGACGCCACCTCCTCGCTGGAGGAGCTGGCCAAGGGCACCTTTCAGACCGTCATCGGCGAAAGCCACATCGGCGACGAGATCGAACCGAAGAAGGTCACCCGCGTCATCGCCTGCGCCGGCAAGGTCTACTACGACCTCCTCGCCGCCCGGCGCGAGCGCAAGGTCGACAACGTCGCGCTGCTGCGCGTCGAACAGCTGTATCCCTTCGACGACCGGCGCTTCGCCGAGGAGCTCAAGCTCTACCCGAACGCCAGGGAACTGGTCTGGTGCCAGGAAGAGCCGATGAACCAGGGCGCCTGGTACGCCAAGGCGCATCGCCTGACGAGCGTCCTGCGCAAGGGCCAGGAGCTGCTGGTCGTCTCGCGGCCGGCCTCGGCCTCGCCGGCGGTCGGCTACGCCTCGAAGCACATGGAGCAGCAGAAGGAACTCATCAACGAAGCCCTCGGCTCGTCGAAGTGACACAGAAATAAGCGGAGAGAGCAATGATCATTGACGTCAAAGTCCCCCAACTGTCCGAATCCGTCGCCGAAGCGACCCTGGTGTCCTGGCACAAGCAGGAAGGCCAGGCCGTCGCCCGCGACGAAAACCTCATCGACATCGAGACCGACAAGGTCGTGCTCGAGCTGCCGGCGCCGGAAGCCGGCGTGCTGGTGAAGATCCTCAAGGGCAACGGCGACACCGTCGTCGCCGGCGAGGTCATCGCCCAACTCGACACCGAGGCGAAAGCCGCTGCCGGCGCTGCCGCTGCGGCGCCCGCCGAGACGGCCGCCGTCCCGCCGAAGCTGACTTCTGCTCCGGCCGCCGCGCCCGCCGGCCCAGCCGCGAGGAAGCTGATGGCCGAGAAGGGCCTCGATGCCGCCGCCGTCGAAGGCTCCGGCCGCGGCGGCCGCGTCACCAAGGCCGACGTGATGGAGGCCGGCCAGCGCCCGGCCGCCCCCGCGGCGCCCGCCGCGCCGGCACGCCCGGCGCTGGCCCAGCCCGCCGCCCCAGTGAACGTCGACGCCATCGTCGGCGAGCGCACCGAGCAGCGCGTGCCGATGAGCCGCCTGCGCGCCCGCATCGCCGAGCGCCTGGTGCAGTCGCAGTCGACCGCCGCCATCCTCACCACCTTCAATGAGGTGAACATGGCGCCGGTGATGGACCTGCGCAACAAGTACAAGGACAAGTTCGAGAAGGAGCACGGCGTCAAGCTCGGCTTCATGTCGTTCTTCGTCAAGGCGGCGGTGGCCGCGCTGAAGAAGTACCCGGTGCTCAACGCCTCCATCGACGGCAACGACATCGTCTACCACGGCTACTTCGACATCGGCATCGCCGTGGGCTCGCCGCGCGGCCTGGTGGTGCCGATCCTGCGCGACGCCGACCAGATGTCGCTCGCCGACATCGAGAAGAAGATCGCCGAGTTCGGCGCCAAGGCCAAGGACGGCAAGCTCTCCATCGAGGAGCTCACCGGCGGCACCTTCTCCATCTCCAACGGCGGCGTCTTCGGCTCGATGCTGTCCACGCCCATCATCAACCCGCCGCAGTCGGCCATCCTCGGCATCCACGCCACCAAGGACCGCGCCGTGGTCGAGAACGGCCAGATCGTCGTCCGCCCGATGAACTACCTGGCGATGTCCTACGACCACCGCATCATCGACGGCCGCGAGGCGGTGCTCGGCCTGGTGACCATGAAGGAAGCGCTGGAGGACCCGGCGCGCCTGCTGCTGGAGATCTGACATGGCCAAACAATTCGACGTGCTGGTCATCGGCGGCGGCCCCGGCGGCTACGTCGCCGCCATCCGCGCGGCGCAGCTCGGCTTCACCACCGCCTGCTGCGAATCCGAGTCCTACGACGACCCGAAGGGCGAAGTGCGCCTCGGCGGCACCTGCCTCAACGTCGGCTGCATTCCCTCCAAGGCGCTGCTGCAGTCCTCCGAGCACTTCGAGAACGCCCGCCACGGCTTCGTCATGCACGGCATCTCGACCGGCGAGGTGTCGATCGACGTCAAGACCATGGTCAAGCGCAAGGACAACATCGTCACGCAGCTCACCGGCGGCATCAAGCACATCTTCAGGAAGAACAAGGTCGCGCTGCTGTCCGGCCACGGCCGGTTCGTCGGCGGCGGCGAGGACGGCTGGGAGATCGACGTCGCCGGCGAACCGGTGACGGCCAGGCACGTCATCGTCGCCACCGGATCGAGGCCGCGCCACCTCGACGGCATCCCCGTCGACAACAAGCTGATCTGCGACAACGCCGGCGCGCTCGCCTTCGACGCCGTGCCGAGGCGCCTCGGCGTCATCGGCGCCGGCGTCATCGGCCTCGAACTCGGCAGCGTCTGGAAGCGCCTCGGCGCCGAGGTCGTCATCCTCGAAGCGATGCCCGATTTCCTCGCCGCGGCCGATGCCGCCGTCGCCAAGGAAGCCTGGAGGGTGTTCACGAAAAAGCAGGGCCTCGACATCCGCCTCGGCGTGAAGATCGGCAAGGTCACGACGGGTAAAAAAGGCATCACGATCGAATATGAAATGGGCGACGAGAGCCATGTCCTCGAATGCGACAAGCTCATCGTCTCCGTCGGCCGTGTGCCCAACACCGACGGCCTCGGCTGCGAGGCGGTCGGCCTCAAGCTCGACGAGCGCGGCCGCGTCGCCGTCGACGACCACTGCCGCAGCAACCTGCCCAACGTCTGGGCGGTCGGCGACGTCGTGCGCGGCCCGATGCTGGCGCACAAGAGCATGGAAGAGGGCGTCATGGTCGCCGAGCTGATCGCCGGCCAGGCCGGCCACTGCAACTACGACGCCGTGCCCTGGGTCATCTACACCCATCCCGAGATCGCCTGGGTCGGCAAGACCGAGCAGCAGCTGCAGTCGGCCGGCATCGAGTACCGTGCCGGCAAGATCCCCTTTTCCGCCAACGGTCGCGCGCTCGGCCAGGGCGACACCACCGGCTTCGTCAAGATGCTGGCCGACGCCAGGACCGACCGGATCCTCGGCGTGCACGTCATCGGCACCAACGCCTCCGAGCTGATCTCGGAGGCCGTCGTCGCCATGGAGTTCCACGCCAGCTCGGAAGACATCGCCCGCATCGTGCACGCCCACCCGACCCTGTCGGAGGCCATGCACGAGGCCGCCCTGGACGTCGACAAGCGCCCGCTGCACTTCTGACCGCTCTTCTCCCCTCTCCCCGCGGGGAGAGGGGCAGGGGGAGAGGGCCGCTGTTAAAATCCGCACCATGAACGCCCCGCGTCTTCCCCAGCAAGGCATGCTGCGCGCCCTGGACGTCCAGTTCCAGTCGCGCCGCATCGTCCCCGACGACGCCCAGCAGGCCGCCGCCGAGCGGCTGCAGCGCCTCTACGACGAACTCGTCGCCTTCAAGCACAAGCGTCGCACGAAATTGCGCAAGCTCGTCGTCAACCCGCCGCTGCCGCGCGGCACCTACCTCTGGGGCGGCGTCGGGCGCGGCAAGAGCCTGCTGATGGACTGCTTCTTCGACACCGTGCCCTACCAGCGCAAGCGGCGCGTGCACTTCCACGCCTTCATGCGCGAGGTGCACGAGCGTCTGCGCGCGCTGAAGAACGAGGCCGACCCGCTGCTCAAGGTCGCCGACAAAATCGCCCGCGAGACGCGGCTGATGTGCTTCGACGAGTTCCACGTTTCCGACATCGCCGACGCCATGATCCTCGGCCGCCTGATGGAGGCCCTCTTCGAGCGCGGCGTGGTGTTCTGCCTGACTTCCAACTATCCGCCCGACGGCCTCTACCCGAACGGCCTGCAGCGGCACAGCTTCCTCCCCACCATCCAGCTCCTGAAATCGAAGCTCGACGTGCTGGAAGTCGACGGCGGCATCGACTACCGCCTGCGCGCGCTGGAAAAGGTCGAGGTCTACCACGTCCCGGCCGACGCCGAGGGGGAAGCGAAGATGGAGGCCGCCTTCCGCGAGATATCGGGGGGCGAGGGCCACCAGCGACCGGTGAACATCCTCGAGCGCGAGCTGCCGGTGCAGCGCCGCGCCATCGGCGTCATCTGGTTCGACTTCCCGACCCTGTGCATGGGGCCGCGCTCGCAGAACGACTACCTCGAGATCGCCCGCCGCTACCACACCGTCTTCCTCTCCGGCGTGCCGCGCATGACGCGCGAGCAGGCCAACGAGGCGCGCCGCTTCACCTGGCTGGTCGACGTCTTCTACGACCACAAGGTTAAGCTCGTCATGACCGCCGAGTGCGAGGCCGCCGGGCTCTACCGCGAAGGCCCGCAGTCCACCGAGTTCCACCGCACCGTCAGCCGCCTGATCGAGATGCGCACGCGCGACTACCTTGGCGCGCAGCACCGGGCGGATCAATAGCCGTTCAGGGCGATCGCGGAGCCTCGGCCGGCTTGCGTCCGCGCGGCGCGCTCAGGGCGCTGCCGTCCGGCGCTTGATGATGGCGTAGTGACCGTTTGCCTGGGCGACCAGCTTGTCGTCGGCGTAGATGCGGGAATCCAGGTTCGCGACGATTTTGCCCCGATTGAGCACCTCGGTCCGGCAAACCACGGCACCCGCCCATACCGGCCTGAAGTAGCTGATCTTGATCTCGATCGTCGCGCATATCTCCCCGGGCGACAGCGTCGGATACAGGGCGGCCCCCATTCCCGTGTCCGCCAGCGCGTAGAGCACCGCGCCATGGACCACGCCGTGCGGATTCAGGTGACGCGGCGCCACCCGGAGCGAGAGCGTGCTCCTGCCCGAGGCCTGCTCGTCGATGGAGAGTCCGACGAGCTCGGCGAAGGGACTGGGCGGGACTTTCACCGGAACCTGCCGTCGAAGTGCCCGCTCAGCGCCGGATTGCCAGCACCACCACGCCGGCCGACACCAGGGCTATGCCGAGCCATTCCCGCCAGGACGGCCGCTCGCCGAGGAACGCGAATGCGAACACCGCCACCAGCACCAGGCTGAACTTGTCGACCGGCGCGACCTTCGATGCCTCGCCGATTTGCAGGGCGCGGAAGTAGCACACCCAGGACGCTCCGGTGGCCAGCGCGGAAAGGATGAGAAACAGCCATGTCTTCGACGGCAGCAAGAACGGATCGCTCCAGCTGCCGGTGAGCCAGACGAAAGCCGCCAGAACGAAGACCACGACGGCGGTCCTGACCAGGGTGGCCAGGTCCGAGTTCACGCCCTGGATGCCGATCTTGGCGAAGATCGCCGTCAAGGCGGCGAAAACGGCCGACAGCGCCGCCCAGAAGAACCAGTTGTTTGCAGTGGTCATGCAAGCTCCGCCTGGCTACCTGGCTCGCGAAAGCGCCGCTGGGTAGCGCCTCCGTCGTAGTGGAATTCGGCAGGGCGTTCCGGGAGAAGCCCTGCCGCCCCGCCTGCCAACGCTTGCAGCGTAGCAGAAAATCACTCCTCGGCGGCGGCGGGCCCGGCGGCGCTGCAATCGCTCATGAGGGTGTTGCGGTGGTGGGTCGGCAAGCCCGTGACTGCTTCCACTGATCGGCTTGGTGCCCAACGCTTGAGTGCAGCGGCGCCGTCAGGCGCCCGCCCGAATGATTGGTTGGATGTCTGATATGACAACCGCAACGTTATGGAAATGCAAACCTAACATAGATCCCAGTTGAACGGTTGCCCGAACAAGAGCCACCTGGAAGTAGCGGAATCCCTGAGCATGACGGGTTGTCCGTTGGCAACGGCTTGCACTGTGCGCCGTGGCTCAGTGCCGGGCCCCCGGTAGCCTCATAGCAGTACTCAGAACCAATTTTGCAATACGTTTGCTTTCTGGGCTGACCGTCGGCGCGATTCAACGAGTCAGCGCATAGGAAAGTCATCGAGTCGGCATTACGCTTTGCTGGCTGCGCACACGAAACTGCTGATGAAGCGAGGAAGAGGTAAGTGACCGCGAGGATTTTGTTCATAAGATCCAATACCTGAGTTAAGCCGAACTGCGTAGCGCAGGTAACGGCGTGGCAAGATTTCGCTGTCGCGCCGTTACCGGGGCGCGAAGCAGCTCCGGTTATACCGTACCCTCTGGGCATGAAGCAATGATGCGAGGACCGACGACAAGGTTTCCCCCCCCTACCTTGCCGATAGACGCCACGCGGCGATGACAACGCCCAGGGAAGCACACAGCGGCGCGACGATGACCGCACCCGGGAGGCCGCAGAGATTGCCTGCCGAGCTGGACGCGCAGAGGACACCGATACCAATGGCGCCGCCAACCACATAGGCGGCAAAGCCGACAAGCAGGACTTTGGCGAAGAACACCAGCAGCGGAATGCGCTGCTCTGGCGCGGTTGCGCGTCGGTGGCGAACATAACAGTAGACAGCAAACAGGGCTGATACCGGCAAGGACGCCAACGCGACGAAGATCAGAGCGATAAGCATAGGGGTTGGTGCGACCGTCGAAGTTCAGGGGCCGGCGGAGGGCGAAGCCCGGAGCGAACCGGCAAGCGCAGCTTGCCGGCGGTCCCCTGGAACGACGGGTTGGGCCTCACGGTGGAAAACCGTGAATTGTTCATGAATGAACCGGAGAAGCCGAGAGCTTTACGCCAAGCGCATGGAGTAGCTTGAGCATCGTGTCGTAGCGTGGCTTAGCGCCTGGCGTAAGTGCCTTGTAGAGGCTCTCGCGCCCAAGGCCAGCATCTTTGGCGAGTTGTGCCATGCCACGGGCGCGAGCCACATCACGCACTGCGGTTAGAAACACATCGGGATTGGGGTCTTCCAGTGCAGCGGTTATGTATTCTGCGATGGTTTCTTCATCATCGAGGTAGTCGGCAGCATCGAAGGGGGCAAATTTGGCCATGGTTCACTCCTTATCCAGAACCCGCGCCATCTCAATGGCGCGCTTGATATCACGCTTCTGCGAGGACTTGTCACCGCCCAACAAAAGCAGATAGATCACCTCGCCGCGACGAGTGAAATAGACTCGGTAGCCGGGACCGAAATGAATGCGCATTTCGGATACCCTCTCGCCCACGGGCTCGCAATCACCGAAGTTGCCATGCTCGGCAGACCGGATACGGTGGGCTATGCGACCGCGGCCCACCTTGTCTTTCAATGCCGCGAGCCAAGAGTCGAATTCATCGGAGCGGAGAAAGGTGTTCATGTAACCAAGTGTATCCGAATGGATACCGTTATGCAATCACGGCAAGGTTGACCTTGGTTTGTGATGCCCAACGCCATGGCTCAGGGGCGCGAGCATAGCGAGCGTCCCGCTGGAGCGGAGGGTTAGAAGGCATGGGAACGACAACGGAAGAGGTTGAGCGCCTGATGAAGCGGTGCCAGATTGGCGTAGGCGGCAGGAATGCGCTCGACACGGCACACGACATCATGGCCGAGTGCTACGGAACGCTGGGCGCGCTTGTGCGGGAGCGTGACAGGCTTTTGCGTGGTGAGTACATCTGCAAGCGGTGCGGGCTTCGCAAAGATTCCGAGCGGAGTACAAACCATGACTTCTAACG